>Ga0302193_10000330_pt1 | contig 42659 bp, 37 predicted proteins | sample II_Bog_E3_3_FD_200228 | JGI IMG/M metagenome (GOLD analysis project Ga0302193, IMG submission 200228) | Peat permafrost microbial communities from Stordalen Mire near Abisko, Sweden - II_Bog_E3_3 | ecosystem: Environmental > Terrestrial > Soil > Wetlands > Peat | place: Sweden: Abisko...
CCCCTGTTCGTGTCCCTTGCCCGCGATCAGCACGATGTCGCCGGCCTGTGCCTCGGCAATCGCCGCCGCAATCGCCGCCCGCCGGTCGCCGATGTCGCGCGCGCGCCCTGCGCATCCGGCCAGAATCCCGGCACGGATCGCCGCCGGGTCTTCGCCACGCGGATTGTCGTCGGTAACGATAGCGACATCCGCCCCGGTAACTGCCGCCGCGCCCATCGGCGCGCGCTTGCCCGGATCGCGATCGCCGCCCGCGCCGAATACCAGGATCAGCCGCCCTTTCACATGCGGGCGCAGCGCCTCGCAAGCCGCCGTCAGCGCGTCGGGGGTATGCGCGTAATCGACATAGACCGGCGCTCCGACCGCGCTGATCGCGGCGCGTTCGAGCCGCCCTCGCACCGGCTGCAACCGAGTCAACGCCTCGAACGTGCGCTCCGCATCGCCGCCAGTCGCCAGCACGAGCCCCGCCGAAACGAGCGCATTGGCCGCCTGATAGGCCCCGATCAACGGCAACGTCAGTGTGCGCTGCTGCCCTTCGTAAACGAGGTCAAGCGTTTGCCCGAGCAACGTCGGCGCGCGCGCGGTCAGCCGGATCGTTTCGCCCGCCGCCCCCACGGTCACCAGGCGCAGGCCGCGCGCGCGCGCATGGCCGATCGCACGCGCCGACCATTCGTCATCGGCCCAGACCACCGCCGCGCCGTCATCGGCGACGACCTCGTCGAACAGGCGCATCTTGGCCGCGAAATAGGCTTCGAACGTGGTGTGATAATCGAGGTGATCGCGCGACAGATTGGTAAAGGCCCCCGCTGCGACCGTCAGCCCTTCGTTGCGATACTGATCCAGCCCGTGGCTTGACGCCTCATAGGCCAGATGGCTGATCCCCTCGCGCGCCAGCCCCGAAACATTGGCAAGGAAAGTGACGATGTCCGGCGTGGTCAGCCCGGTCGATATGCTTTCGTCCGCCGTGGTCACGCCCAGCGTACCGATCGAGGCGGCGCGGTGCCCGGCCATGCGCCAGATCTGGCGCGTCATTTCGACGGTCGAAGTCTTGCCGTTGGTCCCGGTCACCGCGACGATCGTTGCAGGCACGGGGGTAAAGAACCGCGCCGCGATCGCCGCGAACGTCCGGCGCGGTTCGTCCGAGGCGATATGCACCGCGCCTTCGACTTTCGCGCCGGGCCGCGCCACCACCGCAATCGCACCGGCGGCAATCGCGGCCGGGATAAAATCCTCGCCATTGACGCGCGTACCGGGAAAGGCGCCGAACACCGTGCCCGGCGCGACTTTGCGATGATCGATGGCAAAGCCGGTCACATTGGCGCCCGGATCCACCGCGATTCCCTCGATACCGGCTTCGGCAAGCAATCCTGCGAGCTTCATTCCCCATCTCCGTTGGCCACCAGCGGCGTCAGGTCGGACACGTCGACATCGCGCCTGCCATCGGGCACCACGCCGAGCAAGGGGCCGGTACGCGCGATGACACGGCTGACGACCGGCGCGGTGTTCCACGCAGCGGTGCGCTGGCCCGACGTCAACTGCGTCGCCTGCGGCTCATCGAGCATGGCGATGACGACATAGCGCGGGCGGTCCATCGGGAATGCGGCGGCAAATGTGGCGATGATCGCGGTCTTGTTGCGATAGCCCGATCCGTGGCTGCCCGCCTTTTCCGCCGAGCCGGTCTTGCCGCCCACGCGAAAGCCCGACGCATCGGCCTTTTTGCCGGTTCCGTCGACCACGATCAGGCGCAAGAGCTGCCGGATGCGCGCGCTGGTCGATGCCTGAAACACGCGGCGCCCTTCGGGTGCATGCGCAGGATCGACTTTGAACAGCGTCGTCGGACGCCAGATTCCGCCATTGACCAGCGCGGCATAGCCCGCCGCAAGGTGCAGCGGTGTGACCGCGATCCCGTGGCCATAGCTGACCGTCATCGTGCGCAGGCGCGGCCATTCGCCCTTGGGCCAGATCGGGAAACCCTTGGCCGGCAATTCGATCGTCGGGCGCGCATTCATGCCCAGCGCGATCATCGTATCGCGCAGGCGCTGCCCGCCCAGCTTGTCGGCGACTTGCGCGGTCACGATGTTCGACGAATGGATCAGCGCCTCGGGCACATTGAGCGAGGCGCCGAATGCGTGGCTGTCGTGAATGGTGAAGCCATCGATCTTGAGCGGGGTTGCCGGATAGCGCACGGCCATGTCGGTGACCACGCCGGCATCGATCGCCGAAGCGATGGTAAACGGCTTGAACGTCGAGCCCAGTTCATAGACCTGGTTCGAAGCGCGATTGAACACCAGCGCATTGCGCGCCAGATCGCCCCGGTTGGGATCGAAACTGGGCAGCGAGGCGAGCGCGATGACTTCGCCGGTATCGACGTCGAGGATGATCCCCGCGGCACCTTTGGCATGGGTTTCAAGCATGCCGCGCGACAGCTCGTCTTCCATCGCGCCTTGCGCCCGGGCATCGATCGACAGCGCCACCGGCTCGGCCCGGTGCGCCGGATCAATCAACCGCGCATCGAGCACTTCTTCCATGCCCAGCTTGCCATGGCCTTCTTCATCGACAAAGCCGAGGACGTGGGCGGCAAGCGAGCCTTGCGGATAGAACCGCTGCGTCTCACGCGGGAATTCGAGCGCGGGCTCGCCCAGCGCAAAAATCTTGTTGGCTTCTTCGGGCAGGACGCGACGGCGCAGATAGGTCGGCTTGCCCGCCTTGAGCTTGGCAAACAGGTCGGCATAATCCTCGTCGGGAAAGATCTGCACGAGCGCGCGGGCGACTTCCTCGGGCGTCTTGACCAGCGGCTGCCCCTTGGGGCCCAGCGCCTTGGGATTGAACCACAACGAATAGGCCGGAAACGCGCGCGCCAACGGCACGCCGTTGCGATCGGTGATTTCGGCGCGCGGCGGCACCAGCGCATCGGCGGCAGCGCCATGGTCCGGGGTCTGCGACACAAAGCCCAATTGCCCGATGCGCACGAACGCGGTCAGTGTGAAAAAGACAAAGCCGACCACGACCCACCTCAGACGCTTTCGCGCGGTCTGCAACGAGCGCTGACGCAAATTGGCAAGATAAAGGCGGCCGGTCGCGGTGGCTCCGGAAATGGCACTGGGCCCGATCGCGCTCGGCCTGCTGGCGTTGGGGGCTCCCGGAGGGCTGGTGGCGTTCACTTGACCGTCTTTGCATCCTTCAAGGCAAGCTTGATCAGCGGCGTGCCGTTCCCTGCATGGCGATGCCCAACAGCACTGGCCCGATCAGCACTGGCCCGATCAGCACTGGCAAAACGATCCTTTGGCCGCACCGCACGCCCGGCAAAAGCCCGTGACGGCGACTTTCCCACCGGTGCCCGCGCGCTCTTGACCTTTTGCCCACCGGTCATCTTTGCACCGGCCTTCTTCGCGGCGAGCGCCTTGGCGTCCCTGGCCTTGCTGCCTTTGTCCTTGGCTGCGAGGCCCTTCGCGGCGACTTTGTGCGCGGGCGTTTTCGCGCTGTCACGGGCCGCGTGGTGCACCGTGGCGAGACGATCGCCCAGCCCGGCAAGGCCAGATGCCGCCGCAACCTTGCGGGCGGGCCGCGGCGCATCGCTGTCATCGTGCGCAACCGGGGCCGTTACCGCCACATGATCGACCGCATCGCTCGCCTCGCTGACCGGGCGACCGGTCAGGGGCGAAACCATGGCCGGAAACGCCGCCGCCGCGACCACCGCGTCATCCGCGCTGGCCACGCGGATCGGCGCGGGCGCCCCGGCTTCGACCGGCTTGGCATAAGAGGCAAGCTCGCGCTCGTTATCGAGATATTGCGTGGCCACCGGCGCGACATAGCCGAATTCGACATCGTTCCAGTTTTTCAGCTGCTGCTGATTGGCGCGAGTTTCGAATTCGGTTTCGAGGTACATCGTCTCTTGCTTGAGCGCGACGATCTTCGCGTCGGACTGGTGTACCTGGCTGCGCAGCGCGTTGACGCGGAACGCCAGCACCATGACCAGCGCAACGCAGACCACCAGCGTGGCCATCCAGCCAATCGAGCGCAGGCGTCGGGCGGTGACCATCATGCCGCAAGATCCCTCGGATTGCGCGCGGGGGCATCGCTGCGGATGGCCCAGCGCAAAGTGGCGGAACGCGCGCGCGGGTTGCGCGCCAGCTCTTCCTCGCCCGGCCGGATTGCCGAAGAGGGTTTGCCAAAAACCGGCGCAGCCTTGTGCGCCTGTTCGGGCAAGTGGCGCGATCCGCCGGGCACCATGCCCGACGCTTCGCGCAGGAACTGTTTGACCATGCGGTCTTCGAGGCTGTGAAAGGTCACCACCGCGAGCCGCCCGCCCGGGGCGAGCACGGCCTCGGCAGCGGACAGCGCGGCGGCCAGTTCATCGAGCTCGCCATTGATATGGATGCGCACCGCCTGAAAACTGCGCGTCGCCGGATCCTTGGGCGCACCGGGGCGCCAGCCGAGCGCGCGACGCACGACTTCGGCAAACTGGCGCGTCGTGCTCAGCGGCCGGGCGGCAATCACCGCGCGGGCGATCCGCCGCGACTGGCGCTCTTCGCCATAGCGGTAAAGCACGTCGGCAATGTCCGCTTCGTCGGCGGTGTTGAGGAAATCCGCCGCGCTCTCGCCCTCGCGGCCCATGCGCATGTCGAGCGGGCCGTCGGTGGAAAAGGCAAAACCGCGCTCGGCCTGGTCCAGCTGCATCGAGCTGACGCCAATATCGAGCACCACGCCGTCGACCGAGGTCACCCCGGCCTCGCGCAGCGCTTCGGCCAGTTCGGAAAAGCGGCGGTGATGCAGGATCAGCGCGGCATCGGGCCCGGCAGCTTCGGGCAGAGCGCTGCCGGCGGCAATCGCGTCGGGATCGCGATCGAAACCATGAACCCGCGCGCCCGCCGCCATCAAGGCGCGCGAATAGCCGCCCGCGCCAAATGTGCCGTCGGCGATGACCATGCCCGGCGCCGGAGCCAGCGCAGCGAGCACTTCGTCGAGCAGGACGGGAATATGCGGGGCATTCATGTGCGGACCAGTCATTTGCGCGCCCTCCGCCCCGGACCGCGCGCGGCCGTTTCGGCCATCAACGCGCGGCACGTCGCCTTGGCACTGTCCCAGCCGGACCCCATGGCAAACAGCACGTCGGGCGCCCAGATAGTGAAATGGCCGCCGCCACCATGGAAATAGAGCGCCTCGCCCACTTGCGCCTGTTCGGCGAGATGGTCGGGCAGAATGAAGCGGCCCGAGTCGTCGAACTTCGTGCGCAAAAAGCCGTAAAGCTGCGCGGCGCGCTCGTCGGCATCGAACGGTTCGCCGCGTTCGAGCGCAATGCGTTCTTCATGCAGGATCTGGCCGGCAAAGGATTCGGCACGAGACAGGCCAAAACCGACGAGGCAGGGCAGCTTGTGATGTTTGTCGAGGCACAGTGTCGGGGTATTGCCCGAGGCGGCAAGGACAGCGGCGCGGAAGTCGGCGGGCAAGACAAAGCGGCTCTTGTCGCCACGCGGCGAAAAGCCCTGTCCCCAGTAATTTGACGGCGAACCCGTCACCCACTGCCCCCATTTCGCGCGGGCCGACCGGGGCCGCGCAGCAAAAAAACAAATTCACGAGGCAAAAATCCTCCGCCCCGCCGCGCGCATGGCGCGGCGGTTCACCCCCCAGGGATGCGGCAAGGATTTCGTCCCGATGGCACAGTCTTATCGTGGGATAATGCGGGCTACAACGGGAAATTACGGGACTAAGCGGAATCCCGTTGATTCTACGTGGTCTGTTGCGTGCCATCGCCCCGCGCAAACAGAGTGCCGCAACACTGCGCTAACCATGCAAATGCCGCAAAAGCATGGGAATCTCTGAATCTGTCGAAATGGCGGAGACGCTGGCGCAGCGATTGTCCCGCATTTTCCCGCAAACTGCGCAAACAGGATCCCGCGCAAGCGCGACTCGGCGAAAAGGATCGGAATTCCGCAGAAGTCGGCGCCCCCGACCGAGACCGGGCGCGCGTCAGCGATGCCCCGTCCCGTATTTTCCCGCCCCTTGCACGAATGCGCGCAGTCAGCGCGGGGTCAGTGAGGCAGGGTCAGGGCGCCCGGGGTCAGTGCGCGGATTCGGGCTTGGCGGGTTTGTGCGCGGGGGCATTGCCGCCCACGGGAACTTCCGGAGCGACGCCCAGATCGACCAGCGGATCGTTGGCGGGCGATGCGCTGGCCGCGCCGTTCGGCGCTGCGGCCACGGCGCTGCGGTCGGCGGTCTTGACCCGCTGCATGATCACGCTGGCAAGACTGACCAGCAAGAGCATCGTGGCCAGCCCGAATATCCCGACTTGCAGCCGATGCACCGCCTGCGCGCGCAATTCGCGCGAGCCCGGAAAACCGGGCATCGGACCATTTTGCAGAGCGCCTGACACACCATCGGCGGCGGAATCACCCACCGCGCCGGCAAAGCCGGAAGAACGAGTGCGCATGCGCTTCAATCGTTCGGATGTCTTGCCGAGCAAGGCCATGCCGATGGTTTTAGCCTAAGCGGAGAGCCAGGGGAAGACCGGCAGGCCCTTTGCTTCGAGCCAGGCCGGATTGTAGAGGCTCGACAAATACCGAAACCCGGTGTCGCACAGGATCGTTACCACCCGGCTGCCCGGCCCGAGCGCTTTGGCCAGGGCGACCGCGCCTGCGACATTGATCCCGCTCGACAGGCCAAGGCACAACCCTTCTTCGGCAAGCAGGCGGCGCACCCAATAGAGCCCCTCTTCATCGGACATGCGGAATTGCGTGTCGATCGGCGCGCCTTCGAGATTGGCAGTGATCCGCCCCTGCCCGATCCCTTCGGCAACCGAGCTGCCTTCGGCCTTGAGCTCGCCATGGGCATAATAGTTGTAAAGCGCGGCGCCATGCGGATCGGTCAGCGCGACGGTGATGCTTTCGTCAAACGCCTTGAGCCCCAGCCCGGTGCCCGCCAGCGTGCCGCCGGTGCCCGCCGCGCAAGTGAAGCCGTCGATCCGCCCCTCCATCTGTTCCCAGATTTCGGGCGCGGTGCTTTCGATATGGGCGCGGCGATTGGCGATATTGTCGAACTGGTTGGCCCAGATCGCGCCTTCGGTTTCCTCGGCAATGCGGCGGCTGGTATGGACGAAATGGCCCGGATTGGAAAACGGCGCGGCAGGGACGAGCACCAGCTCGGCGCGCAGCGCGCGCAGCGTGTCCATCTTTTCGCGCGACTGCGTCTCGGGCATGACGATCACGGTGCGATAGCCGAGCGCATTGGCGACCAGCGCCAGCCCGATCCCGGTATTGCCCGCCGTCCCTTCGACGATCGTTCCGCCCGGCGCAAGGCTCCCGCGCTGCTCGGCATCGCGCACGATCCACAAGGCCGCGCGGTCCTTGACCGAAGCGCCGGGGTTGGCAAATTCACACTTGCCGTAGATCTCGGCCCCGGCCGCCTCGCTCGGCCCTTTGAGCAGGACCAGCGGCGTGTTGCCGATAAGCGAGAGCGTGTCGTGGAGCGCGGGCGTCAGGGTCATGACCAAACAGGTAGAAAAGACCCGCGGCATCGGCAACGTAAAATGCACTCTGGCCGCAATAGCCCCGCTATTCGCGTCACTCTCTGGCAGCGCGGATCGCGGCCCCTGCGGCAAACGGCGCGACGGCCACCGCGACAAGGCTCGCCGCCGCCAGCAGAGCCAGCCCGTCTTCGCCGCCCGGTTGCAAAGACCCCGCGCCAAAGATCAGCAGCGGCACCGCCAGCGGAATCAACAGCAGGCCGCCCAGTGCCGCCCCGGCGCGCAGACCCGCCGTCAGCGCCGCGATCGTCACCCCGATTGCCGCCAGCCCCGGCGTCCCGGCCAGCAATCCCAGCTCGAGCCGTACCAATTGCGTGCCTTCGAGCGACAAGAGCCCCGCCGCGATCGGCGTCGCCAGCATCAGCGGCACACCAAAGCACAGCCAGTGCGCCACGATCCGCACCAGCATGACCGCTTCTTCGGACAGCCCGCGCAAGGCCCACTGATCGAAAAAGCCGGTCTCGACATCGGGCTCGACCAGCCGATCCAAAGGCAGGATCGCCGCGAGCAAGGCCGCGACCCAGATCACCCCCGCCCCGGTCCGCGCCAGCAGCCGCACATCGGGCCCCACGGCAAAAGGATAAAGCATCGCCACCGACAGAAAGAACAGCAGCGGCAAAGTCGCTCCGCCGCGCCCGCGCGCACCACCGAGCAAAAGCCCGCAATCGCGCCGGAAAATCAGCCAAAGCTGACGCCCGGTAACGCTCACGGCAGTACGGCTCATGGCAGATGATCCAGCAGCGGCAGCACGACCAGCCCCTTGAGATCGAGCGGCTGATGCGAAGCGATCACCGCGATCCCGCCGCTTGCACGATGCGCCTCGATCGCGGCCTGCGCGACACCGGCCCAATGCGCGTCAAGCCCGTTGAGCGGCTCATCGAGCAGCCAGATGCCCGTACCGCTCGCCGACAGACACGCCAGCGCCGCGCGCTTGCGCTGCCCGGTCGAAAGATAGCGCACCGGCACGTCGTGCAGGTCTTCCAGCCCGAAATCCGAGCTTTGCGCCCCGGCGCCGTCAAGCCGACGCCAGAAATCGAGCGCCGCGCCCAGCGGGCGGTGCGCATCGAGCGGCAGGCGTTCGTCGGACAGGGCGATCGTGCCGCTCGCATCGATCCGCCCGGCATAAGGCCGCATCAGCCCGGCAAGGATGCGCAACAGGCTCGATTTGCCGATCCCGTTCGGCCCGGCAAGGTGCAACGCATCGCCCGCAACCAGCCGAAAGCCGACCCCGCGCAACAACAGCCGATCGCCCCGGCGACAGGCAAGCTCTTCGGCAAAAAGGCGGCATGGTTGCATCCGCGCAGCCGATAGGGGAAACAGGCGGATCGAACAAGCAGCGGGAGAACAAGGAACCATGGCCATCGCACGACTGACCGAAGCCGAACGCGACCGCGCGCTCGCAGACTTGCCCCGCTGGACACTGAGCGAAGACGGCCTGGCCATCGAACGCACGCTGATTTTCACCGATTTTGCCCATGCTTTCGGGTTCATGGCGCGCGTCGCGATCATCGCCGAAAAGGCCGACCATCACCCGGAGTGGTTCAATGTCTACAACCGCGTCGAAATTCGCCTGACCACGCATGACGCCGGCGGACTGTCGACGCGCGATCTGGCGCTGGCCGGCGCGATCGACAGCTTCGTCGTCTAACCGGGCGCCTACCCGAGCGCCTACCCGAGCGCCTACCCGAGCGCCTACCCGAGCGGACGCCCCGATGCGCGATTGCGGCGGCGAAGCATGCCGGGCAGGAAGCGCGCGGCAAATTGCGCCGAACGAGCCGTCTTGCCGACCAGCGTATGCAGTCGTTCGCCATGGACCGCGCCCCACGCCGCCTCGGCCACGACATCGACCGGGGTGATTTCAAGGCCCGCAGTCCCGACCCGGTCGCGGATCAGTTCGTTGCTCTTGCGATTGGGCGCAATATCCAGCAGCGGCGTCTCGATGAACCCCGGCATCAGGTCGCGCACGGCAATGCCGTCGGCGGCCCATTCGCCATCGAGCGATTCGGTGATCGAGCGCACGCCGAACTTGGTCGCCGAATAGACCGCCCCGCCCGGCACGCCATAGATGCCCGCCGCGCTCGCCGTATTGAGCAGGCACGATCCCGGCGCACGCGCCTTGAGCCAGGGATAGGCCGCCTGCGCGCCAAAGATCACGCCCTTGAGATTGATGTCGAGCACGCGCTCGATCTCTTCGGGGGCAAGGTCGGCCAGCGCGCCGCCGATCGGAATGCCGGCATTGTTGAACAGGACATCGATGCCGCCTGCCTCGGCGGCGAAAGCGGCCAGCGCCTCATCCCACTGCCCCCGGTCGCGCACGTCGAAGCGAACGGTAAAACAGCGACCTTCGGGCAAAAGCCCGCGCGTGCCGCCCATACCTTCCTCGCTGATGTCGCCAATGCCGACAAACCAGCCCTCGGCGGCAAATTTCCGCGCGACGGCGCGCCCGATTCCCGACCCGCCGCCAGTGATGAAAATCGCCTTTGTGCCGTCCGCCGTTTTGTCTGCCATGGGGCCCCGTCCCGTTTCGATTTGAAACGAGTTTGACACAGCGCAGCGCCGTTTCAAAGCGCCGGGTTGTTATAGCAATGCCAGGTAAAGATCGCGACCGCGCCGCGATGCGGGCGCCAGATTTCGCCCAGCGCGCGCGTGCTGCGTTCGTCGGGCCTGGCTTCGAGCGCGAGCAATTTTGCCAGACCCGCCTGCACCGCCAGATCGCCTGCGGGCCAGATATCGGGCCGCCCTTCGGCAAACAGCAAATAGATCTCTGCCGACCAGCGGCCGATCCCCTTGATCCGGGTCAGCAATTCGATGGCCGCCTCATCGTCGTCGGGCAACCCTTCGAAATCGATCGCGCCATCTGCGACCAGCTCGCACAGAGATCGGGCATAGCCCTGTTTTTGCCGCGACAGGCCGCAGGCGCGCAGATCGTCAAACGAGGCCTTCAGCACGGCATCGGGCGCCATCCCCGTTCCGAGCAGGGCTTCGACCCGCGCCCAGACCGAGGCGGCAGCGGCCACGCTGACTTGCTGCCCGACAATCGTGCGCAGCAAGGTGTGCCAGCCGCGCGCGCGAATGCGCGGTTCGGGATAGCCGACTCGGGCGATCGCATCGGCCAGCGGCGCACTGGTCCGCCCGACATGATCGAGCCCGCAGCGAAGCTGTTCGGCGGTCAGCCCCATGATGCCCGCCCCCCTTCGACTATTCCCATCCGGCCATCCTTTTATTCTCGCGCATCGGGCAGGCTTGCCAAAGACACGCAGGAGCGATAGCAGCCCGGCCCAAAGAGGGACAAGCACGCGTGGCGTCGGCCGACGAATTTGCCGAAAGCGCGCGTTTGCGAAAGCGGAGATCTGGGACCATGCCGAAGCTGACTGTCGTAAACCGCGCGGGCGAAGAAAAGACCATTGATGCCACCACCGGGACCACGGTGATGGAAGCGATCCGCGACAACGGCTTTGACGAGCTTCTGGCGCTGTGCGGCGGCTGCTGCTCGTGCGCGACGTGCCACGTGTTCGTCGACCCCGCCTTTGCCGACAAGCTTTCGCCGATGAGCGAAGACGAAAACGACCTGCTCGACAGCTCGGAATATCGCGACGGCACTTCGCGCCTGTCGTGCCAGCTGGCGATCACCGACGCGCTCGACGGCCTCAAGGTGACGATCGCTCCCGAAGACTGAGCCGGTCGACCAGCTCTGCAAAAGGCCCGCTTGCCCCTTGGCAGGCGGGCCTTTTTGCTGAATGCATCGGATCGGACTGATGGGGGGCACGAAACCATGGTGCAGAAGCGAATCACGATGCCGCAACAGAGCATGACCCGCTGGTTCGGGCGCCTCACCGCCTGCCTGTTGGCCTTGCTCGCGCTGGTGCCCCTGCCCGCGCTTGCCCGCCCGGTCCTGCTCATTTCGATCGACGGGTTGCGCCCCGCCGATGTGATCGATGCGCGCCAGCGCGGGCTGAACCTGCCCAACCTCACCGCGTTTCTGGCCAATGGCAGCTATGCCCGCGGCGTCGTCGGCGTCTTGCCGACGCTGACATACCCCAGCCACACCACGCTGATCACCGGGGTTTCGCCCGCGCATCACGGAATCGTCGCCAACACCACGTTCGACCCGATGCACATCAATGATGACGGCTGGTACTGGTATGCCGAGGACAACAAGGCCGAAACGCTGTGGGACGCGGCCTTTCGCGCGCGGCTGACCACGGGCAACGTGCATTGGCCGGTTTCGGTCGGCGCGGCGCATGTCACCTGGAACCTGCCGCAGATCTGGCGCACTGGCCATCCCGACGACCGCAAACTGGTGCGCGCGCTGGCCACGCCGGGCCTTGTCGCCGAACTCGAAGCGGCGCGGCGCGAAGGCTATGCCGACGGCAAGGACGAAACGCTCGGCGGCGACAAGCTGCGCGCGGGCTTTGCGCAATCGCTGATCCGCCATCACCAGCCCGGCTTTCTGACCGTCTATCTGGCCTCGCTCGATCATCAGCAGCACCTGACCGGGCCGGGCTCGGCCGAAGCGCGCAAGACGCTCGAAACGATCGACAGTCTGGTCGGAGACATCATCGCGATCGAGCGCCAGTTTCATCCCGATGCGGTCATTGCCGTGGTCAGCGACCATGGCTTTGCCCCCGCCGATACCGCGATCAACCTCTATCGGCCGTTCATCGATGCCGGGCTGGTGACGATCGATGCCGGGGGCAAGATCAGCGGCTGGGAAGCGACTCCCTGGGCCACCGGCGGCTCGTTCGCGATCGTGCTCGCCCATCCCGAAGACGCAGGCCTGCGCGCCAAAGTCGGCAATCTGCTCGAACGGCTGGCGGCAAATCCTGCGGCGCATATCGCGCAAGTCATTGCCGAGCCGGCGATTGCGGCGGCAGGCGGAAACCCGCGCGCGGTGTTCTATGTCAATCTCAAGATCGGCGCGGTCGCGGCGCCGTTCCTGTCAAGCGGCCTGCCGCTCACGCTGCCGTCTGCGGCCTACAAGGGGATGCACGGCTATTTCCCCGCCGCGCCCGAAATGCGCTCGGCATTCCTGATCGCGGGGCCCGGCATTGCCAAAGCGCGCGACCTTGGCGAAGTGGACATGCGCGCGATCGCCCCGACGCTGGCGCGCGCGATGGGCGCCGCGCTGCCCGGCGCGGAAAAGCCGCCGCTTCCCGTATTGCCTTAAAGAACGAGCCCTGCCGTTTCGGGCAGGCCGCTGATCAGATTGAGGCTCTGCACCGCAGCGCCGCTCGCGCCTTTGCCCAGATTGTCGAGTTCGGCGACCAGCCGTGCCTGGCTGCCGTCCGCGCTCGCAATGACATGGAGGCGCAGGCCATCCCAGGCAGGCATGCCTTCGCGCAGCACGATCTCGCCCCCGTCGGGCACATCACCGGCCACGCTGACAACCGGCGAACCGGCATAGAACGCCCGCAAGGCATCGCGCAGCAGCGTCGGATCGGGCGCGCCGGGAATGATCGACAGCGCCAGCGGCACTTCGACGACCATGCCGCGATAGGCGGGAACCACGGCGGGCGCAAACAGCGGGGCAAGCGCGAGATGCGCATAAGCCTGCATCTCGGGGACATGCTTGTGCGCAAATTCAAGCGCATAGCCGCGCCAGGCAATGCCGGGCTCACGCGCAAAGCGCTCGATCAGCGCCTTGCCGCCGCCCGAATAGCCAGACACCGCATGGCACGTATAAGGCCAGGCGACGGGCAACAGCCCGGCCCGCACCAGCGGCGCCACCAGCGCGATGAAGCCGGTGGGATAGCACCCCGGATTGGCAATCCGCCTGGCCGCGGCGACAGTGTCGCGCCCGATCACTTCGGGAAAACCGTAAGTCCAGCCCTCGGCAACGCGATGCGCGGTCGAGGCATCGATCACGCGGGTCCGGTCGTTGGCGATCAACGCCACCGCTTCGCGCGCGGCATCGTCGGGCAGGCACAGGATCACGACATCGGCGTCATTGAGCGCCTCGGCGCGCGCCTGGGCATCCTTGCGCCGGTCATCGGCGAGCGTGATCAGCGAAAATTCGCTCCGCCCCGCCAGCCGCGCGGCGATTTCCAGCCCGGTGGTGCCCGCCGCGCCGTCAATGAAAACACCGGTCGTCATGCAGCCTCCAGCGCGGCCATCGGCACATAGCCGACCAGCCCGTCATCGCCCACTTGTCCCCAGGCCCAGCCGCCGGCGATATCGAGCACGTTGAACACATCGCCCGGCGCAAGATCGGTCAGAACTTCGGCATCCCGACGCAGGCTGCGCAACAGCGCCGCACCGCCCGCGATCACGCGATGCGGCATCGGCACGGCATAATGCGGCACGAAAATGCGCCCGGCACAGCGGATATGCGCCAGATCGCCGCGCACCGGTCGGCGCAACGGGTCGAACGCCTCGGACGGATGCGCGAGAGGAAAATCGCGCCGAGTGAGATTCGCGGTCAGATCGGCAGGCAACAGGTCAGCGCTCAAGGGTCCGGTGTCCAGCAAAGGCAAAGCGGGGCGCGTAGGGGAAATAGCCGCCGGGTTCAAGCCGCGTGGCTCCCGCCATGGCGCGACACCAGCAGCCCCCAGGCGGCGCGCAGGCCCAGCGCCTCGCCCCCTTTGGGCCGACCGGGCTTTGCCACCGGGCGCCAGGCGAATGTATCGTAATGGACCCAGTCGATGCCTTCGCCGACAAACCGGTCGAGAAACAGCGCCGCAACGCTCGCCCCGGCAAAGCCGTTGGCATGGGCATTGACCATGTCGGCAACATCGGATTTGAGATATTCGCGATAGCCGTCGTGGAGCGGCAGACGCCAGACCGGGTCATCGGCTTTTGTTCCGGCAGCGGCGAGCGCAGCGGCGGTTTCATCCTTGCGCGCAAACACCGCCGGCAGATCGGGGCCCAGCGCCACGCGCGCCGCGCCGGTCAGCGTGGCAAAATCGATCAGCAGTTCAGGGCCCGCCTCGCTCGCTCGGGTCAGCGCGTCGCCCAGGATCAGCCGCCCTTCGGCGTCGGTGTTGGTCACTTCGACCGAAAATCCCTTGCGCGAACGCAAGATGTCGCCCGGACGCATGGCATTGCCGGCAACCGCATTCTCGACCGCCGGGATCAGCAGATGCAGCCGCACCGGCAGCGCGTGTTCCATCACCAGCCGCGCCAGCGCCAGCGCATGGGCCGCGCCGCCCATGTCCTTTTTCATCAGCGCCATGCCCGAACCGGTCTTCAAATCGAGCCCGCCGCTGTCGAAGCACACGCCTTTGCCGACCACGCCGACGCGCGGGTGTTTCGGATCGCCCCATTCCAGCTCGATCAGGCGCGGCGCATGATGGCGCGATGCGGCGCGGCCCACGGCATGGATCATCGGATAATCGCGTTCGAGCGCATCGCCGGAAACGACGTGGATCTCCGCGCCAAAGGTTTTCGCAAGCGCCCGCGCCTCGGTTTCAAGCTGCGCGGGCCCCATGTCTTCGGCAGGCGTGTTGACGAGATCGCGCACCAGCCCGATCGCGCCCGCCTCCGCCAGCGCGGGGGCAATCGCTTTGGCTTCCCTGGTCAGCAACACGCGCGGTTCCATGACGGCGCCATCGGTCTTGTAGCGATCGAAACGATATTGCGCACAGACCCAGCCGACCAGAGCCGCGCTCATCCGGGGCAGCGCCGCGCCACCTGCCGAAGCATGCGGCGCGATGCGATAGGTTCCGCCCGGCAGGACTTCGGCCAGCCGCGCCAGCGCCCAGGTCCCGAGTTGCTCGCCCTCCTCTATCCCGGCAAGCGCGAACCAGCCGTTGCCATCGGGCACAATCGCCACTTCGCCCTGCCCGGCCTCGAACTTCTGCGCGGCGATCGCGGCACGCGGACTTTCGCCAAGCGATCGCAGCAGCGCATCGAGCCCGCCCCTGGCAACGAGGTGGATCGAAATGGCTTTTTGCCCGCGATCGGGCTGGATCAGTGCATGGCGGTCGGTCATCTGCGAAGTCTTGCCGCACGATGGCCGCCTATGCGAGCGGAAAGTGGTGCAAGCCCCCCTCGCCAGAACGCCCCGGCCACGCTACATTGGGGCGATGACCGAATATGTAATCGCCGACGAGACCGAACTTCAGCCCCGCGACGGCACGATCAAGCTGCACGGCCCCGCCGCCTTTGAAGGCATGCGCAAGGCGGGCCGCCTTGCTGCCGAAATCCTCGATGCGCTGGCGCCTTTGGTGGTGCCCGGCGCGGTGATGGCCGATCTGGACGATGTCGTGCGCGAGATGACGCTGGCGGCGGGCGCGCTGCCCGCGACGCTGGGCTATCGCGGCTATACCCATTCGTGCTGCATCTCGATCAACCATGTGGTGTGCCACGGCATCCCGTCCGACCGCACGCTGCGCGACGGCGACATCGTCAATATCGACGTGACCCCGCTGCTCGACGGCTGGCACGGCGATTCGAGCCGCATGTATCTTGTCGGCGATGTCCCGCTCAAGGCGCGACGGCTGGTCGAAGTGACGTATGAATGCCTGATGATCGGCATCGATGCAGCGCGCCCCGGCGCCCGGCTCGGCGACATCGGCGCAGCGATCCAGGCCCATGCCGAACGCTTTCGCTATGGTGTGGTGCGCGATTTCTGCGGTCACGGGCTTGGCCGCCTGTTCCATGACGCGCCCGAAGTGGTCCATGCCGCCCGCGCCGGGACCGGCCCGGAACTTAAGCCCGGCATGATCTTCACCATCGAGCCGATGATCAATCTCGGCAAGCCGGGGGTAAAGATCCTCGAGGATGGCTGGACGGCGGTCACGCGCGATCGGTCGCTGTCGGCGCAGTTCGAACATTCGATCGGAATCACCGAGCAGGGCCACGAGATTTTCACGCTCAGCCCGATGGGACGCCATTTCCCGCCCTATCTGTGATCGCGACAGCAACGACAGCGCATGCCCAATAATTAAGCAGCGGTTGCGTAAATATTATGCAGTTTTCGCAAAGCCGGGCGTAATTTGCATAATGTCAAATGGCCACAGTCCGTTCTTATCTTGCCGTCCCCCCGCATTTTGCGACTTTCGCGAAGCCCGGCGATGGCCTAGGAACCAATGATTGGGCGTGGCACGATTCTAGGTATGCGACACGCCGCCGGGAAAAACCGCCGTATCCGGTTCGCCAGACACCGATCCAAAGGTGCGCTGGTTGAAGCGGGACGGCTCGCAGGGGTCAGATCGAGTGAAGAAGGTCGAAGCGATCATCAAGCCCTTCAAGCTGGACGAAGTGAAGGAAGCGCTGCACGAAGTGGGCGCATCCGGCATTACCGTAACCGAGGCGAAGGGCTTTGGCCGACAAAAGGGCCATACCGAGTTGTACCGCGGCGCCGAATACGTCGTCGACTTCCTGCCCAAAGTGAAACTTGAAGTCGTCGTTGCCGATTCGCTGGTCGACCGGGTGGTCGAAGCGATTGCGCAGGCGGCCCAGACCGGGCGCATCGGCGATGGCAAGATCTTTGTCATTCCCGTCGAAAGCGCGCTGCGCATCCGCACCGGCGAACGCGACGACGACGCGATCTGATTGCCCCTTTTGGCGTGCCCCTTGCAAAAAGGGCGCGTCGGGGGTGCTTGCGCCGCGTGGCAGGGCGGGGACCGGCCACACTGCGGCAAACCCGCTTGATTACCCCGCATCATGTCAAAGCCCCGCCGCAAGGGGCAACCAGAAGGACCAGCAATGGCAACAGCTAAGGACATTGTCGCCCAGATCAAGGACGAGGAGATCGAGTGGGTCGACCTGCGCTTCACCGATCCCAAGGGCAAGTGGCAGCATCTTACCATGGTTGCTTCGGTGCTCGGCGAAGATGAGCTGGAAAACGGGCTGATGTTCGACGGTTCGTCGATCGAGGGCTGGAAGGCCATCAACGAATCGGACATGATCCTCAAGCCCGACCTCGATGCGATCTATGTCGATCCGTTCTCGGCCTCGCCGATGCTGATCATCAATTGCGACGTCGTCGAGCCTTCGACCGGCGAGCTTTATTCGCGCGACCCGCGTTCGACCGCCAAGCGCGCCGAAGCCTATCTCAAGGCGACCGGCATCGGCGACACCATCTATGTCGGTCCCGAAGCCGAATTCTTCGTCTTTGACGATGTGCGCTTTTATGACGACTATGACGGCAACGGCTTCAAGATCGACGACATCGAGTTGCCGACCAATTCGAACCGCGTCTATGAAGCGGGCAACATGGCCCACCGTCCGCGCGCCAAGGGCGGCTATTTCCCCGTCGCGCCGGTCGACAGCCTGGTCGATATCCGTGGCGAAATGGTCCGCACGATGCTCGACATGGGCCTGCCCTGCGACAAGCATCACCATGAAGTGGCCTCGGCGCAGCACGAACTCGGCCTGACGTTCGGCACGCTGGTCCAGACCGCCGACCGCATGCAGGTCTACAAGTATGTCGTGCATCAGGTCGCGCAGGCCTATGGCAAGACCGCGACTTTCATGCCCAAGCCGATCAAGGCCGACAACGGGTCGGGCATGCACACCCACATGTCGATCTGGAACGAAGGCAAGCCGCTGTTCGCCGGCAACGGCTATGCCGGTCTGTCGGACATGTGCCTCTATTTCATCGGCGGCGTGGTCAAGCACGCCAAGGCGCTCAACGCGTTCACCAACCCGACCACCAACAGCTACAAGCGGCTGGTGCCGGGCTTTGAAGCGCCGGTGCTGCTGGCCTATTCGGCACGCAACCGTTCGGCTTCGTGCCGCATCCCCTATGGCGCGGGTGCCAAGGCCAAGCGCGTGGAATTCCGTTTCCCCGACGCGATGGCCAACCCCTACCTCGCCTACGCGGCGATGCTGATGGCCGGTCTCGACGGGATCAAGAACAAGATCCACCCGGGCGAAGCCATGGACAAGAACCTCTACGACCTTCCGCCGGAAGAACTGTCGCTGGTTCCGACCGTCTGCGCCAGCCTGCGCGAAGCTCTCGACTCGCTCGAAGCCGACTATGAATTCCTGCTCGAAGGCGGCGTGTTCACCAAGGACCAGATCGATGCCTATATCGAACTGAAGTGGCCCGAAGTGTCGCGTTGGGAAACGACCCCGTCGGCAGTCGAATTCGACATGTACTACAGCGCCTGATCAAAGCGGCACTGCGCACCCCCTGCAAGGGGTGCCGAACGGGCGCCCGGACACTGGTCCGGGCGCCCTTTTCGTTGCGGCGCACACAAATGCGCGCCGGTTTTCCACAAGGCGCCGCGCGACGGGACGAACGGTTGGGCGCGAGCGGCGAACCGAACCGCCGCGGGGTTTGCGAATCGGCTCAAATCCTTAGGAATGCGCTCATGCAGCGTTCACCTCTCCTCCGCACTGTCACCGGCCTTCTCGCTCTTGCCAGCGCGGTCGCGGTTCCCGCCGCAGCCCATGCCCGGCTGCAGTGCGTGGCTTATGCGCGTCAGGCTTCCGCAGTGCAGCTTTCGGGAAATGCGCGCGATTGGTGGGGCCATGCAGAGGGCGTCTATGCCCGTGGCAATGCCCCGCGCAAAGGTGCCGTCCTGGCATTCCGCGCGACCCACGCGATGCCGATGGGCCATGTCGCGGTGGTCAGCAAAGTGATCGATGAACGCCACGTCCTGATCAGCCATGCCAACTGGTCGCGCCCCGGCGCGGTCGAAAAGGGCGTCATGGCCGTCGACGTGTCCGACGCCGGCGACTGGTCGCAAGTCCGCGTGTGGTACGGCCCGACCGCCTCGCTCGGCCTGCGTCCTTCGCCTGCTTTCGGCTTCATCTACCCGGCGACCGAAACCGCCAGCAAGGCCAGCGACAGCGATACCGACGCCGGTTGAATCGCTTGATCCTGCGCCCCGCTCAGGCTGAGCGGCGCACTTCGGCCCCCTGGGCCGGACCGAGCAACGGCAGCAGTTCCTCTGCCGGCATCGGTTTCCAGAACAGATAGCCCTGCACCATCTCGCAGCCTGCGGCTTGTACCAAGCGCAGCTGCGTATCGGTTTCGACCCCTTCGGCGACGACTTTCATGCGCAGGCTTTGGCCAAGCGAGGCGATTGCGCACAAGATCGCCAGCGCGTCGGCATCGGTTTCGATGTTCGACACGAATGAACGGTCGATCTTGATTCGTTCGAACTGAAACAGGCGCAAATAGCTCAGGCTCGAATAGCCGTTGCCGAAGTCGTCGAGCGCGATGCGAAAACCCATCCGGCCCAATTCGCGCAACACGGTCATGACATGCTCCGACCGATCGAGCATGACCCCTTCGGTGATTTCCAGCACCACCCGCCCCGGATCGATTCCGGTCTCGGCGACAAGCCCCGCCATCGTCGCCGTAAAATCGCCCGCCATGATCTGGATCGGCGACAGATTGACCGAAATGTCGCATGTCGGCCAATTGCGGCATTCGCTGAAGACGTGGCGCAACATCCAGTTGCCGAGCGGGATCATCAACCCGCCCTGCTCTGCGATCGGGACGAACAAGTCGGGCCGGATCGCCCCGCGTTCGGGATGCTGCCACCGCAACAGCGCCTCGACGCCAAGGATCTCGCCACTTCGCCGATTTCCGCCGACACCGACGATCGGCTGAAAGGCGACCGACAGTTCCTCGCGCGCAATCGCCCGGCGCAGCTCCATTTCCAGATCGAGCCGCAGCTTCACACCGGCATCCATGTCGTGCGTAAAGCGGCAATAGCGCGAACGCCCGCGCTGCTTGGCGCGATAGAGCGCGATGTCGGCACGACGCAAAAGCTCGCCCGGGTCTTCGCTTTGCGCCGGGCCCCAGCTGATACCGCACGAACACGTGATGTCGATCGAATTGCCCGAGATCACGAATGGCTCGCGCAGCACATCCATGATTTGCCCGCCGAACCGGTCGGCCATCGCCCGGCCGCCTTCGCCCCGGCGCAACACGACGAATTCGTCGCCGCCAAACCGGGCGATGAAGTCGCCGGCGGGAAGCATCGCGCGCAGCCGCAGGGCGACCTGACGCACCAGTTCATCGCCGACATGATGGCCCAGCGTATCGTTGACCACTTTGAACCCGTCGAGATCGATGTAGGCGACAAACACGTCGCCGCGCACTTCACCGGCGATGCACGCGGCCAGTTCATGACGCAGCCGCTGCGTGCAATGAACGCGGTTGGGCAGGCCCGACATGCCATCGTGCAACGCATTGTGCCGCGCCTGCGCCTCGCTCGCCAGCAATTCGCGCGCAGTGCGCCGTGTCCGCCGCAACACCACACTGCCCCCGATCAGCACGCCCAGAAACAGAAGTATCCAGGCCAACAGCATGGGCGCAGTGCTCCGCACGATCGTCGGCCCCGGACTTTTCGCGGTCCACCGGATCCAGGCGAGCGGGTTGCCGTCGATCGCTGCGAGAGGCACCACATTATCGCCCGAAGACTGCCCGCGCTCGAGGGCAAGGCCCAGATCGGGCAACAGCAGATCGCGGCGCATCCGGGTGATAACCGCAGGTTCGAGTCCCTGCATGGTCACGAAGTAGATCGGCGGCGGAGTCAGCAGCGCGGCGTCGCGGTCTGGCACGATCGAGGCCGCCGTCACCATATCGACCTGGCCCGCCGCGCGCATCAGCCCCCCGGCCCAACGCGGCAGGATCATCCCCGCCCGGTCGACCGGCCACTGGCGGCCGTCAGCCAGGCGCATCATTCCGGTCGCAACGCCGATCGTCTGCCCGGGGGCCGTGCTGGCCGCAATCAGGCGCATGATCTGCGCGCGCAAAGGCCGATACCGTGCATCGTCGACCGGATTGCCCCTTTCCCAGGCGCGCACCAGGGTGCCGTCGGGGCGCACGAGGAACGCCTGATCGGTGCCATAGGTGGTCCAGGCATAATGGCCGAATTCGCGATCGAGCCAGCCCGTATCCCGCGCCGAACGGCGCTTGGCCATGGCATGATCACGGACACGGCGCGCCGCCTCGTCCCAATTGATCAGGCCCATTTCGGCCGCGACATCGGCCTCCATCGCACGAGCCAGAAAGCGCTGCACGCGCTGGCGTTCATCGTCGCGCGCAAGATCGTCGGCGACCACGATGGCGTGTTCGAAGGCCGCAACCAGTGCCGCCGACAGCGCGATCAACCCCAGAAATGTGGCCAGCGCAATCCAGCCGGTGCGAAGCCCGGTAGCGATCTGCCGCTCCGCATCATGGCGCCGGAAATGTGCGAGGCCCATGCCCCCCGGATAAGCGATCCTTTGCGAACAAATGGTTAGTCCCGACGGGGAACAACCATAGCGGAAAATACCGAGTGGGCCTGTGCAGCACTCGTCCGACCGCCATAAGCCGGTTGCAACCTGCCACCCATCTTGCTTTTTGGGCGCGCCACGCCACAGTGGCTGATGAACGGCGCGGCAAGACTCGCGCCGTCGGAGGAATCATGCGCGAACTCTTGAAACACTATATCGACGGGCAGTGGGTGGCTAGCGAAGGCGGTCGCCGCTACGAAGTGATCAACCCTGCAACCGAAGAACCCTGCGCCGCAATCACGCTCGGCAGCGAGGCCGACGTGGACAAGGCGGTTGCCGCCGCCAAGCGCGCCTTTGCCAGCTATAGCCAGACATCGCTCGAAGAACGCGCCGCGCTGCTGACGCGGATCATCGCCGAATACAAGAAGCGGATCCCCGATTTCGCGCACGTCATCAGCGAGGAAATGGGCGCCCCGATCAGCTTTGCCGCCACCGCGCAGACCGGCGCCGGCATCGGCTATCTGCTCGGCACGCTCGAAGCGCTCGACGGGTTTGACTGGGACGAGCCGGTTCCCGGCGCCAATGCGCGCATCGTCTATGAACCGATCGGCGTTGTGGCCGCGATCACCCCGTGGAACTGGCCGCTCAACCAGATCTGCGCCAAGATCGCGCCCTGCATTCTCGCGGGTAACACCGTCATTCTCAAGCCTTCGGAAGAATGCCCGTCGAACGCGGTGATCTTTGCCGAAGTGCTCGATGCAGCAGGCGTGCCGCCGGGCGTGTTCAACCTCGTTCAGGGCGATGGCCTGGGCGTCGGTGTCGCGCTGACCAAGCATGCCGATGTCGATATGGTCAGCTTTACCGGCTCGACCCGCGCCGGCATTCAGATCGCCAAGAATGCCGCCGACACCGTCAAGCGCGTGCATCAGGAACTGGGCGGCAAGTCGCCCAACCTCGTGCTCGAAGATGCCGATTTCGCCGCAAACCTGCCCGGAACGTTGCAGGGCATTGTCGCCAACACCGGCCAAAGCTGCATCGCCCCGACCCGGATCCTCGTTCCCGCCGCGCGCAAGGCCGAAGCCGAAGCTTTCGTCCGCGACTATTTCGCCGCTGTCAAAGTCGGTAATCCGGCCGAAGAAGGCGGGCACATCGGCCCGGTCGTCAACAAGGCGCAATGGACCAAAGTGCAGGGCCTGATCGAAAAGTCGATCGAGGAAGGCGCGAGCCTGCTTCAGGGCGGCCCCGGCCTGCCCGACAGCTTCAACCGCGGCTACTACATCCGCCCGACGGTCTTTTCCGACGTGACTCCCGACATGACCATTTTCCACGAGGAAACCTTTGGTCCCGTCGCGACGATCACCACCTACAATACGCTCGACGAAGCGATCGAACTGGCCAACCGCACCGTCTATGGCCTGTCGGCGACCGTTACCGGCGATCCGGAAGCGGCCAAGGGCGTGGTCGGCAAGCTGCGCGCAGGGCTCGTCGCGGTGAACCAGTGGGGCGGCGTCAAGGGCGGCTCGTTTGGCGGCTACAAGCAGTCGGGCAACGGTCGCGAAGGCGGTCGCCACGGGCTGAAGGACTTCATGGAAGTGAAGACCATTGTAAACGCGTAAGACATCTAACGCGCAAGACATCGGCGGGGGGTGCTTCACGCGCCCCCCGTTGCTTTATCTCAGATGCCCCGCCAGCACTTGCTGCGCATCGCTGCGCCGGAACCAGCCCGGCTTGTGCTGACGCCGCCGTGATGCGACCAGCGCGCGCGGATAGACTTCGCCAAACAGCGTCTCGAACGTCTGGTCCCACGAAAAACGCGCCGTGACATGCGCCCGGGCGCGGCGGCCCATCGCGTGCGGATCGCCATGCCAAATGGCGGCGACCGCACGGGCCATACCTGCCACATCGTCGAGTTCGACCAGCTCGCCAAGCCCGCGCGGCACCCGGTGCACCATGGCGCCCGATGCAAATCCGACCACCGGCAGCCCGCAGGCCTGTGCCTCAAGCACCGAAAGGCCAAAGGTTTCATCGGCCATCGCCGAAACATAAACATCCGCAGAGGCCAGCAACCGGGCCAGTTGCGCCCGATCGTCGCAATAGCCGGGCAAGACCACCGGCAGGCCGCGCACAGCCTCCGCGATAGGCGCGCGCAGCTTGCCGTCGCCGATCAGGATCATCGACGCGCCAAGCTCGGGCGGTAACTGGCGAAACATCGAAAGCAGGCGATCGGCGCGCTTTTCGTTGTCGATGCGCCCGGCATAAGCCAGCAGCGGCCCGGTTTCGGGAAGACCCAGTTCGGCGCGAAGCCCCGGATCGCGCCGCGCGGGATGAAACGTTTCGGCATCGACGCCCAGCGACAGGACATCGACATGCGGCACCTGATATTGCGCCAGCATCGAGCGCATATCCTGCCCCAGCGTATAGACCCGGTCGAATTCGCGATAGGTCCGTTCGGCATAGCTGGCCGACAGGCGACGCAACCCCCGCGCGACGAAATCGCCAAACAGCGATGCGCCGACTCGATAGACGTGGGTATTGGGAAAATCGGTGTGATAACCGGCAACCAGCGCGGTATCGGGATGCGCGCGGCGATAGTTGATCGCCGTCCAGGGCAAGACCCACGGGCATTGCGATTCGATGATTTGCGGGCGGTATTGTTCGAGCACCGCGCGCACCGCCGATGTGCGGGTAATGAACCGATAATTCGGGCTCCCGCGAACCTGTTCGGCACCGATCTCGACCCAGACATGGCGGCCGTTCTCGATCACCCGATCCACCGGCCCGGGCACGATCTGCACCAGCCGAAAGTCGCTGTTCGACAGCACATAGTCGCGCTTTTCACGCAAATACGTGCCGATACCCCCCCCGCCCACAGGCGCATAGCTTTGGGTGAGGTCGCAGATGGGCAGTACGGGGTCGATTGCAATCACCATGACAGTTCAGACATGACGCTATGACATCACAGTGACTTTGTTGCGCCGCGAATTGTAATTTTTGGTGTCAGCGGTGATTGCGCACCACTGAAAGGATCACCGTCAATAATCCTTGGTGAATTTCAGGCTGATCGATTCATCATAGACCGTGGAGATCGTGCCGAGCAGCGACAGCCAGCGGGTCAGGCGAAATTCGATCGAGCTTGCACTGTAGCCGTGCCCGTCGGTGACCAGTTCGACATAGAACTTGCGCCCGAGGTATTTGCCCACCGCCACCGCCGTGCCGCGCCCGATGGTGGGGTCTGCGCTCAACACGCGCAACCGGTCGAGCCCGATCGCGCCGCGCAGCTTGTTGATCGGATCCAGCCCGCCGCCCCCGCGCAAGGCGGCCAACGCCGAGGCAAGCTGAATCGCCTCGGGTGCGGAAATCTGCGAAATCGAGCTGCCGAACAGGATCCGGCTGAGCAGTTCTTCTTCGGGCAACGCTGGGGTCGAGGCGAATGTGATCTGCGGGTGCTGCGACGATCCGGCGATGCTGATCGTTGCGGAAATGTCGTTGGCATCGCCGGTGGCGACGATGTCGAGCTGCGGATCGATCGGGGTTTCCCCGTTGAAGCGGATACGCCCGCGCGTCAGATCGAACCGCTTTCCCGCGAATTCATAGCTGCCCCGGATCACTTCGGCGCTGCCAAAGACTTGCGGCGTCGTGGTGTCGCCGCGCACGCGCACGTCGGTCTGCCACTCGCTTTCAAGCCCCATGCCGCGCACGTCGATCCGGTTCGCGCCGGTGGCATCGATCAGCAGTTTCCATGGCGCGCCGCGCGGCGGCGGCGGCGCGACATCGGCGGGCGTGTTGCGCTCGGTCACCGCGATTGTCGGCAAGCCTTGCGCTGCGGCGGTACGGCCCAGCACCCAGCGGGCACGATCGATCCGCAGCCGCCCGGCGACAGTGCCGCCCTGCCCGTCGGAAACGATACGCATCGGCCCGGTGATCGTCGCGCCCATTTCCGGACGATTGACCAGTTCGGCGTTCGTCGCGCCAAGGCGAATGTCGACTTTCGGCCGTTGTGACGACACGTCGCTGAAATCGATCGATCCGCTGCCGGCAATGCGTCCGCCGTTGGCCGTCGTTCCGGTAAAGTGCGCCAGCGACAAATGCGTGCCGCTGAAGCTGCCGACGAGATCGATGTTCTGGACATCGGACCCGCTGATCGCGCTTTGCGCGCGCATGCCGTGGCTGGCGACCGCGCCGGTCAACACCGGATTGTCGATCGTGCCGGAAACATCGGCGGCCACACCGACCGGCCCCGTCAGATCGAAGGCATCGATCGCCGCCAGCCGCCACAAGGCATCGGCCGGCCCGGCATAGCGCAATTGTCCGCGCAGCCGACCGCCGCGCACGCGCTCGATCATCGTTCCGCCGCGCGGCAAATTGGAGACCAGCGCTTCCAGCCGCATGCGCGGCGCCTTGCCCTCCCGCGCCACCGCGCGGACCTGAACCGCGCGTTCGTCAAGCTTTGCCACCAGCGCCAGATCGAGCGGGCGCGACGTCAGCACCAGGCCCGATCGGGTCATCCCCGTAACCGCCAGCGCGGCGTGCCCCGCCGGCGCGCCGGTGTGATCGTTCTGATAATCGATCACGCCCGAAGCATAGCCGCCAAGGCCGAGGTTCGCATAGATGATGTCGAGCGCCGACAAGGGCATGCGCGACACCGCGACATGCAATTCGGTCTCGCTTCCGGCAAAGGCGATGGCCCCGATCCGCCCGCTGGCGATCACCGCGCCGCTGCCGAAGCTGATCTGGCTCGGCTCCAGCCGCCAGCCGTCGCCATCGCGTGTCAGGATCGCGCGGCGCGGCATGGTGATCGCATTTCCGGCGTAATCGCCCGCGACATAGGCGATCACCCGGTCGGGCGCGAAAGCGGCGGTGCCCTGCAAGGCAAAGCGCGTACCGCGCCGCCCGGCAAGCGAGGCCGTGATCGAGCCCGAGCCGTTGACCACTGTCGCATCGGCGATAAGCCGACCGATAAACAGCCCGCCGACCGCGACCCCTTGTGCCTGAAGCGAGCCGTCGAGCGTGGCATTGCCCGCCGAAAACAGTCCTTTGATCGTAACCTTGGCCTGCCCGATGGTGATCGGCTTGTCCCCGCCGAACTTTGCCGCATGGGCGTTGATCGCCGCATCGACCGCTTGCCCCCCCTCGCCCGGCGCGCCCTTGCGCCCGGCCAGATGGATCGTGCCGTCGAGCCCGCCGCCTGCCAGTGTCAGATCGCCGTCGAGCCCGTCCGCGCCAAACGCAAGCGTTCCGCTCAGCCGGGTGTCGAACACGCGCACATCCGACAACGTCATCCGCGCCGGATCACCGGGACGCGGATCGGAAGGAATGCTGAAATCGATCGCCGCCGTGATCGGGCCAAGCCGCGAATCCCCCTTCGCATCCAGATGATACCCGCCCGGCGCACTCGCGAGCGCAAGCGTGACCGCCTTGACCCCGGCCGCAGGCACAGGGTTGGCCAGATGGGCCTCTGCGCGGGTTGTGCCGCGATCGATCATCGCTTGCGCATCAAAAGCGCCATAGTCGGCATGGCGGCCCTCGGTCGCAAGATCGAGCTTTCCGTCGGGGCCGTAGCTGCCCTTGACCGTCATCGTCACGCGCGGCGAGGAAATCCGCATGTCGGCAAATTGCAGCGGGCGCAGCGCCCCCCAATGCAGGCTGCCCGCCACATGCGCGGTTTGCCCGGCAAAGGCGCTCAGCCCGGCATTGGCAAAGTGCCCGGCATTGCCCGCATAATTGACCGCCAGCGTCCAGGGAACGCCCCGCCCCGCCACGAGCACGCCTTTGCCCGTCGCATCGAGCGTCCCCAGCTGCGGCACGGCAAAACCATGCGTATCAACCCGCCCGGCCAGCGCATAGCCCCCGCGCCGGACATCGCCCTTGAGCACGAGATCGGCCGTCACGCCGCGCCCCGCCAGATGCCAGCCATCGCCCGACAGCGTGGTGCCGTCAAAGCCGAGCGCCCCGGTCAACCGCGCCCCGGCGAGCCGTTGGTCAAGCCATGGCGTCCCGGTATCGACCCGCGCAACGCTGACCGCGAGGGGCACGTCGAGCCGCCCGCCCTGCCGGGTCATGCGCCAATGCGCGACCCCTGCGCTATGCAGGCCGTCAAACCGCGCCGTACCCGCCCCAAGCCGGGTCAGCGCCAGATCGTGGCGGATGGCAAGATCGGTAAAGGCGCCGTCAAGCCGCGCGGTCAGCACCGCCGGGCCCGGCTGAACCGATGCGCGCCAGTCTGCGGGCAAAAGGTCCGGCCGCACCAGCCGCAGCGTCAGCGCCAACGCATCGGCGCGGTTTTTTGCCAGATCGATCGCGCCCTGCCCGTCGAGGCGCGCCAGCGCATTGGCGAGGTGATAGCGCCCGGCGAGCCGCGCATCGACAAACGACCCGGCATACGTCACGGCCAGCCGATCCCCGGCCAATTGCGCGGGGAGCCCTGCGATGGCCGCCGCCGGACGCAGCAGCGCGACAAGACGGTATTGCCCCGCACGATTGTCGACCAGCCCGCCTGCCATGCGCTTCCCGTCGGCTTCGGCCAGAACCCAGCCGTGCCATTGCGAAAAGCGACCCGCGCCGCCGATCCGCGCGACAATGCCGTGATGCACACCGGTCAACCCGGCGAGCAGCCCGTCACGCGGCGCGCGATAGTCGAGATTGAGTGAAAAACGGTCGCGGTCGGGCTCGCTGTCGAGATGCAGCGACAGGCGATCGCGCCCGCCCAGCCGTCCGCCGCACGACAAGAGCAGGCGCCCGCGATGAATGTCGGCGCGCGCAGCGAGATCGATGCGCCGCTTTGCCCCCGCCAGCCCCGGCGCCACGGTCAATCCGTCGACGCGGAAACGATCGATCCGGATGTCGAAATCGGGCAGGATCGGCGCGTCGGGATCGGTGGGATTGAGCCGGGGCGCCCGCAGCAAAAGCCCGCGATGCAGCGTCAGGTTACGGATATCGAGCCCGCCGCCCACGCCGACAAGCAGCCGCAGCGCCGGCAGCGGGCGCCAGTCCAGCTCGATATCGGGCACATTCATGAACCGCCCGGCGGGATCGGAGAACACCACGTTGTGCAATTGCGACGTGCCGAACAGCGACCCGTCGATCCGCCCGATCGTGATCACCAGCCCGGTCTGCAATTTCAGCGCGGCGATCCGATCGGTCACCAGCCGATGCCCCAGCGGCGAATCGAGCACGAGCAGCCCGAAGGCGATCATCGCAGCAAGCCCGAGCGCGATCAGCCCGGCCAGCCGCAGCGCTGCCGCAGCCCAGGTCCGCCTGCGCGGCGGTTGCTGCGGTGCGTGCGGGGGGGATGGGGGGGATGGGGGCGCGGTCTCGCTCATCAGAACGCCTGCCCCAGCGCGATATACACGCCGATCCGGCTGTCGTGCGGATAGGGATTGAGCGGGGTGCCGATGTCGAGACGGATCGGGCCGAATGTGGTCTTGTAGCGCACGCCGATGCCCGCGCCGAATTTCGCCCCGCGCATCGTCGGCGTGGGTGTCGTGCCCGTCATGCCCCCATCGAGAAACGGCACCACGCTGAACGCCCCGTCGAACAGCCCGGTGCGCACCCGCGCCTCAAGCGAGAATTCGCTGACCGACAGGCCGCCGAGCGGATTGTTGCTCGAATCGCGTGGCCCCACCGCCTGATAGGCATAGCCCCGGATCGAGGCCCCGCCCCCGGCATAGAGCCGCTGCGACGGGGCGATATTGTCGATCGAGGTGCCGCTGATCGAGGCGAGACGCACCCGCCCGGCCAGCACGACCAGCTTGGACACCGGCTGATAGGCGCTCGCGTCGAGCTGAGTCATGACATAGGATGAACGCGGCCCATCCTGAATCGAGATGGCGGGCGACACGGTGCCCGCGATGCGAATGCCGCGCACCGGATCGAGCAGATTGTTGCTGCCGTCATAGGCCAGCGTCATCGGCAAGGCACCGATGAAATAGGCGGTAAACGGCGTACCCGGCGCCGAGCCTGCGGCCAGTTCCCTGGTCGCGATCGCCTCGATCTCCAGCGACCATGCCCATCGTTTCTGAAAGATCAGCGTGCTCTGTTTGCTCAGGCTGGCGGTCGCCGACAGCGTATGCGCGTCATAGGCGTCGGTGTTTTGCACCTGAGCGTAAAGATCAGCCGTAAATGCCTGATCGCGCGCAAGGAAATTGCTGCGACGGAAGGTCAGCCCGGCAAGTTCGTCGCGCGTGCCGAGCACCCCGCGCACACGCACCATCCCTTCGGGCGGAAACATGTTGCGATCTTCCCAACTGCCCTCGACATAGAATCCCTGGCCGCTCGACTGGCCGATCTGCGCGGTCACCGAATGCTGCGGCCCCTTGGTCAGCGTGACATCGAGATCGGCAATCCCCGGCGCGACGGCAGTGGGCGGGCTCGCTTCGCGCGGAGCGATCGTGACCCCGCCGACGATCCCCGTCGACAGCACGGCCTGACGGAAATCGTCGACCAGACGGTGATCAAAGGTCTTGCCCCGACGGAAGCGGGCCATGCGTTGCAAATGTCGCGCGTTGATGAAGCGGGGCAGCGAACTGGTTACCTGACCAAAGACATATTTGCCCCCGGTTGTGACCGGAAGCGCAAGATCGGCGTTCAACGCTTCGTGATCGACGGACAAGGCGGGATCGCCGACTTTGGCAAAGGCATAGCCGATATGCCCGAGCTGATCGATCAACCGCCCGCGTGCAGCGAGGATCGTCTCGGTATTGGCCGGATCGCCGGTCTTGAGCGCAAAGGCGGTGATCAGCACGGCCTGATCGGGGCTGCGCGCAATGTCGCCAAGGTCGATAGCCGCAAGCGGATAGCGCGGGCCGGGCACGATTTCGAACCGCACGGTCGCCGCTGGCGGCGTCGGCCCATGCGCTTTGACCGTGGGCGCAGACGGTTGCACAGCGATCACCGCCGCCGAAAGCCCGACCAGATTCTGGCTGACTTCGGCATCGTAATAGCCATAGACCCGCAAGATCTGGATCAACACGCCGACATCGTCCTGCGCGCGCCGCGACATCTGCGCAAGGTTGTCGTCCCCCCGCCCGAGCGTGCGCAGCGACGACAGTTCGTCAAAACGATCGAGCAGATCGTCCATTTCGGGCAGCGCCGTATCATGCGGAAAAACGAGATCGATCCCCGGCCCGGCATGGCGGACCACCGCATCGGCACCCAACGGCCCCCGCCAGCCGCCGCGCGGCATGGCAACGTCAAGCGCCACGCCGGCTTCACGCGTGACGCTGGCCACGTCGGCAATGTCGGGATCGGGGCTCAGCAGTTCGACCGGGGGCACCTCAAAGCTGTCGGGCCAAGCGATAGTCAGGCCCGGAATCGTCGTCTCGGCGGCAGCCCCGGAGACCGGCGCGATGCCGTCATGGCCGTCGAGCCAGGTGACATCGGGCAGGCTTTGCGGATCGGGCGCGTGATGCGCGGCGTCGGTATCGAGCGCCCATTGCTGGGGATCGGCGACCGCGCTGTCGGGGATCAGCGCGGTCAACGCCGGATCGGTCGGCTGCGTCTGCGCCTCTGCCGGAACCGACACCAGCGCGGCAATGAGCGCCAAAAGGCAGACCGACCCGGCATGCCGGAAATCGGTCACCGGCTCAGGCGCGCGAACAGGCCGCGATAAGGCCATCCTTTCCGGCATCCTTGGCGATGCGGGAACCGGCGCCGAGACGATCGATGGCAACCGCCTGTTCGACAGGGTCGAATCGTTCCCAGCCGTCGCGGCCGAGCCGCTCCATAGGCCGGAAGCGGACCTTGTATTGCATGCATGACGATCCTTCGACCCAATAGCCGAGATAGACATAGGGCAGGCCAATGTCGTTCGCGTGCCGGATGTGATCGAGAATGATATAAGTGCCAAGCCCGGTCCGCGTCGGATGATGAGGATCGTAAAAACTGTAAACCATCGAGAGCCCGTCCCCCTGATGATCGGTCAGGCACGCCCCGACCAATCGACCAGGAGAGCCATCGACATTGGGCTCCCGATATTCGACGACATAACTGCGTACCGGTGTATGCTCCACCATGTCGGCAAAGTCGACCTCATCCATCGTTGCCATGCCGCCGCCGGGGTGGCGCACCGACAAATAGGCCTGAAGCAGCTCATACTGTTCCGGAGTCGACCAGGGCTTGCACACCGAGACGATCAGGTCGGCATTCTGCTTCGCGGTTCGACGCTGGCTGGACGACGCGCGAAACTCGCGCGCCGCGACGCGCACCGAAACGCATGCCGTACACCCGTCGCAGCTCGGTCGATAGGCGACCGTCTGGCTGCGGCGAAAACCGATCCGGCTGAGCGCGTCGTTGAGCTCGTCGGAATTGGCGCCTTTCAGCTCGGTAAACACCTTGCGCTCGGTCCGGCCCGGCAAATAGGGGCACGGGCCGGGGCTGGTGACGAAAAAGCGGGGGAAGCGAACCGGGGCGCTCACGAGACGGCCAATGTCCTTTGCTGCTGCCGGAAGAGCCCGGCATCTGCCAACGCCTGCGACAATGCCGCACCCGCCGGCGCGGTTAAAGGACTTTAACCACGAAAATCACACTCGGAACAGGGCTTGCTCATCCAAAATCGGCGCGGCGTGCCCCGTCGCTTCGCCGCTGTCCCGGTGCAGGACAGCCGCAAGGCGAGACGTAAACGATTAGGGCGTAAACTCATAAACCACACCATCGAGGCGGCAAAATGGCGAACATATCGGGCGGAAATGCGCGCCGCGAAGGCTGGTTGCCTTTGCAAGCGCATTTCTGTTCGAGATGGAAGCCATTTTGCCGTCCCGAAGGGATTTGACCCAAAAGGCCCATCGCTGCGTTGGATAGGTTTGAAATAGAACCACTATTCCTGCACCTATCCGCCTTGCGCTGGGCCTTTTGGGCCAAACCTCGATGGTGTGGTTTATGAGTTTACGCCCTAACCCAGTTCGACTTGTTCCAGCTCGTAGCCGCGCGCGCGCAGCGCTTCGACCAGGCGGTCGATCTGGTCGCGATCGCGCGCCTCGCATTCGATCTCGGCAGTCAGGCCCTTGGCGGGCAGCGAAGTAAAGATGCGCTGGTGCCAGACTTCGAGGATGTTGACCTGATGACGGTTGAATTCCTCGACCACCTTGAACAGGGCGCCGGGGCGGTCCTGCAGCGTGATGCGCAGCCGACCGAGCCGACCCGAGCGCGCCAGATCGCGCAACAGCACATTGGCGAGCAGGCGCGTGTCGATATTGCCGCCGGTCAACACAATGCCGACTTTGTGCCCGGCAAAGATTTCGCGATTGGCGATGACCGCTGCCAGCCCTGCCGCGCCCGCACCTTCGACGACGGTCTTTTCGATCTGCAACAGCAGCGAGACCGCCTGTTCGAGATGCGCTTCGTCGACCAGCACGATGTCATCGACCAGCCCCGCCAGAACCGCCGAGGTAAACGTGCCCGGCTCCTTGACCGCGATGCCTTCGGCCAGCGTATCGCCGCCGCAGGGCAGGTCTTCATGCTTCAGCTTGTCGAACATCGACGGGAACAACAGCGCCTGCACGCCGATCAGGCCGATATTCGGATTGATCCCGCGCGCCGCCGTGCCCATCCCGGTCAACAGCCCGCCGCCGCCGATCGGCACCGCCAGCATGTCGAGATCGGGCACGTCTTCGAGCATTTCGAGCGCCACGGTGCCCTGCCCCGCCGCGACATGCGGATCATCGAACGGATGGACGAAGGTCAGCCCCATCTGCCGCTCCATCGAACGGGCATGGGCATAAGCCTCGTCAAAGGTTTCGCCTTCGAGCACGACCGTGCCGCCGACGCTTTCGGTCTGCATGATCTTTACCGTCGGCGTGGTGCGCGGCATCACGATCGTGACCGGCACACCTAGGCGCGTGCCATGGTACGACAGCCCTTGCGCATGGTTTCCGGCCGAAGCGGCGATCACCCCGCGCCGGCGCTGCTCCTCGGTCAATTGCAACAGCGCGTTGAGCGCGCCGCGCTCTTTGTATGCGGCGGTGAATTGCAGGTTTTCGAATTTCAGCCAGATTTCCGCCCCGGTCATCGCGCTCAGCGTCTTGCTGTGCATCGTCGGCGTGCGAACGACTTGCCCGGCAATGCGCGTCGCGGCGACTCGCACATCGTCAAGGGTCAGGCTGGGGACGGTTTCGGAAAAAGCAGGAGCTGTCATCTGCACGCCCCTAATCCAAAGAGCGCGCGATGGGAACGGGCTTCAAGGGCGGTTTCTTGACCGATCGCGACCAAATTGCGCCAGCGCGATCAGCCCGGTCATAACCGCGATCGCCACAGTATCGGCAATCCAGTCGCGAATGTCGCAATCGCGATGGAGCGACGGGATCGACTGCGTCACCTCGATCAGCGCGCCAAGGAACGACAGTCGCTCGGCAATGCGCCAGCGCGGCGCATCCGGAAAAGCGAAAGCGGCGAGCAAGGTCAGCGTGGAAAAAGCCAGCATGTGTTCAAATTTGTCGCCCAGCGCATCCATCGGCATGTGCGGCGGATGCGGCAAGAGCGCCATCGTCACGGCGAAAGTGAACGCCAGCCAGAACAGAACCTGCGCAAGGGGGTGCGACATCATCGAGCGCGAGTGGGGCGATGCAGCGGATTGGATCATGCCAAAGCGCTAGCTGCTGCCTTCGCCCCCGACAAGCGCGATCGCCCCTTCAACCCGGCCTGCCCCTTCAAACGGACTGGCAAGCGACGGCAAACCGGTTAAACACGTCAGTCATGACCGAAACGACCGCACCGCTCGCCATCTCTTTCATCGGCCTTGGCGTGATGGGATCCTGCATGGCCCGTCACCTTGGCCAGGCGGGGCACCGCCTGACCATCTACAACCGCACCCCGGCGCGTGCGCAAGCCTGGCTGGCGGCCAATCCCGAGCTTTCCCCCCGCGTCGCCGCCAGCCCTGCCGAAGCCGCCGAAGGCGCCGACGCAGTGATCACCTGCGTCGGCAATGATGATGATCTTGCCGATGTCGTGCTCGGCCCCAATGGCGCATTCCGCACGCTGCGGCGCGGCGGGGTGTTTATCGACCACACGACGGTCTCGGCGCGGATTGCGCGCCAGATCGCCGTCGAAGGGCGCGACAAGGAACTGCTGTGCGTCGATGCCCCGGTAACCGGCGGGCAATCGGGCGCAGAGGCGGGCACGCTGTCGATCATGTGCGGCGGCAGCGAAAAGGCGGTCGATGCGGCGCGCCCGATCCTGTCCGCCTATGCCAAGCGCGTGGTCCATGTCGGCAAATCGGGCGCGGGCCAGACTGCCAAGATGGCCAATCAGATGTGCCTTGCCGGGACGATCGCCGGGCTGTCCGAAGCGATCCGCTTTGCCCAGAACGCGCGGCTCGATCTCGACACGCTGTTCGAAGCGATCAGCGGCGGCGCGGCGCAATCGTGGCAGATGGACAACCGTTTCGACACGATGGCGCGCGACGAATTCGACTTCGGCTTTGCCATCGACTGGATGCGCAAGGATCTTGGCCTGGCCATCGAGGAAGCGCGCAATCTGGGCGCGAGCGTGCCGATCACCGCGCTGCTCGATCAGTTCTATGCCGATGTCCAGGCGATGGGCGGCGGGCGACAGGATACCAGCGCGCTCATCCGGCGCCTGCCCCGGAGGGGCGGGAATTGAAGCGGTTCGCACTGGCGGCGGGCCTCCTTGCGCTTTCGCCACCGGCCCAGGCCGATACGCTGGTCGACAATGTCAGGGGCGAAACGATCGGCCCCGACGGCGCGCTGAAGACGTTCGGAGCCTTTCTGTTCGACGATGCCGGGGTGATCAAGGCGGTCTATGCCCCCGGCGACAAGCGGCCGAAACAGGGGCGCAAGGGCTATCAGTATCATATCGACGGCAAAGGACGCGTCCTGTTGCCCGGCATGATCGATGCCCATACCCATGTCATCGCGACAGGCTTTGCGCTGCTCACGCTCGATCTGTCGGACACCACCTCGCTCGACGATGCGCTGGGCAAGATTGCGGCCTATGCCAAGGCGCATCCCGAACGGCCATGGATCATCGGCAACGGCTGGAATCAGGAACGCTGGCATCTGGGCCGCTTTCCCACGGCGGCAGAGCTTGACCGGATCGTGCCCGACCGCCCGGTCTGGCTCGACCGCGCCGACGGCCATGCCGGCTGGGCCAACAGCGCCGCGTTGCGCGCAGCCGGGGTCAGCGCCACCACAGTCACGCCCGATGGCGGATCGATCGAGCGCCTGGCCGACGGGCGCCCCGCCGGGGTGCTGGTCGATCATGCGCGAACGCTGGTCGACAAGGCGGTGCCCACGCCGACGCCGCGCGACCTCGATCTCGCGCTGGCCACAGCCGAGGCGGATTTTGCCCGACGCGGGATTACCGCGGTGGCCGACATGGGCACCGAAATCAACGAATGGCTGGCCTATCGCCGCGCGGGCGATGCCAACCGGCTCTATGTGCGGATCATGGTCTATGCCCAGGGCACCGAGACGATGGCGGCGATCGGCGGGACCGGCCCGACGCTGTGGCTCTATGCCGATCGGCTGCACATGGGCGGCGTCAAACTCTATGCCGATGGCGCGCTCGGATCGCGCGGGGCCTGGCTCAAGGCCCCTTATACCGATCATCCCGGCACCAGCGGTCTGCCGCAACTGACCGAAACGCAACTGGGCAATCTGATGAGCCGGGCGGCGATGGACGGATACCAGGTCGCCGTCCATGCCATTGGTGACAAGGCCAATGCCACATTGCTGACCACGATCACCGACCTTGGCCATACGTATGGCGGCGACCGGCGCTGGCGCATCGAACATGCGCAGATCATCGATCCCGCCGATTGGCCGCTGGTCGCCGGAATTGCCGCGCATGGCGGCATTGTCGCCTCGATGCAGCCGGTCCACCAGACCTCTGACCGCCAGATGGCCGAAGCGCGGCTGGGCCCCGACCGCTTGCGCGGGGCCTATGCCTGGGCCAGCCTGAAGCGTGAGGGCGCGGTACTGGCATTTGGATCGGATACGCCGGTCGAACGCCCCGATCCGTGGACCGGGCTGGCCGTCGCGCTGACCCGGCAGGACGAAACCGGCGCGCCCGACGGCGGCTGGCAACCGCAGGAACGCGTCGATCGGCTGACCGCGCTTGCCGGCTATACCAGCGCCGCGGCCTGGGCAGGCTTTGCCGAAACGCGGTTCGGTCGCATCGCGCCGGGCCTGCGCGCCGATTTCATTCTGGTCGACACCGATCCGATGAGCGCAGCCCCCGAAGCGATCCGCAAGACCAAAGTGCTCCAGACCTGGGTCGGCGGCGGCAAGACTTTTGATGCAGAAGCGCCGATCGATGCAAAGGCGCAGAAAGAGGCAACACCGCCAAAGCCTTGATTGGGATAAAGCCTTAACCGGGATAAAGCCTTAATCGGGATCGGGGCGCGCTCAGGCGGTCGGCTGGCTTTCGTCCGTTTCGCTCTCGGCCCGTTCGCGTGCGTCTTTCGCTTCGGCAAAGCGCATGACGATCAGCGTGCCTTCGAACAGGATCATCAGCGGGATCGCCAGCATCAGCTGCGACACGACATCGGGCGGGGTGATCAGCGCGGCCAGCGCAACGATCCCAACGATGACATAGCGCCGCGCCGCGACCAGCTGATCGCGCGACAGGATGCCCGCGCGATTGAGCAGCATCAGCAGCACGGGCAACAGGAAACTGCCGCCAAACGCGAGGATGAACTGCATCACGAGGTTGAGATATTCCTCGACCCCCGGCAACGCTTCGAGCTGCAGCCCGCCGTGCATCCCCTGAAAGCCGATGAACCAGCGAAATGCGGTCGGCATGACTACGAAATACGCCAGACTGGCACCCAGCGAAAACAGCAACGGCGTCGCGATCAGAAACGGCAGAAACGCCTTTTTTTCGCGCGCATAGAGACCGGGCGCGATGAACGCCCAAAGCTGGTTGGCGATCACCGGAAAGCTGACGAGCGTGGCGGCAAACAGCGCCACCTTGATCTCCACGAAAAACGCGCCGTAGAGCTTGGTATAGATCAGCCGCCCGGTGCCTTGCGGAAAGGCGCGCGCCAGGGGAATGATCAGAATGCCCAGAATATCGTTGGCGAAATAGAGGCACACGGCAAAGGCGATCACCAGCGCATAGATCGCGCGCAACAGGCGCGTGCGAAGTTCGAGCAAGTGGTCGAGCAGCGGGGCCTGCGTCTGGTCGATGTCGTTGATCATGCCGTATGGTCAGGATGCGTGGCGGCGGAAGCCTCGGGCGCGGAAGGCGCGGGCAGTTCGTGCATCGGTTCCGTCGGGGCGTGCGCGGCGACAAGCGGATCGATCGGCAGATGTTCCACGGGCGCATGCTCGAGTGCGCCATGCTCCACCATCGGCAGCGAAGCCGGATCGACGACCGGGGTGGCGGCCATGATCGCGGCATTCTGTTCGCGCCACTTGCGCTCCATCTCTTCCATTTCCGCCTCGCGGATCATGGTTTCGACGCCGGCCTTGAAATGGTTTGACACGCGCCGGACGCGCGCGATCCACCGGCCCGCCGTGCGCAACGCCATCGGCAAGTCCTTGGGCCCGATGACCACCACGGCCACGATCGCAATCAGCAGGAATTCGGAAGGGGCTATATCGAACATGGGTCAGGCCAGCCGGCAATCAGCGCGCAAAAGACAGCTCATGCAGCGCCGGTCGGGCCCTGGTGTTCGCCGGAAACCGGCTGGGCCGCAGGCGGCTGCACCGTCGGAGCGGGGGCCTGAGGAGCCTGCGACGTGGGAAGCTGCGACGTGGGAAGCTGCGAAGGAGGCGGCGTTACCGGACGATTGTTTTCGTCGGCCATGCCTTCCTTGAAGCTTTTGATGCCCTTGCCGAAATCGCCCATCATGTCGGAAATCCGGCCGCGACCGAACAGAATCAGGACCACCAACGCCAGAACAATCAGGTGCGGTAGAGACAGGCCACCCATCGTAAATCTCCTTCTTGCGCTCCAGATAGGCGCTTTTTGCGCCAACCGCCAGACGCAAGGGCGATACAAATTGCGCCTCTTGTCGAAAGGGTGCGGCTATTCGTCGGTTTCGCCGGTCAGCGCGGCATAGACCGCATCGATCGGATCGAGCAGCCCGGCGGCGCGCAATTCGTCGATCCCCGGCAGATCGCGGCGCGAGGTCAGACCGAAATGCGCAAGGAACGCCGGCGTCGTGGCATAGATCGTCGGTCGCCCCGGCCCTTCGCGGCGCCCGGCAATGCGCACCCAGCCCGCCTCCATCAACACGTCGAGCGTCCCGCGCGCGGTCTGCACCCCGCGAATCGCCTCGATCTCGGCGCGGCTGACCGGCTCGTGATAGGCAATGATCGCCAGCGCCTCCACGCCCGCGCGCGACAGTCGGCGCGGCTCTTCGCGTTCGCGCCGCAAAAGATGCGCGAGGTCGGGCGCGGTCTGGAAATGCCAGCGCCCGCCGCGCTCGACGAGTTCGACCCCGCGCCCGGCATAGTGCGCGACAAGCGATTCGAGCGCGGGGCGCACCGTGGCACCGCCGAGATGGCGGCTGATCTCTTCGGGGGTGAGCGGGATCTCGGACGCAAACAGCGTCGCCTCGACCGCGCGCACCAGATCATCCTCGACCCCGGTCATTCGAGCCCGGTCATGCCGCATGCGCCTGCGCCGCGCGCAAGCGCAAAGGCCCGAACACGTCGTCTTGCGCCAGTTCGGCCCTGCCCTGCTTGGCCAGTTCCAGCGCGGCGGCAAAGCTCGACGCCAGGGCCGAGCGAGTCAGCCGGGGATCGGCCCCCGGCTCGACACGCGGCAGAAAGGCGCGCAGATCGACCCAGTCGCGCGCCACGCCCAGCAACCGCGCCACGCGTTCAAGCGCGGCTTCGAGCGTAATCACCGGGCGTTCGCGGACGATATGCACCACCGGCGCATTGCGCGCCTTGATCGTGCCATAGCCCTGGATCACGTCGTACAGCCCGACGATCCAGCGCGCCTTGCGGTCGATGCTGATCCCTTCGGGCGCGCCGCGCATAAACACGTCGCGGCCCAGCCGGTCGCGCGCCATCAACCGCGACGCCGCCTCGCGCATCGCACCCAGCCGTTGCAGCCGCAATTGCAGCCGCAGCGCCAGTTCTTCGGGGCTCGGCTGCATTTCCGGATCGCGCGGCAGCAGCAGCAGCGATTTGAGATAGGCCAGCCAGGCCGCCATCACCAGATAGTCCGCCGCAAGCTCAAGCCGCAGCGCGCAAGCGCGGTTGATATAGACGAGGTACTGATCGACCAGATCGAGAATCGAGATCCGGCGCAGATCGACCTTTTGCCGCCGCGCGAGATCGAGCAGCAGATCGAGCGGCCCTTCCCAGCCATCGAGTTCGAGATAGAGCGCATCATCCCCACCCGGTCCCGGCCCACCCGGTCCCGGCCCGCCCGGCGCCGAAGCGATCGGCAGCCAGTCGGCCCCGTCCTCGGTCTCCAGAACGGGTTGCGCTTCGCTCATTCCACCAACGCCAGCAGCGCATCGCGCCGGGCCACCAGCGCGCCGTGGCGTTCGGCCAGATCGACGGGGGCAATGTCGGTCGCCTCCAGCGCGCGCGTCAGTCGTGCCGCGCTGTCGTCGCTCATCGGTGCGAGCGCGGCGGCAATGCCGATCATGTCGTCCATCCGCGCCCAGCAATTGAGCGCAAGGTCGCAGCCAGCCGCCTGCGCGCGCGCCGCACGTTCGGGAATCGTGCCGGTCAGCGCCTCCATGTCCAAATCGTCGGACAGCAGCAGCCCGGAAAACCCGATCGCACCGCGCACCACATCGCCGATCACCCGCGCCGACAGGGTGGCCGGCGCGCTGTCGTCCCACGCGGTAAAGCGGACATGCGCGGTCATCGCCACTTTCGCATCGGCCAGCGCGCGAAACGGGGCGAGATCGGTTTCGAGATCGGCGCCATCGGCGGTCACGGTCGGCAGCGCCTTGTGACTGTCGGCAGTCGCGCGACCATGCCCGGGGATATGTTTGACCACGCCGGTCACGCCCGCGCGGGCAAGCCCGTCGAGCACGGCGCGGCCCAAGGCGGCAACGCGCATCGGCTCGGCGCCCAAAGCGCGATCGCCGATCACGTCATCCGCGCCGGGCTGGCGCACATCGAGCAAGGGCAGGCAATCGACCGTGATCCCGGCTTCGGCCAGATCGAGGCCGAGCGCTTCGGCATTGGCACGCGCCGCCTCGATCGCGCTGACGGGCGCAAGGTCATAAAGCCGGGCAAACACCCCTTGCGGCGGATAAGGGCCCCATTGCGGCGGCTTCATCCGCGCCACGCGGCCACCTTCCTGATCGATGCAGATGAACGTCTGCGCGCGCCCGTGAAGCGCGCGCAAATCATCGGTCAGTGCGCGCAACTGCGCCCGATCGACCACATTGCGGCCAAACAGGATATAGCCGGCCGGATCGGCGTCGCGAAAGAAAGCGCGCTCTTCGGCGGTCAGGACGGGGCCGGAAAGGCCAAATATTGCCGGTAGCATGATCGATCGAACATGGCGCAAAGGCCGCCCCGTCGGCAAGCGCGAGGCTTGAACCGGTGGGGGAAAAAGATCAGCGCTTGACCTGGCACTTTACGCCATCGGCTTCGAGATGGCTGCACAGGCTGGTCGCCGCGCTGCCATCGGAGGCCAGCGCCTGCAGACGATAGACCGTACCGATGTCCGCCTTGCCCTCGACCACGCGATGGCCCAGCCCCTTGAGCAGATCGTGCCCGGCAGTCAGCCGCGCCCAGCCCGCTTCGGCCAGGGCATTGCTCGAATAGGCGCCGACCTGAACCGCGACACCGCCTCCGGCAGGCTTGGCCGGAGAAGCTTCATGCGCGGGCTCTTTCGCGGCTGCCGAAGGCGTGGGCGATGCCGATGGCGCGGCAGCAGGCGGCGGGGTCGTGCCCGCGCTGCCGGCCAGGCTGGCATCGGGGTGTTCGCCCTGGCTGACCTTGAAGCTCGAATCGCCCGTACCGGCAAATTTCTTGCCGCCCGGATCGCCCGGCGCGACTTTATAAGGTTCCTTGCTCGCTTCGATCAGGCTGCCGTCGGCAGGCTTGGCCGGGCCGCCGCGATGAGTCAGCCAGTAGATCCCGTCAACCAGCAGCGCGAGCACGATCAGCGCGACAACCGCCGCCGCGATCAGGCGGTGATGGCCGCGCTTGGCCTGCTCCGCCTCGAAATCGTCGGCGCTTTCCAGCCAGGGCAGGCGTTCTTCCTCGCCCAGATCGAGCGACGGCGCAGCTTCATGCGCTTCGTCGCCATGAAACGGTCCGTTCTGCGCGGTTTCGGCTTCGCCGTGTTCGTCTGCGTGCATCGACCCCGTGTTCCCTTGCTTCGCGCGGGTGTTACAATTCTTCGGCTGCCGTCACACCCAGGATGGCGAGCCCGTTCTTGATGACCTGCCCGATCTGCGTCGCGAGGAAGAGCCGCGCGGCAGTCAGTGCATCATCGCCGGCAACGATGTAGCGCTTTTCGGGCCGGTCATTGCCGATGTTCCAATACGCATGGAACCCTGCGGCAAGATCGTTAAGAAAGAATGCCACACGATGCGGTTCGCGCGCCTGGGCCGCACTTTCGATCACGCGGGGGAACTGCGCGGCGAGGCGCACCAGCGCCAGTTCTTCCTCGCCCAGCCGATCGAGCACGGCATCGCCCGGCGCGAGCCCTTCGGCCGCCGCCTTGCGCAACGTCGAACAGACCCGGGCATGGCAATATTGCACATAGAACACCGGATTGTCCTTCGAGGCTTCGACCACTTTGGCGAAATCGAAATCCATCTGCGCGTCGGGCTTGCGCGTCAGCATGGTGAAGCGCACGACATCGCGGCCCACTTCGCGCACGACATCGGCCAGCGTGACGAAAGTCCCCGCGCGCTTCGACATCTTGACCGGCTGACCATCGCGCAGCAGCTGGACCATCTGTACCAGCTTGACTTCGAACGGCTTGGGCGTGCCCCCGGCGGCGCCGGTCAGCGCGGCAACCGCCGCCTTGATCCGCTTGACCGTCCCCGCATGATCGGCGCCCCAGATGTCGACCAGCGCGTCGGCGGTTTCCGCCTTTTGGAAATGATAGGCGAGATCGGCGCCGAAAT
>Ga0302193_10000336_pt1 | contig 42330 bp, 37 predicted proteins | sample II_Bog_E3_3_FD_200228 | JGI IMG/M metagenome (GOLD analysis project Ga0302193, IMG submission 200228) | Peat permafrost microbial communities from Stordalen Mire near Abisko, Sweden - II_Bog_E3_3 | ecosystem: Environmental > Terrestrial > Soil > Wetlands > Peat | place: Sweden: Abisko...
TCCGGTAATCAGCGTCGAGGCAAAACCCGTCCCGGGCCCGCAGACCCCGCAAAGCAAGGCGAGCGAAAATCCGCCCAGGCGTCGCAAAGTCCGTCGTTGCATCCGTGTGTGCCCCCTTCCTGCCGCGATCGTGCAGGCCGGCGTTCCTCGCAGAACGCCATGCGGCAGTTAGATCATATCCAAAGCGGGCAGGTCGGCACGCGATCCAGTGCCGCACTTGTGGAAGCGAAAATGGCTCTTATAAGCAAGGCCAATGGCGATCTTGGAGAGACACTTAACTGATGGAAGCGGAATTTATTCCGCCTTCGAAGAGAACCGCCCCATGTTGATGCGGTTCCTGATCGCGCGGGGTGCCAGTCACCCCGAAGCGGAGGATATTGTTCAGGATCTGCTGGTCAAATTGCTCGAACAACGCACGGGCCCGATCAGCGACCCTAAGGCCTATCTATTCAAGATGGCGCATAACCAGTTCATCGATCGCCGGCGATCGGCCGTTCAGCGGATGCGCCGAGAAGAGCACTGGACCGAAGCATCTAGCGGCAGCGGTGAGGCCGATCCCCACCCTTCGATCGAAACGACGCTGATTGATCGAGAGGCGCTCGGGCTGGTGCAAAGCGTGCTGGCGGAATTGCCCGACAGGACGCGTGACATTTTGCGCCGCTATCGGATCGATGGTGAAGGTCAAAAGGCAATCGCGACCGCACTTGGCATCAGCATCAGTGCGGTCGAAAAGCACTTGCAGCGCGCTTATCGGGCGGTGCTCGATGCGCGCAAACAAATTGATGCGGGAAACGTCACGCAACTCCGTCTTAGCGCCAGAGAACATTTGCATGACGACTGAACTGGACCGGACAATCGAAGACGAAGCCATCCTTTGGCATTTGCGCCTGAGCGACTGTGATTCAGTCGCATGGGAGAAATTTGTCATTTGGCTGGAGGCTGATCCGCGCCATGCCGCTGCATATGACGCGGTGACAGGGGCAGGCGAATTCGTCGATCAGGCTTTGGCAGGGGCGGAGAAATCCTCGGTCGCCGGGGTTGCCGTTCCGGCAAACGACACAGATATTTTTGTCGCCACACCTTCGCGCCGGTTAAATCGGCGCTGGCTGGGCGGTGCCATCGCGGCCAGCCTGGTGCTGGCAATGACCGGCTGGGCGGGTTTTCGGCAGATGTCGGACCAGCGCTATGACATTGTGACAGGTGCGGGAGAGCAGCGCAATCTGGTCATGCCCGATGGTACGCGGATCGCGATGAACGGCTCGAGCAAGCTCACGCTTGATCACCACGATCCGCGCTTTGCGGTGCTGGACGGTGGAGAGGCAACTTTTGAAGTGGTCCATGATGCGGCCCATCCCTTTGCGCTGCATCTCGGCGCCGCGCAGGTGCGCGATATCGGCACAGTGTTCAACGTCATCCGCGAATCCGGAGAGGACGTGGTCGAAGTGAAAGAGGGCAGTGTTGGTTACGATGTTGGCAACCGTACGGTGCTGCTCAAGGCGGGACAGGCCTTGCGGGCCGAACACAATTCCAACCAATTGGTGGTCACGCAAAGGCGGGTGGGTGATATCGGATTGTGGCGCGTTGGGCGTCTCAATTATGATATGGCCAGTTTTGCCGCCGTCGCGCAGGATGTGTCGCGCAATCTTGGCGTTGTGGTCGATGTTGCGCCAGCTGTCGCGGGCAAGCAGTTTTCAGGCACGATCCGCATGGATCGGGATCGTGCCCACTTCTTTCACGACCTGAGCGTTCTGCTCGACGTGCCAGTGACGCCCTGCGGCAGCAAATGGTGCATTTCTGCGAGCACGCATTGAGAATCAGCGGTTGGGTTATTTTGGGCGCGTTGGGGTTTGCGGCGACGGCGCAAATGGCCCACGCCGACACGCATCGCTTTGATGTGCCTGCGGGACCACTTGGCGAGGCAATGATCTCGTTTGGCCAGCAAGCCAACATCAGCATCGGTCTGACCGATCCCCGTCTTGCCGTCAGCATGACGCACGGCGTGAAAGGTAACTACGACCTGCTTCGTGCCATACGCATCTTGCTGCGCGAAACGGGGGCGGATTTCGAAATGGTCGGTCCGCACTCGCTGCGGATCGCGGTGGCACACACCAGCCAGTCCCACGCAACAGTACCCGTTCGGCGCGCGGCGCCCCAGGCTCCGTTGCAGGGCGACGATATCATTGTAACAGCCAGTAAACAGCTGACATCCCTATCCAATTTCCCTGCCTCAGCGACGGTCATCAGCCTTGATTCCGATGCCTTGGTGATGGCCGCGACCAAGGGTACAGCGGCGATCATCGAACAACTGCCGATGCTGGCCTCGACCGATATGGGGCCGGGTCGCAACAAGATCTTTATCCGCGGCATTGCCGACAGCAGCTTCAACGGCGCGACGCAATCGGCCACCGGGTTGTATCTGAATGATGCCCGACTGACCTATAATTCGCCCGATCCCAGCCTTAATCTCTTCGACATGAGACAGGTGGAAGTGATCGAGGGGCCTCAGGGAACGCTGTACGGCAATGGTGCAATTGGTGGCATCATCCGGTTCGTGCCCAATGCGCCGACACCATCGCGGCAAGAGGCCAGTTATTCGGCCGGCATCGCTTCGACGCAGCATGGTGGAATTGGGAACGACCTCGCCGCTTCGCTCAATGTGCCGGTCATACTGGACACATTGGCCGTGCGGGCGGTGGGCTATCAGTCGGTCGACGCCGGCTATATCAATGATCCGCTGCGGGGCCTCAACCAGATAAACCGCAGCGCCACCGTCGGTGGCCGACTGGCCATACGATGGACGCCCTCGATCAATTTGACTGTGGATGCAGGTGGTGTTTATCAGGATATCCGTAGCGCAGACGGCAACTATGTCTATGTTGGCGCTCCGGATCTGGTGCGCGTTTCGCTCGTCGCGCAGCCCTTCACGAACCTTTACAGGCTCGGCTATCTGTCGTTGAAACTGAACGCCGATGGCTTCAATCTGGCATCCACGACATCAGGTGTGGTCCAGAAAATCGGCACCACGTATGACGCCACAGACTACAGCAACCAGGCGATCCTGATCCAGAACGATATTCCCAGGATATTCCAGCGTAACGACAATATCACCCTCATCTCGCACGAAACGCGCCTGATCGGAACCAATCCTGATCGGCCGTGGTTGGTGGGGATCAGCGGGCTCTATGAAGTGGAGGCGACAAATCGCGCCTTGGGAGATCCTGCCGCGCCTGCGCCATTGGCCTATTTGCGCAACGAGACCGGTGAAGCTGCACTTTTCGGGGAATATGGCCTGCCTCTCGCCTCCCGTTTGAAGCTGACGTTCGGCGCGCGAGCGACATTGACGATCACGTCGGGGCAATTGCTCGACAATACGACTGGCAGCTATTTCAGCGTGGATCGCACGCAGTTGCGTCTTTTGCCATCCATCGCGCTCGAATGGCGCAATTCCGGCAGTTTCGTTGTTTTTGGAAGGGTTTCCGAAGGCGCGCGGGCGGGTGGTCTGGCCGTCGAGCAATCCGGCTCAACGTATGTCGGCAAAGAGTTCGGTAGTGACACACTCTATTCGGGCGAAATCGGCTTTCGACTAGGGCACCAGAAGGTTGGGGGTCTTTGGCTCAGCGGCACTGGTTCCTATGCGTCCTGGCGGAACATCCAGTCAGATCTGATCACCACCGATGGCATTCCCTATACTGTGAATATCGGAAATGGGTATATTTACAGCTTTGAGGGACGCGGTGGTTGGTCTCCTTGGTCACGCCTGAATCTGACCACTGCGTTTTTTGTCAACAAAAGCAGTTTGACGTCACCAATTGCCCGATTTGCTTCGGACGACGGAGGCCAATCATTGCCCAATGTTGCGGGATCTGGCGCGCATGTTGATGGGAGCTACCGGTTACCATTGCCGAGGGATGCCGCGCTGACGTTTACTGGCGCACTGCGCTATGTGGGCCGATCACAGCTTGGCATTGGCGGACTGTTTGATCCAACCCAGGGCAATTTCATGACCGAAACCGGCAGAATGCGGCTGTCCTGGCGCAGTTTTGGCCTGTCGCTCAGCGTCGACAATATTGCCAATGTTCGCGCCAATCAATTTGCTTTCGGCAATCCGTTTGGCGTTGCCGCCGAAAACCAGGATACTCCGCTGCAGCCAAGGACCATCCGCCTTGGCCTTGATGGACGGTTTTAAAAAGTCTTGGCCAGGGACAGTTCAAACCGCGTTTGCCGATAGGCATAGAATGCCACCGGGCTGCGGTTTTGGGTATACTTCACGCGTAGTTGTGGCGAAAAGCCCCATAGACTGATCCGTTTGTAGATCAGCCCCAGTTCGGCTTCGCCCAGCGTGTCGTTGCGGCCCACGCCGAGATAGGAAAACGGAGCATCGCCGATTGTCCGGCTGAAACCCAGCCGGGAAAAAGCAATGAACCGCCCGACATCGCGGCTGAGCGCACCATCGATTCCGGCGGAATAGGTTGACTGGGCGGGATCAGATGCCTGCATCCGCGACGCAGTCAGACCCAGGCGCAGCGATGTTCGCGGGCTGAGTGCGCGTTCGTAGGCGAGGCCGGCTGAACTGACCTGCCCGCTGAGATCGGGGCGATAGGCATAGTCAAGGTGGCTTTCGCTCACCGTCAGACTTGCTTGCGCCGTGTTCGACAGCGCCTGTCGTATAGCCAGCGAAAGGCCGTAGAGCGTGTACAGTCGCTGTGCTCCATACCAGCGCTCGCCGATTACAATCGCAGGGTGAAACGAGGATAGCTGGCTGGCGATCTCTGGCCCCAGCGATCCGGTCAGCGCCACATCATTAAAGGTGGAGTTGCGATAGAATGTGCCGTCGGTCGAGATTTCGGCGATCAGTCGCGACGAAGCGTCGAGCCGGTGTTGGACGACGATATCGCCGCTGCTGATCAAGCCGACCCCGCTTTGCGCCCGCGCACTCTGGCTCAGGGTGAAAGGCAGGCCATAGATGTCGACCGTTTGTGCCTGTGTGGCGTAATTGACATTGGTGTTGGGTGCCAGGCCGACCCGCATGCTGACCTGCACCGGCGCACTATCCAGCAGTGCCGCACCCGCCCGGCCCAGCGCGCGGGCGACGTCATCAGGCAATCCGCGCGATGCCGCTGCCCGGCGGAACTGCCGCCTTGCGCCATTTGAGTCGTTCAATTCCAGCAACACATTGGCCAGCTCGATCCGCACGGCTGCGGCTCCGGGCTTTTCATCCAGCAGCTTTTGAAACCACGCTGCGGCCTGACGCTTTTCCCCCAGCGCAAGATATAGCCGCGCGATTCTGGCGCGCGCCTCTGCCCGGTAATCGGCGCTCCGATTGTTGGTCAGCGGCACGAGAATGCTGATCGCCTCGCGCAACCGGTGCGCGAGCGTCAACTGTTCAGCCAGCACGAACATCTGTTCGGGTGTGAGTGCCAGCGGGGCATTGCGCGCTGGCAAGGCAACGTCTGCCGCGTTGCCTGCCACCGCGCCGCCGCCCAGCCCGCTGCTCGTCGCGATGCCGAGCAGCAGGGTTGCGATCATGCTCATCCTTGCGGCATCTGGTAAAGCGCCGCCTGATCTACGGTTTGCTTAGTGGCCAACTGCCACACCCCCGCCCACCGAGAGGATGGCACCCGCTGCATTCACTTCCTTCAGTGTGAAGGTATAGCCAAATTCGGCCGCCGCCGGACCATAGAAATTGCCGGCGAACTTGCCGCTTAACAGGGCGTTGGTGGCATTGCTGAACACCCCGGCAAAGGCAGCGCTGCCGTTGAGGCTCGCAATGGCAGAGGTTCCGCTATAGGTTCCCAGTGCCAGCGACTGACCGGTCGCTATGCCTGCGCCATTGAGCACCAGACTGGTGGACATTGTCTGGTTGGCAAAATTGGCGTTGAGCGTGGACGTTCCCGTCAGATTATAGTTGTCGGTGGCCGTGCTGTAGAGCCCGGTGGCGACACCGGTGTAACTGGCCGTGCCCGACGTCGGCAAGCCGGTCATCGCGGTAAGCTGGCCAAACACCATATACGAGGTGTTTGGCAGGCCGCCGGTAAAGGCGGGTGTGGTTCCCGCCTTGTAGTATTGCAGTATGCCAAAGGACGTATAGGTCAATGCGATCACCGGGTTCCCGGCCCCTGGCGTCAGCAGCTTCAGCGTTGCCCCGGTGCCGCCCAGACGGTTGTCATAGGTGATATAATCGGCGCCGTTGGTGACGATATTGCCTGGTGCGAATTGCTGCGTACCAAGGCCGCCAAGCCCATCGTTGATAGTGTAGATATTGGTCGTAGGATCGTAGGTTATGTTCGATCCGGTTGACAGAGTGTTGGTGGAATTCGCCAGCGTGGTGGTGGTGGTGTTCGACGTCGCCGTGCCGGTTTGGCTAATGTAGAACAGCGCGACGGGCTGTGTCGTGCCGGTTTGCAACGCCAAGGGAACCGGAACGACGGTTGGCGTCGGGGTTGGCGTCGGGGTTGGCGTTGGCGTCGGGGTTGGCGTTGGCGTTGGCGTCGGGGTCGGGGTTGGCGTTGGCGTTGGCGTTGGCGTTGGAGCGGTAACGGGTGCTGGCGTTGAATTGACCCCGCCGCCGCCGGCACAGCTTGCAAGCGGCAAGCCGACGCACAGCGTTGCCGCGATCGTCATGCGCTTGATTTTCCGTTGGTGGTCGGTCGGTTCGGTCATGTCATGCTCCGTAACATTCGCATTGCGCCACCGGTGGACGATGCGGTTGGCTGATGTTCGCAATGGGTGGATTATCTGAATTTATAGACGAGCTGGGCGCTGCCGACATTTTCGCCAAGATTGGCGAAATAGACGTTGGATCGCCGCACGATATGTTTGGCTTCAATGTTGAGACTGAGCTTTTTCAGTATCGGCATTTCGGCGGCGAGTTTGAATGTGGCCGCGCGGTCGAACCGATTCACTCCGATTGTCGGCGTGATATAGTCATAGTTATAACTCAGCCATTCATAGCTGGCCTTTAATTTACTTTCCTGCCTTAACACTCTGACCGGAAGCGTTAATGAGGCATCCAGCGCATAGCCACGATAGGTGAATTCTGGCCCGGCAGTTGTTTCGCGTTGATAATTTGCGCCCACCAGCACAAAGGCATGCGCCTGATCAAAGAAATAGAACGCCTGCAACCCTGGCTGACTGTGCTTTGCATCATGGGTGGAATAAGTCGGGAACCTCTCGTCAAGATAGATGAACGAGGGGCGCACAAAGATCTGGCTGTTCACAGGCACCAGAACGCTCGGGCTGATGAAATGCATGTCGAGGAACGGGTGCCCGCCCAGCAACACATGGCTGAAGCTGTACGACAGACCGAGGCTGGAGCCCCTGACCTTGAGCGCACCACTGATCGAGGCCGTATGCAACTGGATGTCAAAAGAGCTCAGCGTTTGATGCAGGCTTTGTGAAAAATCATACCCCAATGTGATGCTCGATGCCGAACTGGTGGGGATCTTGTAGCTGGTCGACAGAGCCATCGTCGCCAAAGGATCGCTCTGACCGGTTGATGTGTTGATCTGGCTGACCGTCACATCGCTGTCATAGGCCGCGCCTGCCTTTACCGTCAGAGCAAAGGGGGGCGAACCGGGTTTGGCCAGTGCGGGGGGCACAACGGAGGCCAGAACGGGTGGCCGATCGGTTGGGGACGATGCAACGGCGGCAGGCGTGGGAAGCGGGTCGCCCCCCCCGGGCGTTGCTTGCGCCATGGCTGCCTGCGACACGCTGATCCCGATCAACACGGAAAACAGGTCAATCAGGCTGTGGCGCCACGGCGCGGGTCGGAACGCGGATGGATCGCGAAGAGGAAACATGCATCTTCTTTTCAGGAAATTGGCAGATATTTGCGAAACGCTTCAGGCCTTTCGACCTGAAGCGTCCCGTGCCCCTTGGTCAGGGCAAATGGCGGCAGCGGAGGGTGAGGGATGACCTCCCGCCAGCCAGATTGGATATTGCTCAATGGCTATGGAGGACCGATTCCACGATAACAGTACCGCTGGCGATGGCCGCCTGCCGGGCTGTGTTCTGCGCCAGTTCCAGCGCGGTTTCATTGGCGACATTGGCCGCAACAGTCGCTGCTGCCGCAGAAGTGATCGTACCGGCGGCAACAGCATTGTTGAGCGCAGTGGTCTGCGCAGTCTGGATTGCTGCGGCGGTGGCCACGGTTCCCGCAGCCTGAGCAGCCAAAATTGCTGACTTTTCAGCGGTATTGGCGACAATTTGAGCTGCCTGAACCGCCTCGTTCAACGCATACTGAGCCGCAGCCGCGGATGTGATCGTACCGGCAGTGACGGCGTTGTTCACGGCGGTAATTTCCGCAGCTTCAATCTGGGCAGTGGTCAGGGTAGTTCCCGCAGCGGTAGCATTTGCAACCGCGAGTTGTGCCGCGGCTTCACCGATCTGAGATGCCGGCAGCGCGGCGAGATTGGCCGCCTGATTCGCTGCTTCGGCGGTTTCGTTGGCAGTAATGACGGCTGCCTGCGCGGCGGTGACAGTTCCGGCGGCGACTTGCGCCTGCAGCGCCGCTGCTTCTGCAGCCTGATGGGCTGCCTGCTGCGTCGCACGCGCCGCGATCTGCGCGGCAGTAAGCGGGGTGGCATTGCCGTCGGTGCTATAGCCCGAGCCTTCGCCGTTGTTATTGTCGGCAAACGCGGGCGCAGCCGACACGGCCGCAGTGGACAGGATAACGGCGGCGAGCACCGAGCGGGTCAGGTAGGTCGATTTCATGTAAAAACCTTTCGAAGTTTCTCGGCCAGTTATGCGCGCGGGGCGCAAACGCCGCTGTGGGGCGTTACTGGTAAGACGAGGTCAGCCGGGATTTCCGCACCAACCTTTGTGGATCGGCGTGCAAAAAGGGGTCTGACGCATATGTGGAACGGCCCGGCATGAATTCTTTCGGACGGTGCAGTCATATGTCCGACCTGTAGATGCGGCCATTGACCTGAAGCGTCCCGGGTTTCCTGGAGGCTCCACCTTTTGAGAAGGAGCCCACATGAGCAAGACGACAAAACTGGAAACATCGATTGACATGCGAACATCAGTCGATATTTCCAGATAAGTCGAAAGGTTGGTGTGGCATGAATGATGTGAGCCCGCAGGTCTGGGCGGTGGATGCGCTGGGCGCTCTTGCCCACGAAACACGGCTGTCGGTGTTTCGTATGTTGGTTCAGGCTGGGCCGGACGGCCTGATAGCCGGGGCTATTGCTGAAAAAGCAGGCGTGCCGCCTTCCACCATGTCGCATCATCTGGCGACGCTCGAACGGGCCGGCCTCGTGCAGTCGGAGCGGGAAAGCCGCCTCATCCATTACCGCACGGATTATGTCGGCATGCGCCGCCTGCTGGCTTTCCTGATGCAGGATTGCTGCAATGGCGCGCCGGAAATGTGCTCCGACCTGCTTGCGCAGCTCCATTGCGATGCCAACGCCTGAGGAGGCCCCCATGACCGACAAGATCTATAACGTGCTGTTCCTGTGTACGGGCAATTCTGCACGCTCGATCATCGGCGAAGTGCTGATGAACCACTACGGTGCGGGCCGCTTCAAAGCCTATAGCGCGGGTAGCCACCCCAAGGGCGATGTGCATCCCGTGGCGCTTGAGACCCTCGCAGGGCTGGGCTTCTCTACCGAGGGACTGCGTTCGAAGAGCTGGAACGGGTTCACAGGCGCAGGAGAAACTGCACAATGACCACAGACATCATCATCTATCACAACCCCGAATGCGGCACCTCGCGCAATGCGCTGGCGATGATCCGCAACGCCGGGATTGAGCCCCATGTGGTGGAATATCTCAAGACGCCGCCCACGCGCGCCTTGCTGGAAAGCCTGATCGCGCGGGCGGGCATGACCCCTCGCGCTCTGCTGCGCGAAAAGGGCACACCTTTTGCCGAGCTTGGTCTTGGCAACCCCGAATTGACCGACGCCCAGTTGATCGACGCGATGATGGCGCATCCTGTCCTGATCAATCGGCCGCTGGTGGTCTCGCCGCTCGGCGTCAAGCTGTGCCGACCCTCGGAAGCCGTGCTCGATCTGATCCCTGCCGCGCAGCAGACCGCCTTCGCCAAGGAAGATGGCGAACAGGTGATCGACGCCGCCGGCAACCGCATCGCCCAATAAGGCCCTGGACCCATGACCCAGCAGACTGCCCGCCCCGCGCGGCTTTCCTTCCTCGATCGCTATCTCACGCTATGGATTTTTCTGGCAATGGCGGGCGGTGTGCTGCTTGGCACAGTGTTCAAGGGGCTGCCGGCAGCGTTGAACAGCCTGTCGGTCGGCACCACCAATGTGCCCATTGCCATCGGCCTGATCCTGATGATGTACCCGCCGCTGGCCCGCGTGCGCTATGAGGACTTGCCCAAGGTTTTCGCCGACAAAAAGGTGCTTGCGATCTCGCTGATCCAGAACTGGATCATCGGGCCCGTGCTGATGTTTGCGCTGGCAGTGATCTTTCTGCGCGATACGCCGGAATACATGACCGGGTTGATCCTGATCGGCCTTGCCCGCTGCATTGCCATGGTGCTGGTATGGAACCAGCTTGCCAAGGGCGACAATCAGTATGTCGCAGCGCTGGTAGCATTCAACTCCGTGTTCCAGATCCTGTTCTTCAGCGTCTATGCCTGGTTTTTTCTCGCCTTTCTGCCGCCGCTGCTCGGCCTGCAGGGCAGTGTGATCAACGTCAGCTTCTGGACAATCGCCCAGGCGGTGCTGATCTATCTGGGCATTCCCTTTGGCGCCGGATTCATCACCCGCCGGGTGCTGGTCAAGGCCAAAGGCAACGCTTGGTACGAGGGCGATTTCCTTCCCAAAATCGGCCCGATCACGCTGGTCGCACTGCTTTTCACGATTCTGGCGATGTTCAGCCTGAAGGGCGGCGATGTTGTCCGCCTGCCGATGGACGCGCTGCGGATCGCCATTCCGCTGACGATCTATTTCGTTGTCCAGTTCACTATCAGCTTCTTCATGGGCAAGCTGATCTCGGCTGACTATCCTCGCACGACGGCAGTGGCCTTCACCGCCGCAGGCAACAATTTCGAACTGGCGATCGCGGTTGCCATTGCCGCCTTCGGCCTTGCCTCGCCGGTCGCCTTTGCCGCCGTCATCGGGCCTTTGGTCGAAGTGCCGGTGCTGATCCTGCTGGTGAACGTCGCCTTCTGGTTCGGGCGGCGCTGGTTTGCCGATACCTTGCCGGCAGGAGCGCGCTGATGACCTTTGAACGCCTGCGCCCCCTGTCCGACCCGGACACCTTTCCCGCCCTGCGCACCGAATATGTGCATCGCCGCCCCGCCGAGGGTTTGGGCAGCGATCAGCCGCCGCCGCGCATTCTGCTGCTCTATGGCTCGCTGCGCGATCGGTCCTATTCCCGGCTGGTCGTCGAGGAATGTGCGCGCCTGTTGCAGTTTTTCGGTTGCGAAACCCGGATTTTCGATCCGACCGATCTGCCGCTCCCCGATCAGGTGGCGGGCGACGACCATCCTGCCGTGGCGGAACTGCGCGAGCATTCGCTCTGGTCGGAAGGGCAGGTCTGGTGCAGCCCCGAACGCCATGGCCAGATCACCGGCATCATGAAAACGCAGATCGACCATCTGCCGCTGGCCATGAAAGGCCTGCGCCCCACACAGGGGCGCACCTTGGCGGTGATGCAGGTCAGCGCCGGGTCGCAATCCTTCAACAGCGTCAACAGCTTGCGCCTGCTGGGGCGGTGGATGCGGATGTTTACCATCCCCAACCAGTCGAGCGTCGCCAAGGCCTATGAGGAATTCGACGAGGCAGGGCGGATGAAGCCGTCGAGCTATTACGATCGGATCGTTGATGTCATGGAAGAACTGGTGCGCTTCACCATCCTGCTACGCCCCCATGCCGACCAACTGGTCGACCGCTATTCCGAACGCAAGGACCGCGACGAGCCGGTCGTAACGCCGGTTGAACGGGCGCGCCTGGCAAATAGCTAAACGAACGACGGCATCTTTTCTGCACCAGGTGCACCATCGGTGCGCTGTGCGTTTTGCACCCCCGCGCCAGTCTGATGGGCCATTGTCACCCTGTCCATTGGCCTCGGCTCGCGATGGAATTGATGAACGGTGCGATCGAAGCCCTGATCGATCACCTCCATCTTCCTTGGGGACAAGCAGGTCGGTATCGGCAAACCGGTTGCCCCCGCAATCCGGGTGCCGCTTGCCCAGACGAAAAATTTGATTGGCCGACTGCGGCCCTCTGCGTGCGGCGGCGTCCTTCAGGTGGGACCGCCAATGCGAGGAATCCATGCGACCATCTTTTATTCCGTCTTCCCTTCACCTTGCCCGGGTTCTGCGTCCCTTTGCGGCGGCCGTTCTGGCGCTGTCCATCGGCGTCGGCGCGTCAGTCGCCGTGCCGACCAGCGCGATGGCGGTCGAGCCGGATGGCACGCTCGACCTGTCAAAGTATCGCGGCAAAGTGGTCTATGTCGATTTCTGGGCGTCCTGGTGCGCCCCGTGCCGTCTGTCCTTTGCCTATCTCAACCAACTGCGCGCGAGTTACGACAGCAAGGATCTGGTGATCGTGACGGTCAATCTCGACCGTGACCGCAAAGCGGCGGCCAATTTTCTGCAGGCGGTCGGTACGGGTTTGCCGGTGGTCTATGACCCCAAGGGGGCCATCGCCACGCGCTTTCAGGTTTCGACAATGCCAACCTCCGTCGTGATCGGTCGCGACGGTCGGCAGCGCTTTGTCCACCATGGCTATTTCGACAACAAGACCAGCGAATACAGCCAGCACGTTTCCGCGCTGGTTGGCGAACACAGCTGATCTCGTAAAAATCACAGAAAGGCGAAAACGATGATCCGCAAGGTGATTCTTGCGCTCGGTCTGACCTTGCTGGGCGGTTGCGCCCACGTCGGGGTCAAGCCGTGGCAGCGCGATATTCTCGCACGCAATGCGATGGCTCTCGATTCCGAGGGCAATCTCAGCGGCTATCACGACCATATCTATTTCAGCAAGGAAGGCTCGACCGGCGGTCGCAACGCCAGCGGCGGAGGCTGCGGATGCAACTGATCGAAACCGGCGCATGCCCCGTCCGCAAGCTTGGCCGCATTGCGGCCGGCCTTTCCATGCTCAGCGCCAATCTGCTCGGCGCCAGCGCTGCACTCGCCCAGGATAGCGGGGACGACGAACCGCAAGTCGTCGTGCACGACCTGATGAAAGAGCCGGCACCCGGCCCGAACACCTATGTCTATGACTCCTCGATCCTGTTCTACAAGGAATCGGGCAGCCGGGTGCAGGCGGTGGAGCCGGTGTTCAACGTCCAGAACTATCTGACCAACGGCAGCATCATCAGCGGCAATTTCACTTTCGATACATTGACCGGGGCAACCCCCAACGGCGCGACGCCCTCGACCTCGGACCAGACGTTCAATTCGATCGTCCGCGAAAAGACGACCAGCACGCAAGTGACCAGCACCGGCGCCTCGGGCGGGGGGACTGTCACCACCATCCCCGGCACCGCTTATGCGAAATCGAGCTACTCGGTGCCGGCCAGAACACTGCCGCTGGCCTCGTTCCACGATCATCGCTTTGCCGGCAACGGCGGCCTTTCCTGGCTGGCCAATCCCGATACCCGCCTCAATGTCGGGCTCGGCGCCTCGGTGGAGCGCGATTACACCAGCTTTACCGCCAATTTCGGCATTGCACGCGATCTCAACCAGAAGAACACGACGCTATCGCTGTCGGTCAATCTGGAAGAGGACATCTCGCGCCCCTACAACGGGACGCCAGCCCCGTTTCAGGAACTGAACAGCCAGATCGGCGGCGGCAACGACACCAAGGCGACGTATGGCGTGCTGGCCGGTGTTTCGCAGACGCTGGCCCGGTTCTGGATCACGCAAGTCAATTTCAACCTCAGCGGCAGCAAGGGGTATCAGGCCGATCCCTATCGCATAGTTTCGGTGGTCGATCCGGTCAGCGGCGCTCCGCTCGACTACCTGTTCGAAAGCCGCCCGCGCAGTCGCACGCGCGAAAGCGTCTATTGGGGCAACAAGCTCGCGCTCGGCCCGACGGTCGCCGATGTGTCGGTGCGGTACTATCATGACACCTGGGGCATCAATTCGCTGACCGCCGAAGTTTCGGAACAAATTCCGTTGGGCGGATCACTGTATATCAAGCCGCTCTACCGCTATTACCATCAGACAGCGGCGAACTTTTTCACCTATTATCTGGTCAACGGCAATGCCCTGCCCGCTTATGCCAGTTCCGACAGCCGCCTTTCCCGGTTCAACGCCAACACGATCGGCGGCAAGATCGGCGTGCGGGTGTTCAAGACCGGCGAATTCTATGTCGAAGGGGAAAGCTACCGCCAGACCGGCGCGCATACCGTCGCAAACGCGCCGGGCCAGTTGTCGGGGCTCGACCTGTTTTCCGGGGTTCATGCGATAAGCGTGATGACGGGGCTGAGGCTGCGCATGTAGCTTTGAGCGAGCGTGTGCGGCCGGTTCCCCCAAAGTTCCGGCCGCGCGCCCGACAGGATTTGCGATCATGGTGCTGACAACCCGTTTCAAGGCAATGGGTTCACCGTGCGAGGTTCAGGTCGATTGCACCGATGCGGCGCTTGCCGCGCGCATCGGTGCAGCGGTCGAGGCCGAGGCACGGCGGATCGAGAGCAAATTCAGCCGCTATCTGCCCGAAAGCGTCGTCGGGCAGATCAATGCGCTGGCGGGCATGGGCATGACGCTTGATGCCGAAACCCGCTTGCTGATGGATTATGCGGCACATTGCCATGCTATCAGCGACGGATTGTTCGACATCACGTCGGGCATTCTGCGCCGGGCATGGACTTTCGACGGGTCCGACCGGGTGCCCGATCCCGCTCAGGTGGCGGATATTCTGCCGCTCGTCGGGTGGGGCAAAGTGCAGTGGCACGATGGCGTTCTGACCCTGCTGCCGGGGATGGAACTCGACTTTGGCGGAATTGCCAAGGAATATGCCGTCGACATGGGCGTGGCCCGCGCCCGGGCCGAAACCGATGTGCCGGTGCTGATCAATTTTGGCGGTGACTTGTGCGTGACGGGGCCGCGCGCGGATGGCGGACGGTGGCGCGTGCTGATTGAAGCCGTCGACGACACGTCTGCCGCCGCCTGGCTTGAAATCGATGGCGGCGCGATCACCACCAGTGGCGATGCCCGACGCTATGTCGAGCGCGCCGGGCGCCGCTATTCGCACATTCTCGACCCGCGCACCGGGATGTCGATTGCCGACGCCCCGCGCGCGGTTACCGTCGCCGCGCCGACTTGCGTCGAGGCCGGGGTTCTGTCGACCTTGGCCATGTTGCAAGGCCCCGGCTGCGAGGCTTTTCTGGAACAGGAAGGAGTGACCGCATGGGTCATCCGCTGAGCGCTTTTCGCAATCTGGCTCTGGCCCTGATCGGCCTTTTCGCCGCATCGCCCGCGATGGCGCAGATCGCCCCGCCCGACGTAAAGGCGGCGCTGATTGCGCAATCTTTGCGCCCGGCGCCCGGGCAAAGCGTGCCGCTGGCAATCGCGATCGAACCGCCGCCCGGCTGGCACATCTATTGGCAGAATCCGGGTGACAGCGGGTATGCGCCGCGCTTTGCCTGGACTCTGCCCAAGGGCGTCACGATATCCGCGCCGCGCCACCCCGTGCCCAAACGCATGGTGATCGGCGGGATTGCGATGAACGTCCACGAAGGGCGCACGGTGCTTGTCGCCGACCTTGCGATTGCGGCCAATGTTCCGCTCGGCACGGCCTTGCCGCTTGGCGGGACAATCGATCTGCTGGTGTGTTCGCAGGAATCCTGTGTCCCTGACACCGTGACACTGTCGCAAAAGCTGGTGGCGGGCGATGGTGCGATCGATCCCTCGGCCCGATCGCTGATCATGGCTGCGCAAGGCGCCTTGCCACAGGCGTCTGACGCGCAGGCGCGCTACAAACTGTCCGGCCAGACGCTGACCATGGGGCTTGCCCTGCCTGTGCCCGCGCCTGAAAACCGACTGGAGCTCTATCCGGTTGCGCCCGATGGCGGGGTGATCGGCCCGGTCCGGCTTGACCGGGCGCAAGACGGCGAAGTGCTGATCAGCGCCCCGCTTGGCACAGCGCGCGCGGACTCCTTCAATCAGGTCATGCTGGTCGAACGGCGGCCCGATACCGGCGTGGCGCATGCCTGGCTGGTCTCGGCATCACCGGGAGATCCCTTTTCGGTTGTGCCGGGCGACATGGCCGCGCGAATGGCCCGACTGATCGCGCCGGTGCTGGCACCGCTCGCGGCGGCGATTCTGGGCGGCCTGCTGCTCAACCTGATGCCTTGCGTGTTTCCGATTCTCAGCCTCAAGGCGATGGCGCTGGTGCGGTCCGGCGCGGGCAAGCGCGAGGCGCGAACCGAAGCGCTCGGGTATCTGGTCGGCGCGGTCGGCACGATGGTCGCGCTGGGTGCCGCCGTGCTGGCCTTGCGTGCCGGTGGGGAAGCGGTGGGTTGGGCGTTCCAGTTGCAGAATCCGGGCGTGGTCGCGGTGCTGCTCCTGCTCGTGGCGGCGATTGCCTTCAATCTTGCCGGACTGTTCGAATTGCCCGCGCTCGGCTTTGCCACGCTCGGCAGCGAGGGATTTGTCGGCGGCGTGGCAACCGGCGCGCTCGCCGCGTTTGTGGCGACCCCGTGCTCGGGGCCGTTCATGGCCGGCGCGCTGGGGGCGGCACTGGTCCTGCCCGCTATCGCGGGACTGGCGATCTTTGCCGGGCTGGGGCTCGGGCTGGCCTTGCCGTTCCTCGTGATCGGCTTTTGGGAGCCGGCACGGCGGCGCATGCCGCGCCCCGGGGCATGGATGACGGTGTTGCGTCATGTGCTGTCAGTGCCGATGTTTGCCACCGCGCTCGGCCTCGCGTGGCTGATCGGGCAACAATCGGGTGTCGGCGCGATGACCGCCGCGCTTGGCGGGGTCGTCGTCCTGGGGTTGGCCCTGTGGCTGACCGGCGCGCGCCAGCGGAAAATGCTGCCCACCTGGCCCGCCATGCCGGGCGTGCTTGCCGCTTTGGCGCTGGCGGTGTTCGGCGTGGGAGCCTTGGCGTTGGCGCCCGCCACGGCACGGGCGAGCGCGGAAATCGTGCCCTATAGCGCATCGCGGCTGTCCGACTTGCGGGCCGGGAACCGCCCCGTGCTCGTCTTTGCGACGGCGGCATGGTGCCTGACCTGCAAAGTGAACGAGGCGACGAGCCTCAATGCCCAAACGGTGCGCGACGCCTTTCGGCGGCGCGGCGCAGTCATGATGGAGGCGGACTGGACCCGCTCCGACCCGGAAGTCACGCGCCTGTTGACCGAGCATGGCCGCGCGGGTGTGCCGCTCTATGTCTGGTATCCGGCCCGTGGGTCGGCGCAGATCCTGCCGCAAGTGCTGACGCCAGACATGGTGCGCGCGCTGGTCGAGCGATAAGGATCAGGGCCGGAAACCCAGCGACAGCAGGATCGTCCGCGGGCGCATCGGCACGAATTGCTGACTGGTCGTCAGACGCAGCGGATTGCCATAGGCATACGTGTCGCTGCGCGCGTCGAGCAGATTGTCGATCCGGATCGCGGCCAGCACATGCGACCAGCGGATTTCGCCCGATACGCCGGTTTCCAGCCGGGGCGCGATCCGCCGGTCCAGGTCCGGGTCAAAGCTCAGTCGACCGGGGCCGATCTGGCGCAGATCACCGCCAAGCTCCGCCGTGCCGCCAAGGATGCCGAAGGTGCGATGGGCGGCGAGCCGCACGGTATAGACCGGCACCACGGGCAGGCGGGTATCTTCCAGCGCATGGCCGAGCTGATTTCGCACAAGATGGGCCGCTTCCATCTCCCATCCACCCTCGACGCGCCAGCCTTTCGCGGGCACGAAGCGGACTTGCCCTTGCGCCCCGACAATCCGGGCCGAACCGGCATCGCGCGTGGCAACGATGTTGTTCGACAACAGCGTGTCCGCCGTCATGTCGTTCCAGCGCGTGTAATGCGCGCTGATCGTCAGCAGCCCGTTGCCCGCGAACGTTTGTCGGATGCCGAGCTCTGCGGTTGCCAGATGATCGCCGGGGGATGTCGGGTCATTGCTGTCGGACGCTGTACCCTGCTGGTCCAGCTCGCCCTGGCGAAAGGCGGTCGCAACGCGCGCAAAGGCGGTCGTTGCCGCGCGCGGATGCCATGACAGGGCTATGCTCGGGCTGACGTTGGTGCTGCGCTGAACCGTGGCGTTCGTGGCATTGCCCGGGACCGCCAGCGTTTCATCGAGCCTGTCACGCGACAGCCGGGCGCCAAGGTCGATCTGCCAATGCCGTGCCAATGACAGCGATGCGTCGGCAAATCCGGCAAGCTCGCTGGTCGATCGGTTCAGGGCATCAAGCCCGATGGTTTCACCACCCGTGCCGGTCAGACTGTGCTGACGCGCATAATCGACGAGGAACCAGGAAGCCCCGGCGACCCAGTTCAAGGCCCCCGCATGGCCGGTTGCCCGCACTTCGTTGTCCCACAGCGCTTCGTGGGTCCGTTCCATGAACGCCGCAGGATCGGACAGGCCGAAAGCCCCGGCCCCCTGTGTCGCATCGAACGTCAGCCGGGTATCGAGGATCGTCCGGCTCGTCGTCACGACGAGTTCGCCGACACCAAGCGGCCCGGTCACCGTCAGGCCCGCATGGTCGATCGAACTCGCGCTCGGTTCGGCCGCCTGCGCCGGGCGGATCAGGGTGTTTGGGGCATAGACATACCCGCTGTCGGCGGTGCGGATCGATTGCGTCATGAGCGTGGCCTCGATCCGCCAGCGACCGCCGGGGGCAGCGCCAAGCGCCAGCCGCCCTCCGGCAGTATTGGTCGAATTGGTCGCATCCTGACCGGTGGAACGGACCCAGCCGGCGACATGATCGTCATAACCGACCGCGCGCAAGGCCACCATGCCAGGCACGACCGGCAGGTTGACGACCGCGCTGCCGCCGCCGTCGGGACCGCCTCTTGCCCCGCTGGTGCCGCCGCTCCACACCGTCCAGTCGCCGCTCGCACGGTCAAGGTCGGGGCGATTGGTGACCATGCGATAGATCCCGCCGAGTGTACCGGCCCCATAGAGCGTGCCCTGCGGCCCTTCGAGCACTTCGACCCGATCGATATCGACCAGGCGTATTTCCGGCGCCGCCCCGGCATAAGACACACGCGCGTTGTCGAGAACCACGGCCACCGTGGCCGGCGCAGCGCCATTGAAGGCACTGTCGGCCACACCTTGCAGAAACAGGCGGCTCTGACCCGCGCCCGGCCCGCCGAGCGTCAGGCCGGGCAGCCGGGCGGCCAGCGTTGCGGCATCGAGCGGGGGGTGAAGCGCGGCTTGATCACCCAGCATCACGACTTCGCCCGACATCGGCAGGTTGCGCAAAGTCAGGCTGCGTTTTGTTCCGGTTACGGAAAGGTCTGCGCCCCTGGTATCGGGCGGGGCTGCGGGAGGGGGGCGGCGTGTCGCCGTTTCAGCTCCGGGTTCGATCCGCCAGGTCGAAACGTCGACGGCGCGGGCCTGCCATCCCGAACGCCTCAGCGCCGCACGCAGCGCCTCACCGATGGTCAGCCGACCATGCACCGGCGCGGCGATGACGGGCGGCCAATCGCCGGGCGTACCGATCGCCACATCATAAGTCTGCGCAATGACTGCGATCGAGCGCGCCATCGGCAGCGCAGGCAGGTCAATCCGATGGACGACCCGTGGCGCGTCCTGCGCCGTGGCCTTGGTGAGCGGCACGCAGCACAGCGCCATGGCCAGACATGACGAGGTCAAGCGCCATGAGGCGCGCCAGGTCCTGTGCAGGGTCGTGACCAGTACCAAGCCGAAGCGTTCCCGAAAAATGCTGCTGCGCAATCGCATCATCGACGCGAAGCGGCCCTCGCCCATATCGTGCAATATCGGCCGCCACCAGCGGCAATGGCGTGTCGCGATAGGACAATTGCCCGCGCTGCCAGTCGCCGGTCGCCCCGGCGCGGGCGGGACCAACACCGATTTGCGCAGTGCGGGGATCAAATGCCAGCGCCTGCCCGCCCATGAGCGTGAGCGCGCGCGCCAGCCGCGCACCGGCGACGCGCACTTGCCCTTCGTCGATCGTCAGGCGGATCGTGCCGTCATCGTTGCGCAGATCAAAATGCGTACCGATATCGCTGACCGTCAATTCGCCGGCGGTGATCGTCAGCGTCCGGTCCGGTCGGTGCGGCACGGCAAAGACCGCATCGCCGGTCAGCGTGAGGTGGTCGCCCTCGCGCGTGAGGAGGCTGCGGGGGGCGAGTGCGATCCGCGTGCCGTCAGCCATGGCCAGCGATTGCGCCTGATCGCCGGTCTGCCAGGTTTGGCTGCCCGGTCGATGGGGCAGCAAAGCCAGAACCAGCGCTGCCGCCAGCGTCAGCAGTCCCGCAAGCCCCGTTGCGGCCGCCAGTCGTGACCACGCCCTTGCCGGTGCGGGGGCTTCCTCTGCCGGCATGTCGTCATTCGCGGCCACAGGGGCGGCGAGCGCGGGCGCGCAATCGTCGAGCAGCGTTTCGGCCAGTGCAACCGCGTCATAGGCGCGCGCATTCCGGGGGTCTGACTCCAGCCAAAGGGTGAAGGCATCCCAATCCACCGTGTCGGCGGTCACCTGCCAATGCCATTGCGCGGCGGCGTCAAGGATAATGTCGTCAGTCATGACGGGGCTCTTGCATATCGCTCTGACTGTCAGACGCCGTCGACGAGGCTTCACCCCAGTTCATCACGGCGCGACGAAGGTGTTTCATGGCAACGGCAATGTGCTTTTCCACACCGCTGCGGCTGATGCCCATGACCGCAGCCACTTCGGCATGCGCCAATCCATCGAAGCGGTGCAGCATCAGGGCCCGGCGGGCGCCGGGCGGCAGGGTTGCGATCGCACGCCGCATCAAGGCGGCTTCCTGCCGTGCAGCAATCATGTCATCGGCGGCAGGGGCCGGGTCTGCCAGCAATTCGGGTGCCTGCATGGCTGGATTGTCGGAAACGAGCCACGCCGCATCGCGGGCCCATGCACGCAGTTCACCCCGGCGATAATCAAGCATAAGGTTGTTGGCCGCACGCATCAGATAGGCGACAGGATTGGCAACCGGCCCCTGATCGGCATTGTCCAGACGCAACCACAATTCCTGAAAAAGGTCCTGGGCAAGGTCTGCACTGCCCGAGCGCGCGGCGAGGAACCGCAGGATTGCGCCGCGCTGATCACGCAGAACGGCGCGCAGACCGCCTGTCCGGGCGGCATCAGGCACCGGCAAACCATGATGCAAGGCTGGACTGACAGGACCGTGGCATGGAGATGGTATGCCCCCGGCGCAGTCGCACTGCAAATCCTGCTTTCCATTTGGTTCGGCATATCGCGTCATCGGCTCCGCTCGCCGTCACGCATCGTCACCACAAGCCGCCTTATGCCCTCCAATCCCGGGAGGGCGGCACGATGGCCAGGGCAATACCCAACGCCGGATTGGACCGCCGCAGCGCCGACAGCAAGGAACGCCACCATCCGGACCGTCGGGGCGCACCGAAGTTTACGGATCAGGACGATAGTCTCATGATCCGGCGTTGACGCAAGCCGCCATCGCCTTAGCCCCCATCGGGGCGCTGCCCGCTGGCCCAGATGCCGTGGTTGCCCGGCGCCAGCATGCCTGCCGGATCGAGCGCGTCCTTCAACCGCGTGTAAAAACGCGCCATCGCGCCATCGTTATAGGCAAATTTGTCCTGCACATGATCGACCAGCGCGACATGGGCGCGATAGGGCGCACAGCCCCAGCCGGCCACTTCGTCGCACAGATGACGTACCGCCACGCGCGCAGCATCGACGCGCGCCTGATCGGAGGCGTCGAACATGATCAGGCTGGCGCTCACCATGCTGCGCGGAAAGCACAAAAGGCCGAAAGCACCGATCAACCCAAAGCGCGCCATCGTTTCCCCCAGCAAGGATTCCATGCGGTGGGCATAGGCGGCGTCGAAGGGCAGGACCGGTGAAAAATCCATATGGCCGAAATTCGTGCCGAAGACGCCGGTAAGTCTCTCCAGCAACACCTGATTGGGAATGCCGGCCGCAATCAGATCGCGTGGCTCGACCTCGTCTGGCCCGGCATCACCGGCATACGTTCGCGCCTCGAGCACGGCGCCCGGGATTTTGGCCACCTCGGCCTCGAGGATCGCGCGTCGTGAGGCCACCAGCGCTTCGTGGCCATAAAGACCAAAGCGCAGGTTCCAGCGCCCGGGGCGCAGCACCTTACGCAGATTTTCGGCGGTGAAAGCGCCGCCGCCATCACCCGTGGCCGAAGGGGGAGAGCTGACCAGCATCGGCACGCCTTGCAGTACGCCTGCCTGCAACAGGCGGCGCACCATATCGAGCAAGGGGCCGACATCCTCCTTGCCCTCGCAGCGGATCGTGCCGGTCATGATCACTTCCGGGCGGGGCATGAGCTGCACGCCCGCCTTGGTGACAATGCCGAGGTTGGATTGCTTGAACAAATCGTCGACCGCAGGGCCAAAGCCGCGCCGATGGCAGTGCCACAGCGGGCTGTCGGGGATGCCGCCTTGCCCGGTGTGCAGCAGCGATCCGTCAGGCAGCACCACCTCCAGCCCGCACAGCGCCGAGGCGTGATCGCCAAGAACATTGTAGCCAATGCCATGTTCGAGCGCGTTGGCAGTCATGCTGCCCCAACCCAGATCGGGCACGGACATCATCAGGGGAATATCATCCTTGCGCAAAGCGGCATAAAGATCGGCGAAAGTGACCCCCGGTTCAATCGCCGCAAAACCATTGCGTACATCAATGTCCAGAATGCGGTTCATGCGGCGCAAATTGAGCACCACCCCGCCATCGACCACCGGCGCCGAGCCGCCGTAGCCGAAATTGCGGCCCATCGAGGATGTCCACACGTGAATGCCCAGCTCACGGGCCAGCCGCAGCGCTTCCTGCACTTGCTCGACAGTGGCCGGCTGGATCGCGAGAGAAGGCTGATGGCCTTGCGCCTGCGGCCCTTCAAAGGGGTCGTGGAACACGCCAAGGCCGGTATCCGCATTCAGCACGGCATCAGCGCCCAGCAGAGCGGCAAAGCGTTCGCGGGTGCGGCTGAGAGTTTCGGGACTGGGGGCAATCGGCGCGATCACGACAGTCATTGGCACGGCAGGCATTGGCACGGCAGGCATTGGTCAACTCTTCCCTTTGGCTTGCCCCTCCCTTGACCGGGCGGGCGCTTTCACATTCCGCGCATGCAGAAAATAGAACGATATTCCATAATTTGAAACCAGAGCGTCAGCGTGCATGGTTCCGGTTGACAGAATGACGTTGCATTGTGCATTCCACGACTCGTGAATACAGTTGTTTCCATAGATGGGGAGATCATGCAATGGCCGCTCGCACAGGCGATCAATATAAAGCCGGATTGAAAGACGACCGAGTCGTCTATCTGGGCGAAAACAAGGTGTCCGTAACCGACGACCCGCTTTTGGCCGGATCGGTAAACGGCATGGCCGGCTATTTTGACTGGCAGCACACATATGCCGACGATTGCCTGATTCCCGACCCCGAGCGCTCGGGCGAAAAGATGAATGTCAGCCTGATGCTGCCCAAAAGCGCGGAAGATCTGGCGATCCGCCACCGCGGGCTGGAGCGTCTGGCGCGCTATTCAAACGGCATGCTGGGACGCACGCCCGACTATGTGAACGTGGTGCTGTCGGGCCATACCGCCCGCGCCGACATCTGGGCGCGCGGCAAGCCCGAAGGCTATGAGCGCCTCAAGAAGTTTCATCGCGAAGTGATCGAGGGCGATCTCTCGATGACCCACACCATCGTGCACGCCAATATCGACAAGAGCGTGGGCGATCTGGCGGGCATGAACACCGACCTCACGCTGCGCGTGGTGGGTCGCAACGAAAACGGCATTATCGTGCGCGGCGGCAAGGTTCTGGCCACGCTCGGTCCGCTGGCTGACGAGCTTTATGTCTATTCCTCGTCCCCGATACCGTCGGGCGGGGAAGACTATGCGCTGATCTTCTCGATCCCCGTCAAGACCAAGGGTGTGATCCAGATCTGCCGCGACCATTATGGCACCAATGCCAGCGTGCAGGACGCCCCCTTCTCCTCGCGCTTTGACGAGCAGGATGCCTTCGTGATCTTTGACGATGTCGAAGTGCCCTATGAGCGCGTGTTCTGCGATGGCGATCTCAACGTTTACAACAACCTCAACCAGGGCGTTTCGCCGGGCAACACGCTGCAGCAGACCGCGATCCGCGCGATGGTGAAGCTCGAATTCGCCTATGATCTGTGTTCGAGCATCCTCAAGGTCAGCAACAGCATCGCCCGTCCCGATGCGGCCGAAATGCTGGGCGAGATCCACGCCTATCTTACGCTCACCCGTTCGGCGATTGTCGGCGCCGAGGCACGCGCGCATGACTGGGGCGCGGGGGCCTTCTTCCCGCATCGCGATCTGTCGGTGCTGCGCTGTGTCATGCCGGGCTGGATGACGCGCGTGAACCAGATCATCCGCGCGATCGGCTCGCACAATCTGCTTTGCACGCCCTCGCTCAAACTGTTCGAAGATCCTGAAATCGGCGATGCGCTGCGCAAATATCTGCCCGGTGCGGCGGGTATCAGCGCCGAGCAACGTGCCAGCATCATGCGCACGGCGTGGGACTTTGCCGGTTCGGCACTGGGCAGCCGCGTTGAACTGTACGAGATGTTCTATCTCACCAGCCAGGGCCGCGCGCGCATCGGCGACCATATGTACGCCCAGCGCGACGGCCAATGGGGGCAGGTGCGCGAATTCCTCGAAAAGTCGGGCGCACTGCCAGACGTAGAGTGGAAATGAGTGAAAATGGCGGCGCAGGAAGGAGACTTCCGCGCCGCCATGCGCCTGTCGCTTGTGGAATCCGCCGCGGCCACTATCCTGTGCCGCGTGGAACAGGCAGCGGAATTTGGCAATCATATGGTGGTGACAGGTTTGGTGGAATGCGTGGTCCTGCGCGGCGGTCGGACGCTGGTCCATGGCGACGGGCGCTGCGGGCAAGTTGAATTTCATGGCTGATGCCCCGCTGGAAAGCACCAGCCGCGAGCGCTTTCTTGTTGCAGCCGATGAACAATTTATCGAAAGCGGCTATGACCGCTGCACCATCCGCGCCATTGCCGCACGGGCGGGCACCAGCCTCGCCTCGCTCAGCCGCAACTGGAGCGGCAAGCGGGAATTGTTCGTCGAGGTTTTCAAGCGCCATTTCGATCCGATCCATGCCGCGCAAAATGCCAGTTTCGACGCGCTGGAGGCGCAGGGAAATTTTTCCGCCCGCGCGGTGATCGCCGCATTCTTCGGCTCGGGCATGACCTGTGAAGGGACGGGCATGCAAAAGATCCGTCGCGTCTACAGCCTGGCCCTGCTCGATCCTTCCGAAGAGGCGCGCGCCATCACCCGCCAACTGGCCGAGCCGGTGCGGCAAAGGTTGATCGTCCTGCTGCGCCGTTGCCTGCCCCACCTCGACGAGCGGCGCTTCTTTCTCGCGATGAATGTGGTGCTGGGGGTCTATATCTACCCGCTGGCGCGCGGCGAGAGGCTGGCCAGTGTGATGGGCTATGATTTGGCCGGCTTTGATTGGGAAGCGGCGGTCGACATTCTGGCCGACATGGCGTGCCGGGGTATCGAGGGTTAGGATCGGTCGGATCGGGGGGCGCCGGTCCCCGATCCCGCATGGTCAAACTGCCCGAGCGCCTTGACGGGCGATGCCCCCCCAAATGCTCAGCCGACGCTCAACCGATGGCACGGGCAATCGAGGTGAGGATGCCGCCGCCCATGAAATAGCGCAGTTCCATCCGGGTATCGATCCGGCAGAGCGTCTCGAAGCCAAAGCGCGAGCCATCCTCACGCTCCACCACCACCCTCACCGTCCCCAGCGGCTCCAACCCGCCGAGGTCGGTGATGGTGAAGCGATCCGCGCCCGTCAGACCCAGCGTGCGACGATCCTGATCGCCCGCGAATTGCAGCGGGAGGACACCCATGCCGACCAGATTGGCACGGTGAATCCGTTCGAAACTCTCGGCGATCACCGCGCGCACGCCGATGGCGGCGGTGCCCTTGGCCGCCCAGTCGCGGGCCGAACCCGTGCCATATTCCTTGCCGGCGATGATCACCAGCGGCACGCCCTCGGCGCGGAACCGCATGGCGGCATCATAGATCGGCAGCACATTGCCCCGGTGGTGCGCCATGCCGCCTTCGACGCCGGGCAACATCTCGTTCTTCACCCGGATATTGGCGAACGTGCCGCGCGTCATCACCTCATGATTGCCGCGCCGCGTGCCATAGGAATTGAAGTCCACCGGCGCCACACCCAGACCGCGCAAGTAATGGCCTGCGGGGCTGTCGGATGCGATGGCGCCCACCGGCGAAATATGGTCGGTGGTGATGGAATCGCCCAGAATCGCGATGGGCGCGGCGCTCGCGATGTCGGCGGGTGATCCCGGCTCGGCCGACATGCCCGCAAAGAAATCCTGCGGCGCGATATACGTGGAGCCCGCAGCCCAGGGAAACCGGTCGGACTGATCCGCAGGCAGCGCCGCCCAGCGTTCGTCCCCTGCGAACACCGTTTCGCCCACTGCGGCAAAGCTGGCCGGGGTGACGAAGCGGGCCAATTCTTCCGCCACTTCGGCGCGCGTCGGCCAGATGTCGCGCAGATGCACGGGGCGCCCGTCCGGGGCCACCCCCAGCGGCTGCGTCGCCATGTCCACCGCCACCGAACCGAGCAAGGCGTAAGCCACTACCAGCCCCGGCGAAGCCAGGTAGTTGGCGCGCACCAGCGGCGAAATCCGCCCTTCGAAATTGCGATTGCCCGAAAGCACGGCAGCCGCGACGATGGAATTCTCCGCGATGCTCATGCCGATATTTTCAGGCAACGGCCCCGAATTGCCGACGCATGTCGCGCAGCCATAGCCGACCAGATTGAAACCCAGCGCATCGAGATCGTCCTGCAGCCCGGCGCGGGTGAGGTAATCGCTGACCACCCGGCTGCCCGGCGCGAACGAGCATTTCACCCAGGGTTTGGGCACAAGCCCCAGCGCACGGGCCTTGCGTGCGACCAGCCCGGCGGTGATCACCGAGGCGGGGTTGGACGTGTTGGTGCAACTGGTGATCGCGGCGATGGCGATGGCGCCATGGTCGAGAGTGAAGTCCGCGCCGGCAACGGGAAAGCCCCTGCCCGGCACCGCGCCGAAATCGGCCAGAGCCTCGGCAAAGCCGCTGGCGAGATCGGGCAGCGCGACAAGGTCTTGCGGGCGCTTGGGCCCCGCCAGCGAAGGCACGATCGTTCCGAGGTCCAGCTCCACCAGATCGTCGAACGCCGGGTCCGCCGCATCGGCCTCGCGCCACAGGCCCTGCGTCCTTGCATAGGCTTCAACCAGCGCGATCTGTTCCTCGTCGCGCCCGCTCAGCCGCAGATAGGCCAGCGTCTGGGCATCGATGGGGAAATAGCCGCAGGTCGCGCCATATTCGGGCGCCATGTTGGCCAGCGTCGCCCGGTCCGCGACCGGCAGCGCGGCCAGCCCCGGCCCGCAGAATTCGACAAAGCGCCCGACCACGCCCTTGCCGCGCAGCAGTCTGGTCACGGTCAGCACCAGATCGGTCGCGGTGGTGCCTTCACCCGGCGCGCCCACCAGCCGCACCCCCGTCACGAGCGGGCGCAGCATCGAGACGGGCTGGCTCAGCATCGCGGCTTCCGCCTCGATGCCGCCCGTGCCCCAGCCGAGCACGCCCAGCCCGTTGACCATGGTGGTATGGCTGTCGGTGCCGACCAGCGTATCGGGATAGGCCAGCAAAGTGCCGTCCTCGCCCCGGCTGGTCCAGACGACGCGCGCGAGATTTTCCAGATTGATCTGGTGGCAGATACCCTGCCCCGGCGGCACCACCTGAAAATTGCCGAGCGAGCGCGCGCCCCAGCGCAGAAAGGCATAGCGTTCCGAATTGCGCTCGTAATCCAGCGCAAGATTGCGCTCAAAGGCCTGAGGCTCGCCGGCATGATCGACCATCACCGAATGGTCGATCACCAGATGAACGGGGATGGTCGGGTTCACCGCCGCCGGGTCCTTGCCCAGCGGCACCATGGCATCGCGCATCGCGGCGAGATCGGCGAGGCAGGCCGTGCCCGAAAAATCCTGCATCAGCACGCGCGCCGGATGGAACTGGATTTCCCGCGCGGGGCCTGGCGGGGGCGCGACAAAGGCGCGGATGTCATCGGCGGTGACACGCACCCCGTCTTCGCAGCGCAGCAGGTTTTCCAGCACCACCCGCAGCGAAAACGGCATGCGCGCAAGGCTGCCGAGGCTGTCCTGTGCCTGTGGCAGCGAAAAATAGGTATAGTCCGTCTGCCCCACGCGCAGGGTGCTGCGCGCGCCGAATGTATTGGCCATGTGTCGCGCTTCCGTTATTCGGCCACGACCGGGGTGGCATCACCCAAAGCCAGCTTTTCGCGCAGCGCGCGCAGGCTGCCGCCCGTCTTGACCTTGCCGGGCAGCGGATGGCGGACGATCTTTTCGGCCATGAGCGCGCAATCGATCAGCGCTTCGAGATCGACGCCGGTTTCGATGCCCATTTCCTCGCACATCAGGACCAGATCCTCGGTGCAGATATTGCCGGCCGCGCCCGAATGCCGGGCGAAAGGGCAACCGCCAAGCCCTGCCACCGCCGCGTCGAAATGGGCCACACCCATCTGCAGCCCGGCATAGGCATTGGCCAGACCGAGCCCGCGCGTGTCATGCAGGTGCAGCGAAATGGCGACATCGGGGTTCGCCGCGCGGACCTCGCCGACCACGCGCCGGATCTTTTCGGGATTTGCCCAGGCCATGGTGTCACCCAGCCCGATCAGTTCCAGATCTTCGCCATTGTCGCGGGCGATCGCGCGCATCTGCCCCACCAGTTCCACCACATAGGCGGCATCGACATCGCCTTCGAAATTGCAGCCGAATGCCGCGGTGATAAAGCCGGTACGCACCGGCACGCCGGCATGCTGATAGCTCTTGATCAGTTCCGGCTGCGCGGCGACCTGTTGTTCGGGCGTGCGGTTCTGGTTGCGCTTCAAAAAGGCCCTGGAGGCATAAAGCGTCAGCTTGCCTTCCATGTGGAGCTTCTTTGTTTCCACCGCCCGCAGAAAGCCCTGGTTGTTGAGCCACAGCCCGGTGAAATGCACGCCTTCGACAGGCGCGATGCCCGCGACCACCGCTTCGGCATCCGCCATGCCTGGCACGCGAGCGGGATTGACGAAAGACACGGTCTGGATGTGCTTCAGGCCCGTTTTGGCCAGCGCATCGATCAAGGCGATCTTGTCGGCGGTCGGTATATCCCCGGATTCGATCTGGAAACCCTCGCGCGGGCCTTCTTCCTTGATGAATATCCGCTTGGGCAAGTCATTCATGATTCATCTCCGCAGCGAAGCCTGCAATATAGGCTCGACAATCCGTTTGGCATTTCCTATTGAACCGGCGTTCTGATCATCAGAACAAGTTTACGGAACAGCGAGAGGGGGTTCTCGTTACGCACATTCCCGAAGAAGGGCGCGGCAATTCCAAATCGGGTGTTGCCGCCGTCGATCGAGCCTTCACCATTCTGGGCGCTTTCACGCATGACCGTCCGGTGCAGTCGCTGGCAGAACTGGCGCGCAACACCGGGCTTTACAAGAGCACGATCCTGCGCCTGCTCGGCAGTCTGGAAAGCTTTGGCTATGTCTGGCAGATGGCAGACGGCAATTACCGGCTGGGTCCCAAGCTGGCCGAGCTCTCGTCGATCTTTCAGGATGCCTTCGAGCTGCGCGACTATGTCGAGCCGGCGATGAAGGATGTGGTGAACCGGACGAACGAAGGCGTCTCTTTCCTGATCCGCGAAGGCGACAGCCAGCTGTGCCTGTTCCGCCAGGACGGCAAGAATGCGGTTCGCGATTACCATATCCGCGTCGGCACCCGGCTCGGGCTGGACAGCGGCGCCTCGGCGCGGATCTTCCGCCACTTGTCCAATCCCGCCTCGCTGCCGCATCCGCTGCCGCGTTACTATTCGGTTTCGCGTGGCGAAGTGAACGGCGAGATGGCGGCCATTTCCGCGCCGGTGTTCGGTCCGCGGAACGAACTGGTGGGCGCGTTGCAGATCTCCAGCCCGATCGCCCGCTTCACTCAAGAGCAGCAGGAATTGCTGCGCTCGGTCGACACCGAGGCGAGCGTGAAGCTGTCCATCGCGCTGGGCGTAGACCCGCGGCAGTTTTCCGGGGAACTGGTGGCCCTGAAGGATTGAGGGACGCATCGAGAGGGCGGAACTGGCGGCGCTGCGGGCCGCCGGGGCGCCCCTCACACCACCTTCCGCTCGCGCAGTTGCGCGATTTCGGCGGGGCTCAAGCCGATCTCGCCGTAAATCTCTTCATTGTGTTCGCCCAGCAGCGGCGGGGCGCTGCGTGCGGCAGGCTCGCTATCGCCAAAGCGGAAACCCGAGCGGACCACCTCGATGCCGTCCAGCCCGGCCTGATCGAAGGGGATATGCTGCACCAGCCGACGCGATTTGACTTGTTCGCTGGCCAACACTTCGGGGACGGTCATCACCCGGCCGCTCGGGATTCCGGCCCGATTGAGCTCGGCTTCCCATTCGGCCGCCGGACGCCTGGCCAAGGCGGCATTGATCTCCACATTCAGCGCCGCGCGATGGGCCTTGCGATCCTCGCGCCCGGCAAAGCGCGGGTCGGCGATCAGATCCTCGCGCCCAATTTGCCGCGCCAGCGCCTCGAACTGTTCCTGCTTGTTGGCCGCGATGTTGAGCGGGCCGTCGGCCGCCGTGAACACCCCCGAGGGCGCCGCCGTCATGTTCTGATTGCCGACCGCACGCGGCTCGACCCCGGCCAGCAGGTAATTCGAGACCACCCAGCCCAACACCGAAATCGTCGAATCGAGCATGGAAACGTCGATGAAACGCCCCTTGCCCGTTTCCTTGCGCGCATAGAGCGCAGACGCGATCGCAAAGGCGGATGACAGCCCGCCCAGCGTGTCACACAAGGGATAGCCGACGCGCAACGGCGCCGAATCCTGATCGCCGGTGATGCTCATCACCCCCGACATGCCCTGCACGATCTGGTCATAGGCGGGATTGCCCCGCAGCGGACCTTCCTGCCCAAAGCCCGAGATGGCACAAAAGATGATGCCCGGATTGATCTCTTTCAGCGCCTCGTAGCCGACGCCCAGCCGATCCATCACGCCGGGGCGAAAGTTTTCGACCACGACGTCGGCGTCTTTGACCAACCGCTGGAACAGATCGCGGCCTTCGGGTGTCTTGAGATTGAGCGAGACCGATTTCTTGCCCGCGTTCTGCGCCAGGAAAGAGGTGCCCAGAAATTCCCGGTTGAGTTCGGTCGAGGCCCCCAACTGGCGGGCGAGATCGCCGCCGTCGGGGTTTTCCACCTTGATCACCTCGGCACCGAGCAGCGCCATCTGATACGTGCAATAGGGGCCGGACAGGACATTCGTCAGGTCCAGCACCCGGACACCCGACAGCAGGTCGGCACGGGGCAGGTCGGCAGGGGGCAGGTCGGCAGGCGGGAGGGCAGCGGTCTCGCTCATCGTCTTCAGATGTCCGCAGTCAACACGTCATACTTGTAGAGCCAGTCATAGCGGCCGGCGATCGGCGCGCGGCTCCATTCCTGTTCCATATAGACGATGGCGCCTTCCTCGGTCGCAAGCTCCGGCGCGTGAAAGCGGCCGGTATTGTCCTTGGCGCCCTGCACCATGCGGGTGGTGCGCTCGACGCGCGCGCCCTCGTAATGCTTGAGCGCCGTCTCGACATCATCAAAGGCATCCAGACAGCGGCCAAGGACCACGCCATCCTCGATCGACATCACCGCGCCCTGCGCCAGGAACGGCAGCGTCGCGTGGGCTGCATCGCCCAGCAGCGAGACCTTGCCCTGACCCCAGGCTGGGGCGGGCTTGCGTTCCATGAAGGCCCATTTCATCAGCTGCGGCGCAGCCTTGATCAAGGTCTGGACCACGTCGTGCCAGCCGGCGAAATCGCGCAGGCATTCGTCCTTGTCGCCGATCTGGCGATAGCCTTCGGCAGCCCAGGTGCCGTTCTCGACAGTGCCCACCATGTTCATCAGCGTGCCGCCGCGCAGCGGATAGTTGACGAGATGCGCGCCGGGCCCGATCCAGGTCCAGCCGACCATCTGGCGCAGGCTTTCGGGAAGCAGTTCCATCGGGATCACCGAGCGCCAGGCGACCAGCCCGCGAAACTGCGCCTCGTCATCGCCCCACAGCTGGCGGCGGATCGCGGTCTTGACGCCGTCGGCGCCGATCAGCGCATCGCCCGTCGCGACAGTGCCGTCGGCCAGCCTGAGCGTGACGCCCTTGTCGTCCTGCTCAAAGCCCTCGACGGTCTTGCCAAGGTGAAAGACATCAGGTTTCAGCGCGCGGGCCGCGTCCACCAGCGTGCCGAGCAGATCCGGGCGAAAGACGGTGAGATAGGGAAAGCCGTATTTCTCGGTAGCGCTGTCGCCCAGGTCGAACAGCGGGAACGCCTTGCCAGTGTTCCACAGGCGGAATTCCTTTTTCTCCGGAGCGCAGGACAGGCCCTTGAGGGTCTCGAACACGCCCAGCGCATGAAGCGCGCGCGAACCGTTCGGGCTGATCTGGATGCCCGCGCCCACTTCGCCCAGTTCCGGGGCCTGTTCATAGACTTCGACATCAAAGCCGCGCTGCAGCAGCGACAGCGCCGCCGCTGCGCCGCCGATCCCTCCGCCGGCGATTAAAATCTTCTTGGGCAAAATCTTCTTGGGCTGGTTCACGAACGAGACTCCCTTCCAGGAAATTTGTGAGGGGGCCAAAGCGCGGCCCCTATCCATCGATTATCGGGCAGACGCGCGCAGCCAGTCGAACGCCGCCATGACCGGCGCGTCCGAAACCTTGAGCAGCACCGCATCCTCGACGGCGATATGGCGGTAGGGGCGCCAGGCAGGCACGGCGATGGTATCGCCGAAGCTCCAGTCGATGGCAGAGCCATCGACTTCGGTCGTGCCCTTGCCCCGCACCACGGCATAGACGATGTTCGCGGTGGTCCGGCAGGTCCTGGTCGGCTTGCCCGCGTCGAGCCGCTGCATGTCGAGCCGGATGGTCTTCAGCGCCGGATCGCCAAGCTGGACCGAGGCATGGGCATCATCGAAGTCCTGCCCATGCACCGCTTCCAGCCGCTTCACCGTATCTTCCCAGCGGAAGGCCAAGGGGCCGCCGTCGCTGTCGACGACATCCTTTTCCAGCCCTTCCGCGTGCGGCTCGTAGAACATCGGTTCCAACAGATGCACGAGCGGCACGTCGAGAAAGTCCATCCAGTAGCATTCGTCCTGACCGACGTTTTCATGGCTGTGCCAGGCCCAGTTGGGAGTCAGCAGTACGTCGCCCGGACGCATTTCCACGCGCTGGCCATTGACCACGGTATACGTGCCGCGCCCTTCCAGGATCAGGCGCAGCGCGTTGGCGGTATGGCGATGCGAACGGGCGATCTCGCCCGGCTTGACCATTTGATAGGCCGCCACGATGGTATTGACGGTGGGGTAGATGTTCCCCTCTGCCGGATTGAACATCGTGAGATTGCGGCGTTCCGCCTTGTCGGTGCCGATCAGGTGGCCAGCGGCTGCAAGGATCGGTTTGACATCGCTGTATTTCCAACGGAACGGCAGGAAATTCTTCGCCGGCTCGCGCCACAGCGCGGGCTTGATACGGTGCCAGCCGCCTTCCATGTTAAGCGCGGTAAAGGCCTTGTAGAGTTCATCGAGCGAGCCGATGGCGGCAGGATTGGCGTCTACCAGCGGCGGCTGTGCGAGAAGATCCGTGCTCATGGCGTTCACCCCAACGGCTGCTTGACGATCGGCGGAACATAGGTGTCGGCAAAGACCTCGGTCGCGCCCTCGGTGCCCTGCACCACCGGCACGGTCATTTCGCCGACATCCTGAATCCAGATATGGACCGTGTCGCCCGCGACGATCGGCCCCACCCCCTGCGGCGTGCCGCTGGCAATGATGTCGCCGGGCTGAAGCGTCATCACGGCCGACGCGGTGGCGACCATGCCCGGAATATCGAGCACGAGGTCGCGCGTATTGGCATGCTGGCGCAGTTCCCTGCTGCCATCGGGCTTCACGACCCACAGCTTGAATTCCAGCGCCTGCGGATCGGGAACCGCATCGGCAGTGACGATCCACGGGCCGACCGGGCAGAAGGTGTCATAGGCCTTGCGGAACACGCGCTCTTCGCGGCCGCGCACGACCATGTCCATCAGGCAGGCATAGCCGAAGACGTAATCCTTCCAGTCCTCGCGCGCGACGCCGCGCGCGGTCTTGCCGATGATGATGCCAAGCTCGGCCTCGTGATGGACCTCGCGGCCCGGCACATGCGGCAGCACGATCGGATCGGCGGGGCCGGACAGCGAACTGTTGGGCTTGAGGAAGAAACCCTGGTTGGTCGCGCGATAGCCGGCCTGCATCTCGTTGCCGTGGGCATGGTAGTTCACCGGATAGGCGATGACCTTGTTCGGCCAGGGCACCGGCGTTTCCAGACGTACCGAGGCGAGCGGCAGCTTCGCGCCGGTGGCCGCCGCAGCCTCGATCGCGGGACGCAAGGCATCGAAATCGCGGATCAGCCGTACCGGCCCGACCGGCGGCCATTCGCCCGGCGTGACACCGGCAGCCGCGCTCACATCGACGATATCCTCGCCGACAACGACGCCGATCCTGCCACCATCGAAACGTGCAATCCTCACCCGGCTTCTCCAAAGACTGATTCGATCCGAATGTTCTATTAGTCAGAACTTTGTTCTATTTAAATGCGAAAACTCGGAAGGTCAACGCAGGAGCGTACCTGGGCTCGCCCGGCTCCCTTAAAAAGAGGGGGAGTGAGTTGCCTCACCCCCCGCACACTTAGAAATTGAAGCGGATGCGGCCGCCCAGCACGCGCGGCGCCCCGATCGTTGCGGCGGACAGACCACCCAGGATCGGGTTCTGGTCGCCGCCGTTATAGACGGCCTTGTTCGTCAGGTTCTGCGCGAAGAGGTCGACCGAATATTTGCCGCCAGGTGCGACATAGGTCACGCCGGCATTGAGCAGGGCATAGCTCCCGATCTGCGCGTTCGGAATGAACGAGGCCTGGATCCAGCGGCTTCCGGCGTAAGTGGCGTTGACATTGGCGTCCACATGGGCGCCGTCTGCGAACTCGAAGGTATGCGTATAGCCCGCGCTGCCCGACCAATCGGGCGAACGCATCATCTGATAGCCCGAGCAGTCGACGCTGAAATTGCTCGTGCCCGTGATCGGGGCGACGGCGCAACCGGTGGACGGCGGCTTGGCATAGGCGGTCCAGACGAAGTTGCCATAGCGGGCATGGTCATATTCAGCGTTCAGCGTCAGCGTGTCGTTGGCGGTCAGCTTGCCGCGCAGATCGAGGCTGACACCCTTCGACGTCGCCTTGCCGGCGTTGATCGTGACCGACTGGCTGGTGCCATAGGCATCAAGCGCCTGCAGCGATTCCTGCTTGTTGGTGAAATCCCACCAGAACAGTTCCAGGTTCGCCAGCAGCTTGCCGCCGAAGAAGCGGTTCTTCGAACCCAGCGTATAGGCCGTCAGCGTTTCCGGCAGATAGGCCGGAACCGCCGCCACCGGCTGGCCACCCGACTTGAAGCCGGTGGAGACAGTGAAATAGACCATGTTCTGCGGCGTGAACTGATATTCGGCGCCCGCCTTGTAGTTCACCCGGCTGTCATGCAGGTGCGACGACAGGTCATAGACCTTCTGCCCGTCCGGCCCCGGCAGACCGGTCGCGGAAGGAAGGCACGGGCTGCTCGCCGGATAGGCCGCCAGCAGGCACTGGGTGCCGTTCGCCACATCATGCGATTCGTTGGTATAACGCACGCCGCCGATCAGCTTGAACCCGTCGAACAGTTCGTAACCGGCCTGGCCGAAACCGGCATAGCTCTTGGTCGACAGATCGGCGGTATACGTCAGCGCCAGCGCGCCGGTAACCGGAATACCGGGAATATTGGGCACAAACACGCCCGGTGCCGCAGCGCCGAGGTAGACGGTGGAATTGTTGCTCAACTTCTCGTCATAATAGAAGACGCCGACGGTATACGTCAGGCGGCTGTCGCCCTTGTCGGAAATCCGCGCCTCGATCGAGCCCGCCTTGGATACCTGCGGCGCACCGGTCTGGTAATTGGTGGTGCTGTATTCGATCCCCGGGAAGCTTGCCGCGCGGATCGTCACCCTCTGATAGGCGGGAATGACGGTCAGCGTGCCGAAGCCGAGGTTTACGTCAGCCTGGGCATGGACGTTCCAGCTGTTGATGTCCTGATAGGCCTGCGCCGTATCGAAGTTCGGATTGGTGTGGAAAATCGTCTGGAAGCGCTGATTGACCAACGGCATCACGCTGGTCCAGGGGTTGCTGGGCACATAGGCGCCGCCCGGCGTCGTCGTGCTCGGCTCATAGGCGACGTAGCCCGGACCCTTGCCGCCGATATGCTGATAGTTGCCCCACAGCCGCAGCGAGAAATCGCTCGAAGGCTTGTACAGGACCTGCAGGCGGGCCGATTCATGCTTGTCGTCGTTGGTGCCATCGCTGAGATAGCCGTCACGACGGACGATCTCGCCGGCCGCGCGGACGGCGAGGGTATCGCCCACCGGAATGTTGACCGCCGCTTCGCCATTGTAGCCGGCATAGCTTTGCAGACCCGCCTGGACGTAGCCGGCGAGCTGGCCGAGCTTCGGCGTTGCAGCGACGAGGTTGAGCGCGCCGCCCGAAGAGTTGCGGCCATAGAGCGTGCCCTGCGGCCCCTTCAGCACTTCGACCCGCTCGAGATCGAACATGTTGCCGTTGAAGGATTGCGAACGCGCGATGTAGACGCCATCGATATTGAGCGAGACCGAAGGATCGCTGAGCGGCGTGGTGGTCGGCGTACCGGCCCCGCGCACAAAGACCTGGGTCGCCGAACCGCCCATCGCGACCTGCACGCCGGGCGTGATCTTGCTGAGGTCGGTCGCCTGGCTGATGCCGGCTTCGCGCAGTGTGTCGCGCGAGATCACGTCGATCGAGATCGGCGCCTTTTGCGAGCTTTCCGAACGGCGCTGCGCGGTGACGACGATATCGCCATCGCTGATGCTCTGGGGCGCAGCCGCGTCGGCATTACCGGCGGAAGCGCTGGCCGGAGCCGGAGCCGCGTCGGCGGCATAAGCCAGCGAAGGCATCATCGCGCTGACCGCGATTCCACCCAGCAGCGAAAAAGAGAGAGCATTCAAGCGCATGCGGAGTCCTCACCCGTGAGTTAACATCAAATGCCGGACCTCCTCGCGCATCGCGCGGGCCTTTAACCGGCATCCCTCTTTGATCCGTTCTGTTAGACGGAATGGCATTCTTTTTAATTTCCAATTTGATCCAGGTCAACCCATCAATTCGCGGCCGCTTCCATCCGCAGCCATCCGGCACATATCCCGCATCCTGGATCCCGCATCCTAGATCCCGCATCTTCGACTTGACCCGAAACAAAACGGAACGTAATTCTTTCTGACGGAACTAGAGCGCTGAAGCAGCGGCGCCCGATCAGAGGAAACCATTCGGCCCCGCCGGGCCGCCGACTGCCTGACAGGAGACCAGAGTGACCACCACGTTCCCCAAGACCCCCAGCTTCACCGGGTTCAACGCCCCCTCGCGAGTCGAAGCCGATGTTCAGGATCTGAATGTCGAGCAGGGCGCGATCCCGCCCGAAATGAACGGGGCCTTTTACCGGGTGCAGCCCGAACACCAGTTTCCGCCCCTGCTGGGCGACGATATCGCCTTCAACGGCGACGGCATGATCTCGATGTTCCGCATCCATGACGGCCGCTGCGATTTCCACCAGCGCTGGGCCAGGACCGACAAGTGGAAGCTGGAAAACGAAGCCGGTCGCGCGCTGTTTGGCGCCTATCGCAATCCGCTGACCGACGATGCGACGGTCAAGGGCAAGATCCGCGGCACCGCCAACACCAACGCCTTTATCCACGGCGGCAAGCTCTATGCGCTCAAGGAAGACTCGCCCGCGCTGGTAATGGACCCGGCAACGCTGGAAACCGACGGCTACACCCTGTTCGACGGCAAGATGACCGGCGAAACCTTTACCGCGCACCCCAAGACCGATGCCGAAACCGGCAACATGTGCGGCTTTGGCTATGCCTCCAAAGGCGTGCTGACCCGGGACATGACGTATTACGAGATCAGCCCCGAAGGCGAACTGCTGTTCGAGATCTGGTGGGAAAATCCCTACTATGCGATGATGCACGACTTCGCGATCACCAAGGATTACGCGCTGTTTCCGGTGATGCCGATGACCAGCAACTGGGAACGGCTCAAGGCGGTCAAGCCGCATTTCGGCTTTGACACATCACTGCCGAGCTACCTCGCGGTGGTGCCGCGAAAAGCCGGCACGACGGCGGCCGACATCCGCTGGTTCAAGGGGCCCAGCTGCTTTGCCGGCCATGTCATGAACGCGTGGAACGAAGGCACGAAGATTGTCCTCGACATGCCGGTCGCGTCCAACAACATGATGCCCTTTTTCCCGGACATCAACGACAAGCCGTTCGACCCGGTGGCGGGCAGCACCCATCTTTCGCGCTGGACCGTCGACCTCAGCCAGAACGAGGAGGAATACCACTCCGCCCGGCTGTCCGACATGATCGGCGAATTTCCCAAGCTCGACGACCGCTTCAACGGCAAGAAATATCGCTATGGCTGGCTGGTCGTGATCGATCCTTCGCAGCCTGTCGAACTCAAGGGCGGCAGCGCCGGCGGCTGGGTGATGAACACGCTCGGCTTTGTCGATCTCGAAACCGGCACCGAGCAGAAATACTGGGTCGGGCCGACGTCCTCCATCCAGGAACCCTGCTTCGTCCCCCGCTCGAAGGACGCGGCCGAAGGCGACGGCTGGATCGTGATGGTGGTGAACCGGCTTGATACGCGCAGCAGCGATCTGCTGATCTTCGAGGCGACCAAAATCGCCGACGGCCCGATCGCGACGATCAACATCCCGGTCCGCCTGCGCTTTGGCCTGCATGGAAACTGGGCCAGCATCGAAGACGTCAAGGCGCTCGAAACCGTCTGAAGCGCCCCCGGTTGCACCGGCGTTGCGATTGACTCGCAGCGCCGGTGGTGACAGGTTACATACCAGAATATTGTTCTGACAATCGGAATACGATGGGGGGGGAAGACAGTCTGGCCCAGTCGGCCCGGCAACCGGATCGGCCGGGCGGAGGCCCCTCCCCCCCCCGCCCCCGCCTTGCGTTTTGCGCCGCCTCATGAGCAGCAGGATCCCATGCCCACCCCAGCCCATACGCCCGCTCGCGTCACCGCCGCGACTTTCGATCACGCGCTTGAGCGCTTCCGCGCCGCGATCGGCAAGGAATGGGTGCTCGCCAGCGATGAAGATCGCGCGACCTATAACGATCCCTATGCCATGGGCGAAGGGCTGTCCCACGAGCCTTCTGCCGCACTGGCCCCCGCTTCGGCCGAGGAAGTGCAGGCCATCGTGCGTATCGCCAATGAGCTGAAAGTGCCCTTGTGGCCGGTGAGCCGGGGCAAGAACCTGGGCTATGGCGGCGCGGCGCCGGTCGAAAAGGGCAATATCGTCCTCGACATGGGGCGGATGAAAAAAATCGAGGTCGATCCCCGCTATGCCCATTGCCTGATCGAACCCGGCGTCAGCTATTTCGATCTCTACAACCATCTGAAAGAAAATGGCATTCCTCTGTGGATGTCGGCCCCCGGCAACGGCTGGGGCAGCGTTCTGGGCAATGCGCTCGATCGCGGCATCGGCTATACCCCCTATGGCGACCACACCGAAACGCTCTGCGGGCTCGAAGTCGTGCTGCCCGATGGGGAGATGTTGCGCACCGGCATGGGGGCCATGGGCAACAGCAAAGTCTGGCAGGCCTATCACTATGGCTATGGACCGGGCTGGGACCAGATGTTTGTCCAATCAAACTTCGGCGTCGTCACCCGCGGCGGCATGTGGCTCCAGCCGGAGCCGGAAATGTCTGCAAAAATCACGCTGGCGCTACCCAATCTCGACGATGCGGGCTGGGCGCTCGACATCCTGGCCGAACTGCGCCGCCGCGACGTGATCCAGCACAACATCGTCTTCGGCACGCCGGTCCGTTCTGCCTCGGCGATGACGCAGCGCAAGGACTGGTACGACGGCCCCGGCGCGCTGCCGGATTCGGCGAATGAAGTGATGATGAAGAAGCTTGGCCTGGGCTGGTGGAATACCAAGCTGTTCCTCTTCGGCTATGCCGGTGCCGTCGAGGCGCATATCAAGCTGATCCGCGACTTGTTCGAGCCCAGGATCGGCAAGCCGCTCGAATTCGAGATCTGGCAGAAGGGTGATCCGGTGGAGAAATCCGCGCGCGGCATCCCCTCGACCATGGCCCTCAATTCGGTGAACTGGTACGGCGGGCGCGGCGGCCATTTGAGCTTTGCCCCGGTGATGCCGCCCGAAGGCAAGCTGATTCTCGACTATGCCAAGGGCACCAAGGCCATCTATGACGAGATGGGCCATGATTATTCGGCCAGCTTCACCATCGGCAAGCGCCATATCAACAATGTCAGCCTGATCTTCTACAACCGCGACGATGCCGAGATGATCGTCAGGGTGGACAAGCTCTATCGGCGGCTGGTGGCGCGCGCCGCGCGCGACGGCTTTGCCGAATATCGCGGCCATATCGGATATCAGGACATGATCGCCGACACCTTCGATTTCAACAATCACGCGCTCGGCCGCCTCAACGACCGGGTAAAGAAGGCGATCGACCCCAACAACATCATCGCGCCGGGACGCAACGGCATCGGTCGGGCCAGTGCGCCCAAATCTGCCGCCGCGAAAGGAACAAAGGCATGACCGGCGCATTCGGCAAGATGGCCCTGCCCGCCGCTGCACTGCTGTTTGCCGCCACCGCGCTGTCCGCCGGAGCGGGCCAAACGGCCCCAGCCCAGACCGCCCCGGCCCAGACGTTGCCCCCCGCCGCCGCCATGACGCCCGGTGAACGCCTGTTTCGCACCAAATGCGCCATTTGCCATGCCGCGCGCGGCATGGGCACGATCATGATCGCCAAGCGCTCGGACCTCGATCCGGGCTATATCACCGCCGTCGTGCGCGGCGGGCTGATGAGCATGCCTCCTTTCACCCGGGTCGACATCACCGACGCCGAACTGAAGCAGGTGGCAACCTGGCTCACCCGCAACAATCCGCCGGCGGCCGCGCAATGACCGCGCCCGCAATCTCGCGCCGCGCGCTGCTCACCGGCATGGCCCGGGGCACCATCGTTGCCGGTGCCGCCCTGCCCGGCTCCGCCTGGGCGGCGGTCTTGCCGCAGGGCCCCTTTCGCGCGATCGGCGACCTCGGCCGCGAAGGCGGACGCGCGCTCCAGGCCGCAGCCCGCAGCGCCGCCTGCGATTTCGCCGACCCCGAAGGCGAGATCGTCCGCCTGCTGCAAGGCCCTGCCGTCGGCTGGCTGGCGCCTTCCTCGCAAGCCCCGGTGATCGGCTATACCGGCTGGTCCGACTATCTGCTGGCGCGCGACCTTGCCCGCGATGCCGGACGGCGCATTGTCCATGCCCGCCTCATCGACGCGGGACAGGGGCGCGATCTGGCAACGCCCCACGCCTCGGCCCCGGCACGGGCCCTGCTTGACGCGGTGTGCGGCGATTGCCGTGACGGCGGTGTCGGCTGGATCCTGCAATAGGCGGATTCGCTGTTCCATGAAGGGATGAACGCCGCGTCCCCTGTTCGTAAAAAAGGGCCGCCCCCTTTGCGGGAGCGGCCCTTTTGCATGCGATCCGATCTCGCCATTACGCCTTTTTGTAGTTGACCCAGTACCGCGGCTGAAAGGTCAACGCGACGGCCGACGCAACGAATGCCAAAACGATGATGCCGATGAACGGAACACCATAGCCGCCCGACATGTCGTGGAACCGGGCGATCAGGAAGATGCCGGCAGCCGCCCCCAGATGGAAGCTTCCCATCAAGACCGAGATCGTCTGGGCAACCGGGCGCAGCCCGAACATGTGGCGCGCCAGGATCGGCGTCTGCACCACCGCGCCGCCCTGGGCGATGCCGCGAAACGCCACAAAGACCACCATGGTCGGGAGAGTGGCGACCGGGAAGGCCAGCGCAACCGCAATGCCGCACAGCGCCCAGGCAATCGCGACGCCCTTGGTGGAGATCTTGTCGAACAGCCATCCGAAGAAGACCTTGCCCAACGCAGACAGCACCATCACCATGGTAAACCCGCCCGCCGCCGCATAGGCACCGAGCTTGCGTTCGGCGAGGAACAACGTGGTGTGTTCGTTGGTGCCGTTGGAAAAG
>Ga0302193_10000345_pt1 | contig 41705 bp, 40 predicted proteins | sample II_Bog_E3_3_FD_200228 | JGI IMG/M metagenome (GOLD analysis project Ga0302193, IMG submission 200228) | Peat permafrost microbial communities from Stordalen Mire near Abisko, Sweden - II_Bog_E3_3 | ecosystem: Environmental > Terrestrial > Soil > Wetlands > Peat | place: Sweden: Abisko...
TTGTGGGGTAGCTTCTTTTGAGTTGGCGCTCAGGGTAATAACCCGGGAAGTCTTACCCCGCAACCCTTTCAGCACCACCCACAAAAATTATCCCGGACAGTAGTGCGCGAACGCGGGGATCCAGTGCCTTTCAACGGCCGGAGGTCGCGATCCGTGGTGCAGGGCAAGGCGCGGGTTTGGTGAGCAGCGCAGCATACGAACAGTATGTGAGCAGCGCAACCAGACCCGCAACGCAGCCATGTGCCACGCAGCGCGGCCGTCTTAAGCCATTAATGGCGGAAGTGGCGCATACCCGTAAACACCATCGCTATCCCGTGTTCATCAGCCGCAGCAATCACCTCTGCATCACGCATGGAGCCGCCCGGCTGTATCACGCAACTAATACCCACCTTGGCCGCATTATCAATACCATCGCGAAACGGGAAAAAGGCATCAGAAGCCATCACCGCGCCCTTCACCTCCAGCCCGGCCTGCTCAGCCTTGATGGCGGCAATACGCGCAGAGTTGACACGGCTCATCTGGCCAGCGCCTACGCCTATGGTCTGGCGGCCTTTGGCATACACAATGGCGTTGGATTTCACGAACTTGGCGACTTTCCAGGCGAAGATCAGGTCGTGGATTTCGGCCTCGGTGGGGGCGCGTTTGGTCACCACCTTCAGGTCGCTGTCCTTGATCATGCCGAGGTCGAGGTCCTGCACCAGCAGGCCGCCGTTGACGCGCTTGAAGTCAAACTGGGCCACGCGCTCGGCCGCCCACTGGCCGCAGGTCAGCACGCGCACATTCTGCTTGGCGGCGGTAACGGCAAGGGCTTCAGCGGTGACGCTGGGGGCAATGATGACTTCGACAAACTGGCGGGCGACGATGGCCTGCGCGGTTTCAGCGTCCAACTCGCGGTTGAAGGCGATGATGCCGCCAAAGGCAGATTCGGGGTCTGTCTGGTAAGCCAGCTCGTAAGCGGCCTTGATGCCGTCGAGGCTGACGGCGACGCCGCAGGGGTTGGCGTGCTTGACGATGACGCAGGCCGGCTTGACGAAGGACTTCACGCACTCCAGCGCGGCATCGGTGTCGGCGATATTGTTGTAGCTCAGTTCCTTGCCCTGCAACTGCCTGGCGGTGGACACCGAGGCTTCGGGCGGGTTGGCGGCCACATAAAAGGCGGAGCGCTGGTGCGGGTTCTCGCCGTAGCGCATGTCCTGCGCCTTCAGGTACTGTAAATTGTAGGTACGCGGGAAGACCTGCTTTTCGCCCTCGGGCGTGATGGCGCCGAGGTAGTTGGCGATCATGCCGTCATAGGCGGCGGTGTGCTCGAAGGCCTTCACGGCCAAGTCGAAGCGGGTGGCCTGACTGAGGCCGCCGCTCTGGCCGATTTCGGCAAGAACACGCTCGTAGTCAGCAGTATTGACGACGATGCCCACATGTTTGTTGTTCTTTGCCGCCGAGCGCACCATGGTCGGGCCGCCGATATCGATGTTCTCGATGGCGTCATCCAGTGAGCAATCCGGCTTGGCCACGGTGGCCGCGAAGGGGTAGAGGTTGACCACCACGAGGTCGATGCCGCCGATGCCGTGCTGCTGCATGACCTCATCGTCGGTGCCACGGCGGCCGAGTATGCCGCCATGAATCTTCGGGTGCAGGGTCTTGACGCGGCCATCCATCATTTCCGGGAAGCCGGTGTAGTCCGACACCTCGATCACCGCCACGCCCTGGTCTTTCAGCAGCTTGAAGGTGCCGCCAGTAGACAGGATTTCCACCCCAAGCGCCGTCAGGCGACGGGCAAATTCGACGATACCGCTCTTGTCCGAAACACTGATCAGCGCACGCTGGACCTTGTTACTCATCTTGCTCACTCATGGTGGAAAAATTCTTTACTGCCTCCCCCTCCGGGGGAGAGGGGAATCTGGCGCAGTACGGTGCTATTGGCACTATTTGCCCCCTCTCCCCCCGGGAGAGGGCTGGGGAGAGGGGAATCTGGTACTGGCCGGTACTATTGGCACTTTTCCCGGTTTTCGTAGGGCGGGCCATGCCCGCGCACAACTGGACTGTGAATTTATTCATCCCCCGCGGTATGCCACGGCCGGTTGTGCGCGGGCACGGCCCGCCCTACCAATCCTGCGCCAGTAAACCGTAGGGTGGGGGCGACGGGCGCTCCATGCACCCGCTTGCGCTCCCCACATCCATGTGGGTCGTAGGCCGAAGGTCGTAACCCACCAGACGCCGGTTGGCCGGACAACGCACCCCGCCCGCAAATGGTTTGAAGGGTGCCGATAGCATCGGTCAGCGCCAGATTCCCCTCTCCCTAACCCTCTCCCGAGGGGAGAGGGTACTAAAAGCCGCACGTGAGGATAGCCCTGCCTAATAACATCTCCCCAACCAAGAAAGCAAAAAAGGGCGGAATCTGCATTCGCCCTTTGCTTCCTCTACCTACCTGTGCACGGGCCCTGGCCCGCGTCAGCAGGTACTTACATCATGCCGTATTCTTTCAGTTTCTTGCGCAGGGTGCCGCGGTTCAGGCCGAGGATCTCGGAGGCGCGGGTCTGGTTGCCGCGCGAAAACTCCAGCACGACTTCCAGCAACGGCGCCTCGACTTCGGCCAGCACCAGGTTGTACACATCGCTGACGGACTCGCCGTCGAGATGCGCAAAGTAATTGCGGATAGCCTGCTCCACGTGGTCGCGCAGGGTCTGGTTCGGGGTATTGCTTGAGCTCGTCAAATGCTTGAGCGAGGTAATATCCATGCCACTGTCACTGCTGTGCAAAAAAGTTGGATCGAAGTTTATTCCGTTCATGCTGCTTTTACCTCTCCCTCGAGAAGCTGTCCGAAAAATTCACGGACCAATGATAATTGCTGCGCCGGGGTTTCCAGCCTGTTGAAGGCTTTGGCGACAAGGTCGCCCCCGTGCAGGTACTGGCAATACCAGCTGAAATGTTTGCGAGCAAAACGCAGGCCTAAAAAATCACCATAAAAAGCGTATAGCGCTTCCAGATGACCAGAAATAATCGTCTCTATCTCCGCCAGTGCAGGCGAAGGCAGGAAACTCCGGGTACTGAGGAAGTGTTGTATCTCGCGAAAGATCCACGGTCGGCCAAAGGCGCCGCGGCCGATCATGATACCATCGCAGCCGGTGTGGACAAGCACCTTTTGCGCATTCTCCGGCGAACGGATGTCGCCATTTGCCAGCACCGGAATACGCACGGCCTGCTTGATGGCGGCCACCGTGTCATATTCGGCATCACCCTCGTATTTATCGGCACGCGTGCGACCGTGAATGGCCAGCATACTGATGCCGCAATCTTCCGCTATCCGCGCGATCAGCGGACCATTTTTGTGATCGCGGTCCCAGCCGGTGCGGGTTTTCAGGGTCACGGGCACGTCCACCGCCTGCACCACCGCCGTCAGTATCTCTGCCACCAGCATTTCGTCTTTCATCAGCGCCGAACCGGCCAGCCGGTTACATACTTTCTTGGCCGGGCAGCCCATATTGATGTCGATGATGGCGGCGCCGCGCTCCACATTGAGGCGGGCCGCCTCGGCCATCATGGCCGGGTCATAGCCGACGATCTGCACGGTAATGGGCGCGGGTTCGCCAGCATGATCCAGACGAAAGGCCGACTTGCTGCTACTCCACAAGCGGCTGTCGGACGCCACCATCTCCGACACCACCTGCCCGGCGCCCAGCTGCCGGCACAGCTGCCGGAAGGGACGATCGGTCACGCCCGCCATCGGTGCCAGCAGCAAGGGCGTAAAGGTGTGTGAACCGAGGGTAATGGGCGTCAGCATGGCCGGCGGGGAAGCACTGATTCCGAGGGGGCGGCATCATACTATGTCGGGGGCAAAACCGAAACCCGCCGTGTTGCAGCGGGTCGGAAGTCCGTTCAGATCGTTTGGCGGCTCAGGTAGTGGCGTTAAAACAGAGGCTCAACGCTGTAGTTGACCGCCTGCTGGCCAGGGTTGATCACCGCCAGGGAGATATGCACAGGCGTGTCGGGCGGAATACGGTGCAGGCCCTTGGCTTCACCACGCAGGTATTCCTTGGGCTGGAAGATGCGGCCGGCGACCAGCTGGTCGTTGCGGTCGGTAAAGCTGACCTTGAGCGCGGGGAAGGGTTGATAGAAATCGGCGCTGTTGGAGATCAGGGCATCAATCACCACCGAGGCATCGGCGTCGGGGTCCGGGCGCACCGACAGGTTGAGGACCTTGAGCTTGGTCACGTCGGGCGCGTCGGGCAGGGGAATGCCCAGCGGCGTGCACAGGAGCGACAGCAGGGGGCGGCCCTGGGGGTCACCGGCCAGCCGGTCAAAATTGAAGAACAGGAACTGGGTGGCCAACAGGAACAGGGCAATCAGGCAGGACAGGGTCCAGCCCACCATGTATTTCCAGGCGATGGGCTGGCGCCGTCCGGCGTCCAACTGCACCGGCGCTTCCACGTCGGCCAGTGGCTGGCTGAGGTTGAAGGTATTGGCGCTGCCGACCACGCCAGTCACTGGCACGCGGCCGGTGCTGCCCAGGTTCAGGTCTTCACTGAGAAAGCTGAAGGCTTCGTCTTCGTCGGTAAAGGATAGCTCGTCGTCCTTGGGGGCCGGGCGTGGGCCGCCGGGTGTCGCGGGCCGGGCGGGCGGGCGGGGGGCTGCTGCTGGCGACTTGGCGGCCTCCTGGGCTGCCCGCAACATTTCGGGGTCTACCTTTTCACCGAGAGCGGCAGCCAGCCGGATATTGCGCGGGGGCGCCTTGGCCGGCTTGTCATCACGGATGACCTGCATGCCATAGTTCTTGCTCTTGTGGTCGGCCTTTTTGTCTTCCTGCTCCAGCTCGGCCAGTATGCTTTGTGCCCAGGACTCGTCAGCCGTGGCGCTGATCACGTGCACCGCGTCTTCGGCCTTGTCAGAGCTGAGGTGGCCGCCGCCGTCATGGTCGAGCAGTTCGCTCATGTCGTCGTCGAGGCGGATACGGGTATTGTTCTCACCACTCCAGCTGGTCTCTACCGGCTGGTCCAGGTTGATCGACTTGCGCTTGGGCGCGTCGTCGCCAAAGTCGTCGTCATCGTCCTGGTGTTCATGCTTTTCGTCGCCCAGCAGCTTCAGGGCCCAGGACTCATCCTGGTCAAAGCCGGAGGTATTGCGCGCTTTGGCTTTGGCGGCGGGCGTGGGGGCCTCGGCGGGGGCAGGCGACTGGCTGCCCACCATGTGCAGGTCGGCGCGAAACACTTGCAGGCAAGAGCCGCAGCGCACATTGCCACCCTTGGCCGCCATCTGGGTCTCGGACACGCGGAAGGTGCTGCCGCAATGCGGGCAACGGGTCTGCTTGGCCTCGCTCATACGCTCTGGTTTCCTGAATCCCTCAGAAGTCTCGTTGGCAGGGCGCGAGCCTGTTACCGGCAGCTGCCTCGCCACCACTATGCCGTTCGCTTAGAAGCGCTTATGCACAGTAGTTCAACTGTTCCCTTACTTTACACGTGTTGAAAACAGCCGTCCGCATTTTTCTGTTTCAGTGGGTAGCTGGCTCAATGGCGCTGTCCGGAGAGCCTGCACCAGTCCTCTTCCTTGATGGCGAGGCCATCCATGTCGAACCATTGCCCGTAAATCTGCCGCAGCTCGGCCACCTGGGGCTGGATGATGCCGGACAGGGCGATAAAGCCTCCCGTCCGGCACAGGCCGGCAAGTGTGGGGGCCAGCTGGCCCAAGGGGCCGGCGAGGATGTTGGCCACGATCACATCCGCCGTTATTGCCGGCAAGTCTTCAGGGGTAAACACACGTACCTTGGAGTCGACCTTGTTGCGGCGGGCGTTTTCCTGGGTAGAGGTCAGCGCCTGCGGGTCGATATCGACACACCAGGCCTCGCGCGCGCCCAGCAGCAGGGCGGCGACGGCCAGAATGCCGGAGCCGCAGCCGTAGTCGATGATGGTCTTGTCCTTGAGATCGAGCCCGTCCAGCCACTCCATGCACAAGGCCGTGGTGGCATGGGTGCCGGTGCCAAAGGCCAGGCCGGGGTCGAGCAGCAGGTTGATGGCGTCGGGCACCGGCGGCGGCGTCCAGCTGGGCACCACCCACAGGCGCTCGCCAAAGCGCATGGGGTGGTAGTTGTCCATCCAGGCGCGCTCCCAGTCCTTGTCTTCCAGCACTTCTATACGGTGCGCGGGCAAAGGCTGGCCGGTTTCCTGTTCCAGGAACTCCACCACGGCGTCCATTTCCGAATCCACCGTAAACACGCCCACCACACGGGTAGCGTCCCAGAGCGGGGTGGCGCCCGGCGGCGGCTCCAGCAGGGGCTGGTCGGCGCTGTCTTCCATAAGCACGGCGGCGGCGCCCACGGTTTCCAGCAGCTCTTCAAACAGGCGGGCCTGTTCCTTGGTGGTTTCAATCTTCAGTTGCAGCCAGGGCATGGGCGGTCTCTAGGGTCTGTTGACGTTTCATTGATCGTGGCGCCGGAGACTGTAAAGCCCCAGTGCAAGGAATGAGGAGCGCGGTGTACTTGTTGTACACAAGCGACGAAAGACGCCGCAGTGGGGCTTTACAGTCCCGTCCCGAAGGGTTGCTGGTCAAAATCGCGCCATACCGCGTTTCTCCCTCCTCGTGTGGAGCTACCACAAGTCGTCGGTCGTGCCTTGTCTGGCGCGATTTTGACCAGCAACGCCACGACCAATGAAACGTCAACAGACCCTAGAGGGGCGGTTCCGCGCGCGAAAGCGCAGCTTTAATAAGCTGCGCAGTGTAGTCGCAGAGCCACGCCTTTAACAGGGCCCGCTATTCAGTGCAGGTTGCCGGAACCACTACCGGCAACGTGGTCGCCGGCTTGATCGAGGAATACAGCACCCCGCCCACCACCAGCACAGCGCCCGCCAACTGCGACAGCAGCACGGCCTGCCCCAGCACCACGCCAATCAGGGTGGCAAAGACCGGCACCAGGTTCATGAACAGGGCCGCTGCGCTGGGGCCGACCTTGCGCACGCCGTCATTCCACCACAGGTAGGCCAGCACCGAACCCAACATGCTCATGACCACGACGGCGCCGACCACGCGCAGCGGCGGCAGGGTCCAGAAGTCGGTCTGCGTGGCGTTGGCAAAGGCGCTGATGAGGATGCCGCCCAGTGCGATGCTGCCCGCCGTGATCTGCAAGGGCTGCAGGCCATGGATAAAGCGCTTGGGAATGGTCGAGTACACCGCCCAGCTCACGGCCGCCAGCAGCACCAGCAGGTCGCCGCGCTGGAAAGACAGCGACAGCAGCGCCTGCAGCGAACCATGGCTGACCACCACGGCAACGCCGGCCAGACCCAGCAGCAGGCCCGTTGTCTGGCGGGCGCTGATGCGCTCACCGGTCAGCAGCGCCGAGAACAGGGTGATCAGTGCCGGGCAGAGCGCGATGATAAGGGCGCCATTGACCGGCGAGGTGTGCTTGAGCCCATAGAACAGCGACAGGTTGAAGCCACCTATGCCAATGGTAGCCATCGCCAGCAGAGGCAGCGCATTGCGGCGCAGGCCCGGCCAGTCCAGACCCTCGCGCAAGCCTACCAGCGGCACCAGCACCAGCCCCGCCAGCAGGAAGCGCCAGCCGCCGATGGATTCGGGCGACATATAGGCCACGGTGTATTTGCCGAGGTGGAACATCATGGCCCAGAAGAAAGCAGTCAGCCCCAGCTTGGCCCAGGTCAGCGTGTTGTTCATGGCACTACTCCTTTGCGTCTGAAGCTGATTATAATCTTCTGTATTCGCAAAGAATTTAGAGATTATGAAAAACCATTTTCCAAAATTGGAAGGTTGGTGCCATGAGCGAGCTCTACGACTGGAATGACCTCAAGTATTTTCTGGCGGTAGCGCGTGCCGGCGGCCTGACTCCCGCCGCCAGCGCACTGCGCACCAGCGCCTCCACGGTGTCTCGCCATATCGACGGCATGGAGGCCCGCCTCGGCGTGCGCCTCTTCCTGCGCCAGCAGCGCGGCTACCTGCTCACCGATCAGGGTAGCGCCCTGTTCGCCCACGTGGCCGAGGTCGAGCGCGCGATGAAAGCCGTGGAGCGCAATAGCGGCGCGGTGGGCGAAATCGCCGGCACCATCAAGCTGGCGGCCTCCGAGTCGCTGTCGAACTACCTTGTGGTGCCCTATCTGGTCGAGTTTGCCCGCCGCTACCCGCAGGTCAGCGTGCAGATGGTGGTCAGCAGCAATAGCGCCGACCTGTCCCGGCGCGAGGCCGACCTCGCCCTGCGTCTGGTCAACCCGCAGCAGCGCGAGCACGCGCCGGACTATATCGCCCACTACCTCGGCATGGTGGGCTTTGGCCTGTACTGCACCCCGGCGGCATTGGCGCAGGTCAGCGACTGGCGCGAGCTGGACTATGTGTCCTGGGACGAGGGCCTGGTCAGAATGCCGGTCCGCGAGTGGCTGGCCACACTGTTTCCAGGCAAGCAGCCCGTGCTGCGCACCAATACCCTGCATACGCAATACGTGGCTGCCCTCAGTGGCATGGGCGCCATCATGCTGCCTTGTTTTGCGGGTGATGCCGATGCCGGCTTGCAGCGACTGGATACGGCGGAGCTGGAAACCGAGCGCGAGCTGTGGCTGCTTTATCATCGGGATCTGAAAGGCAGTCAGCGGGTGCTGGCGATGCGGGATTTTTTGCAGGAGCTGGTGGGGCGGTTGGTGCCGGAGCCGGGGGGAATTGAGGGCAAGGAGGCTGGGTTAGCTGCCACTGTGACCGGCTAAGCCGCGTGGCGGGCGAAGAACGCGTTTACCTCATCGTCCGTAGCAAACTCACTGCGATCAGCCGCCTTTATCGCTTCTTGCAAGTCCAGTAGTTGCGGTACACGCCAGCCAGCGGGCTGACTTGAAAAGGCAGCAGGCTTCTTGACCGCATATTTCAGTGGACCAGAGATGCGGTCGCCGATGTTTGATATATTCACGGAGTGCCCCTTGGGTTTTGTAGCCAACTGGTTTACCCGCATTGTGCGAGGTGCGCAGCGCGAAATCCAGCCCGCACTCGGAGGCTATTTCCTGTGCGGAGGGTAAGCTGGCGATCAGTGTAGCGCCACCTCGTCACCCGGAAGGCAAAAAAGCGTAGGGCGGAGCCCCGAAGGGTTTCCGCCGCATGACGGTGTTGGCCCATGCTTTGCAGCCAAAGAGTATTGCATGGGGGCAGGCGAAAAAAGCGCAAGTGCCTGAGCATATGCGGGTTGTTACTATTACCTTTCCCATGCGGCGGAAACCCTTCGGGGTTCCGCCCTACGCGAGCTAATGATCGCCAACAGCGCTAAGTCCCATGCTGTTGGCGATCATGCCTTTAAAGCCCCAGCTTCTTCTCCAGATAATGAATATCCACCCCACCCTTGGCGAAGTTCGCATCGCGCATGATTTCATCACGGTGCAGGGGGATATTGGTCTTGATGCCGTCTACCACAATTTCATCCAGGGCGTTGCGCATACGGGCAAAGGCAACATCGCGGGTGGGGCCGAAGGCGATGAGCTTGCCGATCAGGGAATCGTAGAAGGGGGGCACGGTGTAGCCGGAATAAATATGCGAATCCATGCGGATGCCGGGGCCGCCGGGGGCGTGGTAATAGTCGATCTTGCCGGGGCAGGGCATGAAGGTGCGCGGGTCTTCGGCGTTGATGCGGCACTCGATGGCATGGCCACGGATGACGATGTCTTTCTGCGTCACCGAGAGGCCCTTGCCAGCAGCGATGCGCAGCTGTTCTTTGATAATGTCGATGCCAGTGACCAGCTCGGTAACCGGGTGCTCCACCTGCACGCGCGTGTTCATTTCAATAAAATAGAAGCGCTCGTTTTCGTAAAGGAACTCGAAGGTGCCGGCGCCACGATACTTGATGTGCTGGCAGGCCTTGACGCAGGCGGCGGCGACTTCTGCGCGCAATTTTTCCGGGATATGCGGAGCAGGCGCTTCTTCAACCACTTTCTGGTGGCGGCGTTGCAGGGAGCAGTCACGGTCACCGAGGCTGATGGCATTGCCTTCGCCGTCGCCGATCACCTGGATTTCCACATGGCGCGGATGCTCCAGGAATTTCTCCATGTACACGGTGTCGTCGCTGAACGCGGCCTTGGCCTCGGAGCGGGTGACAAACAGGGAGTTGAGCAGGGCCGATTCGGTATGCACCACGCGCATGCCGCGACCACCGCCGCCGGCAGCGGCCTTGATGATGATGGGGTAGCCGATTTTCTTTGCCGCCGCGAGAGCGTTTTCCTCGGTCACGGCGCCATCGGAGCCGGGCACGGTGGGCACGCCGGCGGCCTTCATGGCGACAATGGCCGAGACCTTGTTGCCCATGAGTCGGATGCTTTCGGCGCGCGGGCCGATAAAGGTGAAGCCGGATTTTTCCACAGCCTCGGCAAAGTCGGCGTTTTCCGCGAGGAAACCGTAGCCGGGGTGTATGCCCTGGGCGTCGGTCACTTCGGCGGCGGAGATCAGGGCCGGAATGTTGAGGTAGGAGTCCTTGCTGGCGGCGGGGCCGATACAGACGGCTTCGTCGGCCAGGCGCACATGCATCAGGTCACGGTCGGCCTTGGAGTAAACGGCGACCGTGCGTATGCCCATTTCCTTGCACGCCCGCAAGATGCGTAGCGCGATTTCGCCGCGGTTGGCGATGACCACCTTCTCGAGCACTGGCATATCCTTTATACGATCGTGAAGAGGGGTTGATCGAATTCCACGGCCTGGCCGTTGTCCACCAGAATGCTCTCGATGGTGCCGGACTGTTCGGCCTCGATCTGGTTCATCATCTTCATGGCTTCGACGATGCAGACGACATCACCCTTCTGCACGGTCTTGCCGACTTCGACAAAGGAGGCGGCGCCCGGCGAGGCGGAGCGGTAGAAGGTGCCGACCATGGGCGAGCGCTGCACGAAGCCACGGGTGGCGGGTTCCTTGGCGGCGGGGGCGGTGCCTTTGGTGGCCTCGTTGTTGCCGTTATCGGCAGGGGCGGGCGCATGCGTGGGCGCGGGCGCCGGAGCATAGCCGGCGGGCGCGGCGGTGATGTACTGGGTGGTGGCGGCCTTGGGGTGGCGGCAGATGCGCACCGACTCTTCGCCCTCGGTAATCTCCAGTTCGTCGATGCCCGACTCTTCCAGCAGTTCGATCAGCTTCTTGATCTTGCGAATATCCATGGTTCAACGGTCTCTAAACAGGGTTCAGGGTTGCAGGCGGCGGATGGCATGGCTCAGGGCCAGTTCATAACCCTGGGGCCCAAGGCCGACGATCACGCCTGCAGCAATATCGGAAAAATAGGAATGGTGCCGGAAACTCTCGCGGGCATGCACGTTCGACAGGTGAACTTCAACGAAGGGCAGCTTTACCGCCAGCAGGGCGTCACGCAGGGCCACCGAGGTGTGCGTGAACGCGGCGGGATTGATGATGACAAAGGCGGTGCCGTCGCTGCCAGCTACCTGAATGCGGTCCACCAGCGCACCTTCGTGGTTGCTTTGCAGGCTCTCCAGGCTCAGCCCGGCTGCTTCGGCCTGCGCCAGCAGGCGCCCGTTGATGCTGTCGAGGGTGTCAGCCCCGTAAATGCCGGGCTCGCGTTGGCCCAGCAGGTTCAGGTTGGGGCCGTGCAAAACAAGAATACTGGCCATGCGTTTCCCTAAAGCTGACTCTAATTTGCTGCGGAGTCAGAGACTTGAATGCGTCCGTAGGCGTGACCGGGCAGTTTCGCATTATACCCGGTACTGCCCTCCCGACAAGTCTGCGAACTGGTACGGGAGCTTGTTACTGCTCTTAATTTCTACAAACAGGCCGGTATCTGCCCCATTCACGCCCGAAGATACCGGAAGCCCGCAGGCAAGGCAATTACAGTTGGATTAAGTCTCGCTGGCCGGCAGCAGCCTGTTTTGCACCCACTGTATGAAGTCTGGTGCCGGCATTTCCCCGAGCAGGCGCAGGGCTTTCAACTCGTGGCCCTGGCGGTCATAGCTGATCAGAGCGGGCAAGCCGGACAGCTTGTAGCGGTCGAGCGCGGCCTCGGTTGCCGGGGTCATGGTGCTGGCGTCTATGCGCAGCAGGGTCAGCGGGCCCAGCGCGGCCTGCACGTCGGCGCGGTTGAAAACCTGGGTTTTCCAGACCTGGCAGCTGCTGCACCAGTCGGCATAAAACTCCAGCAGCACCGGGCGGCCCTGTACGGCTTGCAAAACCTGGTCCAGCGCTTCAGGCGGGATGGTCTGGAATTGCCCGGCTGACACGGAGGCCAGTCGGAAGACGGGGGCCGCGGCCGGCTCCTGTGCCAGACGCCAAGCCAGCAAGCCGCTGCCGGTGGCCAGCAGGGCCAGAATCATGGCCCCGGCCAGCGTGCCGGCACCGGGTCGGCGCAGCAGCAGCCCGGCAGGCAGGGCCAGCAGCAGGGCGAGGGTGGCAAGCAGGACTATCCATAGCGTGGGCTGTGTCATGGCGGCATGCTAACCGAAACCGGGCAGCCTTGCATGGTGGCTGTAGGGCAGTCAGTGTAGAATCCGGCCTTTGTGCGTGGCCGATGGCGGCAGGGTGCGCTGTGCGCCCGCGTAACCATGGCGGCATCGTGCACGGGAATGACATCTGTGCCGTGTATACGTGCACACAGCGTACTCTGCGATGGGGCGCGAACGGTTTCTTATCAGGTTTTATCAGGCGCTAAGCCTGGTGGCACTACGGGATTATCTGGGCATGGCAGCGTGGCGGGGCGGAGAGTGGCGGGAGCGGTTGGCCGAGGGCATGGAAAAGCTGCGTGAGCGCTGGTTGCTGGCGGAGCATGCTCCGCTGGCGGGCAGCGTGCTGCTGATCATCATCGTGATCGAACTGGGTCTGGGCTGGTACTGGAGCCGGGAGCCCGAGCTGTTCCCGGTGCAGGCGACCACCTCTGCCGGCCAGACCGTTCCAGTGCCGGGCTATGTGCTGGCCAATACCACGGCACGGGTCGCACGCACCCTGCTCGACAAGCCCGGCGGCTATATCAGCAACGACATGCTGCCTCCCGGTCTGTTCATGGACAACATGCCCTCCTGGGAACTGGGCGTGGTGCATCAGCTGCGCGACATGACCCGTGCCCTGCACCGCGACATGAGCGTTTCGCGCGCGCTCTATGTAGAAGACAAGGACCTGGCCACCGCCGAGACCCAGTTCAACTTCGATACGGACTCCTGGCTCTTTCCCAGCACCGAATCGCAGTACCGGCGTGGCGCCGACGGCCTCCAGGCCTATGCCGACCGCCTGACCCTGAATGACGGTCACAGCGCCCAGTTCTACCCCCGCCCCGACTACCTGAACCACTGGCTGTCGGATGTTGATGTCAGCCTGGGACGGCTGTCTTCCGAGCTGAATGCCGCGTTGCCGGAGAACGCCGTGGCTCTGCCCCCTGACGGCGGCGCGGTGCTGCCGGTGCAGCACAGCACCTCCTGGTCGCAGATCGACAATGTCTTCTATGAGTCACGCGGCTCCGCCTGGGCGCTCATCCACCTGCTCAAGGCCGTGGAGATCGACTTCGGCCCCGAGCTCAAACAGCACAATGCCCAGCTCAGCCTGCGTGCCGCCATCCACGAACTGGAGGCCACCCAGCAGACGGTGTGGAGCCCGGTCATTCTCAATGGCTCCGGCTTCGGCCTGTTTGCCAACCATTCCCTCGTCATGGCCAACTACCTGAGCCGGGCGCAGGCCGATCTCAAGGACGTGCGCGAGCTGATGCAGCAGTAGAAAGCCCCTGAATTTGCTGGTAAAACAGCAGTTATGTGACGGCCGTAAATGCTGTGTTTCGTGTTGTGCGCCCTGCCTCACACGTGCCAACAGGCTCACAAAAAATACCCGGTCACCCTTGGGTGAATGGCTGGACATCACTCCGGCAAGCCAATACATTACGCAAGCGCCGGGTGCGACAATTGGTCGCAGCGGCGCAAAGTGGGTTTTGGCGTTTCCTGGCAGGAAGCGTCGGTGAGGTTGTGCGGACCGGTTACGGTGCGGCTCCTCGTTCCCTTAATCACCGCAAGGTGATGCATTTCTGGGTGCGGCTGGACGCCATTACCACCATCTCCGCTGGTTCGTGCGGTCTTGTCGTTTTCCTGTTGAAAAAAGCCATCTGCCTTCTGGACGCTGTCCGGAAACGTATGCTGACGACGCTGGCTCCTTTTGGGGGGAGGCTGGTCGCAGTAACGCAGGGACAGGCGCATAACAATAAACAGGAGTAGACGCATGCGGTCGTCAGTTTTACTTCGGACGGTGGTTGCGCTTTCATTACTCGGGCTGGCCGGCTCTGCCATGGCCACCCAGTGGGACATGACGCCCGGTGTGACGGATGTCAGTCACGCGGTCTACGGTCTGCATCGCACGGTCTTCCTCATCTGCTGTGTCATTGGCGTGTTTGTTTTTGGCGCCATGTTCTGGACCATCCTCTTTCATCGCAAGTCGCAGGGCGCGCAGGCGGCCCATTTCCACGAAAGCACCAGGGTGGAAATCCTCTGGACCATCCTGCCCTTCATCATCCTGATTACCATGGCCATTCCCGCCACCCGCGTGCTCATCAACATGTATGACACCGGCAATGCCGACATGACCCTGCGTATTACCGGTTCGCAGTGGAAGTGGAACTACGAATACCTGTCGTATGGCGACAACAAGGACGTCAACCTGTCCTTCTACTCTGTGCTCGCCACCCCGAGCGACGAGTATGCCCGGCAGAAAAACAGCAGCGTCGTTGACAGCGTGCTGGGCAAGAACCAGCCCGACTTCAGCAAGGACCCGAATTACCTGATGGAGGTCGACAAGCCTCTGGTGATTCCGTCCGGCAAGAAAGTGCGCTTCCTGATTACCTCCGACGACGTCATCCACGCCTGGTGGGTGCCTGACTTCGCCGTAAAGCGTGACGCCATCCCCGGTTTCATCAACGAAGAGTGGGCGGAAATTCCGCCCGGCAAGGAAGGCACCTATGTGGGCCGTTGCGCCGAGCTCTGTGGCAAGGACCACGCCTTCATGCCCATCGTGGTAGTCGTGAAGACGCAGACCGATTTTGACGCCTGGCTCAAGGCCGCCAAGATACAGCAGGCCGCCGATATCGCCGCCGCTGCCAACTCCGCGACCTACAAGTTTGCCAGCCTCGACGAGGCCACCACCTTCGGCAAGACCGTGTTTGAAGCGCGCTGCGCCGCCTGCCACCAGTCTACCGGTACCGGCCTGCCGCCGATGTTCCCGGCTCTCAAGGGCTCGCCGATTGCCTCCGACAAGGCGCACAAGGCTGAGCACATCCAGATCGTGCAGAACGGCAAGAACGGTCGCATGCCGGCGTGGAAGGGTATCCTGACACCCAAGGAAATGGCAGGGGTAATCACCTACGAGCGTAACGCCTGGGGCAACAATACCGGCGATCTCGTGCAGCCTTCCGACGTAGTCGTCAAATAATTTAGGGGAATTGGAATGAGTCACGCAGCTTCCGACGACGCCCATGGCGGCCACGACGGGCATGAACACCACCATGTGCTGAAGCCCTTCTGGCAGCGCATGTTCACCACCACCAATCACAAGGACATCGGTACCCTGTACCTGATTTTCGCCTTGTGCATGCTGATGACCGGCGGCTTCTTCGCCATGATCATTCGTGCTGAACTGATGTACCCCGGTCTGCAGTTCCTGCAGCCCGACACCTTCAACCAGATGACCACGGCCCACGGCCTCATCATGGTGTTCGGCGCCATCATGCCGGCCTTCACCGGCTTCGCCAACTGGCTGGTGCCGATGCAACTCGGCGCGCCTGACATGGCGCTGCCGCGTCTCAACAATTTTTCCTTCTGGCTGCTGCCGTTTGCGTTCAGCCTGCTCATCGGCGCCGAGATCATGGCCGCGCTGGGCATGGGCGCTGCGCCCAATTTCGGCTGGACCTTCTACGCGCCGTTGTCCACCAAGTTTGGCCCGCCCAGCACCGACTTCTTCATTTTCTCCGTACACATGATGGGTATGTCGTCGATTCTTGGCGCCATCAATGTCGTCGTCACCATCTTCAACCTGCGTGCCCCCGGCATGACCCTGATGAAGATGCCGCTGTTCGTGTGGACTTGGCTGATTACCGCCTTCCTGCTGATTGCCGTGATGCCTGTGCTGGCCGGCGCCGTCACCATGATGCTGACCGACCGCCACTTCGGCACCAGCTTCTTCGATGCCGCCGGTGGCGGTGACCCGGTGATGTTCCAGCACGTCTTCTGGTTCTTCGGGCACCCCGAGGTCTACATCATGATTTTGCCGTCCTTCGGCATCATCTCCGCCATCATCCCCACCTTCTCGCGCAAACCGCTGTTTGGCTACGCCTCCATGGTGTACGCCACGGCCTCCATCGCCGTGCTGTCCTTCGTGGTGTGGGCGCATCACATGTTCACCACCGGGCTGCCGCTGGCTGGCTCGCTGTTCTACATGTACATGACCATGCTGATCGCCGTGCCCACGGGCGTGAAGGTGTTCAACTGGGTCGCCACCATGTGGAAGGGTTCGCTCAGCTTTGAAGTGCCCATGCTGTTTGCCATCGCCTTCGTGGTGCTGTTCACCATCGGCGGCTTCTCCGGCATCATGTGTGCCATCGTGCCGGCCGACTACCAGTACCAGGACACCTACTTCGTCGTGGCCCACTTTCATTACGTGCTGGTGACCGGCTCGCTGTTCTCCATCTTCGCCGGCGTCTACTACTGGATTCCGAAGTGGAGCGGCCACATGTTCAATATCAAGGCGGCCAAGTTCCATTTCTGGAGCTCCCTGCTCTCGGTCAACCTGCTGTTCTTCCCCATGCACTTCGTGGGTCTGGCCGGCATGGCGCGTCGCTACGCGGATTACCCGGCCCAGTTTGCCAACCTGAACTTCTGGATTTCCATTGGCGGCTTCTGGTTTGGCCTGACCCAGCTTGTTTTTATCTACATTCTGGTCACCATCAAGAAAGGCCCCAGGGTCGATGCACAGGTGTGGGAAGGCGCGCATGGACTGGAGTGGACGCTGCCCAGCCCGGCACCGTATCACTCCTTTACCGAGCCGCCCGTTGTCGAATAAATGCTGATGTTGCAGGCTACGCCCCGGCCCACGCGGCCGGGTGCATGGCAGGCATGGTGTGGCCATGAGTAGAAAGAACACGATAGACAGCAAGAACCGCGTGTTGTTGCTGAAATTGTCGGTCGTGGGGGTGGTGATGTTTGCCTTCGCCATCTTCGTCATGCCACCGATTTACACGGTGTTCTGCCAGATCACCGGCCTGAACGGCAAGACCAACAAGCGCGCGGTGCCGGCGCCCTCGGGCCCGGCAGACATGAGCCGGGAGCTGCGTATCGAGTTCCTGACCGCTGTCGATCCGGGCCTGCCTTGGGACTTTCGTTACCAGACATCGCGTCTGGTCACGCATCCCGGCCAGATTACGCAGACGCTTTTTTACGTGAAGAATAATGCCGATCACCCGGTGACCGGCCACGCGGTACCCTCGATCTCGCCGAACGAGGCCGCACGCTACTTCAAGAAGACGCAGTGTTTTTGTTTCAGCAACCAGACGCTGGCAGGAGGGGAAGGCAAGGAAATGCCCGTGGTCTTTTACGTAGACCCGGCGATCCCCAGTGACCTCACCACCATCACCTTGTCATACACGTTTTACAAACAACCGGATCCGACCCCGGTCAGCACGCATTAGGGTCGTCAGAGGGGGGAATTCGATGTCTGCACCAGATAAGCATGTTGACGGCAAGCCTACACAGTATCACGTGCCTACCAGCAGTCCCTGGCCCATCATGGGCGCCATCGTCATCTACATGTGTGCGCTGGGCGCGGGCAATGTCGTGCAGAGCCACGATGTCACCCATATCGTCGCCGGCAAGGGCACCTTCAATTTCCTGCTGCCCATCGGCTTCTTCGGCGTCTTCCTGCTCATGGTGTTCTGGTTCCGCGACGTGATACACGAGTCGCTCACCAATATGAACTCGGCGCAGATGGACCGCTCCTACCGTCAGGGCATGGCTTGGTTCATTTTTTCCGAGGTCATGTTCTTCGGCGCCTTCTTTGGCGCCATGTTTTATGCACGCTGGCTGGTGGTGCCGTGGCTGGCGGGCGAGGGCGACAAGGGGGTCATGACCCACGAAGTGCTGTGGCCCAATTTCCAGGACATGTGGCCACTGCTGAAAACGCCGGGCGGCAAGACCGTGCAGGCCATGGATCCCTGGGGCCTGCCCTTCGTCAACACCATCCTGCTGCTGACCTCCTCGGTAACGCTGACGGTTGCCCATCATGCCCTGCTGGAGGGCAAGCGTGCGCGCCAGATCGGCTTCCTCGCGCTTACCTTTACGCTGGGTATCCTGTTCCTGGGCTGTCAGGCGACGGAATACCATCATGCCTACACGGAAATGGGCCTGACCCTGCAGTCCGGTATCTATGGTTCCACCTTCTTCATGCTGACCGGCTTCCACGGCCTGCACGTGACGATAGGCACCATCATGCTGATCACCATGTTCGTGCGCAGCATCAAGGGCCAGCTGACCCCCGAAAACCACTTCGCCTTTGAGGCTGCCGCCTGGTACTGGCACTTTGTGGACGTGGTCTGGCTGTTCCTGTTTACCTGTGTGTATTGGCTTTAACAGCAAGGAGATTGATGGGTATCGCTCCGCTCCACCCATCCTGCATTTGCTGCCGCAGGATGGGTGGAGCGCAAGCGATACCCATCGGTCAGAGCACCAAACGAAGAAAAGCCCGGCTGGCCGGGCTTTTTTACTGGCGATGAGCGGTATTACTTGCTCAGCGCAGGCGTCTCGATGACAGCCACGGCGTGCTGCTGCGGGAAACCATGCGGCTGGATGTAGCCCAGCTTGGCCATGATGTACAGCGAAGCGAACAGCACGATGGACAATGCCAGACGTAAAGTCAGGAATTTCAGGGCCTTGCGGGAGTGGCCCCGTTCTGCCCGCAGCATGTGAAACAGGGCGGTGAACAGGTTGGCGACGACGGCAAAGAGTACGATAAGTACAAAGATCTTGACGAGCATAGGGGCTGGGTTCTCACTGCACAGGTTAATAATTGATCAATTCTAGCGCAAAGCCAGGCTTTTTTGGCGCCAGTCCGATGAAACTCACCGTAGCAGGTCGCCATTTCGCGCCTCCCTGGTGGACGCTGCTGCTGACAGCCCTCACCATGACGCTGTTTTACCGTCTGGGAGTGTGGCAGCTGCACCGTGCAGATTACAAGCAAGAACTGATCCAACAATATACAGGCCGTGCCGGGCAGGCCCCTCTGGGCTGGTCGGCACTGCAGGCCAAGGGCACGGATGTGCTGGCCTGGCCGGTGCGTTTGCAGGGCAGCTTCGACAACAAGGACACTGTCCTGCTCGACAACCAGTTTGAGCAGGGCCAGCCTGGCTACCACATCCTGACCGTATTCCGGGTGGGTGGCGGGGCGGTACTGGTGGATCGTGGCTGGCTGGCTTCACCGCCGGATCGTGGCCTGCCGTTGGTGCCACCCGCTACGGCCAGCGTGCTACTGGGGAGTGTGGCCCTGCCCAGCGTAGGCATCAAGGTGGGTGACGAGGACTACCAGACACGCCCCCTGCGGGTGCTGCGGCTGGACATCAAGGCTCTGGGGACGGCGCTGGGCCTGCCCTTGCAGCCCTACCTGATACGACTTGACGGCGCGGCCACCGACGGTTTTGTACGGCGCTGGCCGCCAGTGGTGAACCCCGAGTTTGGCCCGGAAAAGAGCCGGGGCTATGCGTTTCAGTGGTTCAGCATGATGGTGGCAGTGTTTATCGTTTTTATCGTAGTCAACAGCAAAAGAATCAGTCCTGAATGAATACTCGTAGTCTCGGCCCTACTGGCCGCCCGGCTGGCGGCCCTGTAAAAACCATCGATCCTGCGCAGGTGCGTCGCAACCGTATCGTGCTGTGCCTGCTCCTCCTCTCCTTCGTGCTGCCCTTCGTGGTCGGGCATCTGGCCTACTTCGATGGCTGGTTCAAGGGTACGCCCACGACCAACAAGGGCGAACTGCTGAGTCCACCAGCGGCCTTTGCCGACCTGCACCTGCAGGGACTGGACGGCAAGCCCCTCTCGGCGGCCTTCCTCGATCATCACTGGTGGTTACTCTATGTGTTGCCGGCACAGTGCGATACGGCCTGCCACAACCGCCTCTACCAGATGCGGCAAGTGCGGCGCGCCACCGGGCAGGAGGCTGATCGCGTCAAACTGGTGTTGGTGCAACCGCAGCAGCCCGATATCGCCACCGTCGGCCTGCTGAGCCAGCAGTTCCCCGATATCGTGCGTGTGAATGGTTCGGCGCCTGCCATCAATCAGGCCCTTGCAGCGGCCACCGCCAGCGCGGCGGGGGCAGGGCGGCTCTACATCATGGACCCCATGGGCTACATCATGCTGAGCTACGCGCCCGAGGCCGATGAAAAAACCTCCATCGTCAAGGCGCAGGACGTGCTCGACGATCTCAAGAACCTGCTCAAGGCCTCACAAATTGGCTAGCAAGCGGCAGTGGCTGACCCGCCTTGCCACGGCCGGCGCCGTGCTGGTGTTCTGCGTCATCATGCTGGGGGCGTGGACGCGCCTGAGCGACGCCGGCCTCGGTTGCCCCGACTGGCCGACCTGCTACGGCATGCTCACCGTGCCCACCGAGGCCGCCGACGTGGCGCGTGCCGATGCCCTCTATCCGGCGCAGCCGGTGGAGGCGCCCAAGGCCTGGCCGGAAACCATACACCGGTATTTTGCGTCCAGTCTCGGCTGCACCATCATTGCCCTGGCGCTGCTGGCCTGGCTGGGCCGGCGCGAGCCCGGTATGCCGGTCAAGCACGCGCTATTCCTGCTGTTTCTGGTCTGCGTGCAGGGTGCCTTTGGTGCCTGGACGGTGACCATGAAGCTGTTTCCGCCCGTGGTCACCACCCACCTGTTGCTGGGCTTTACCACCTTTACTCTACTGGTGCTGCTGGCCCTGCGCGGTGCGGCGGCGTTTCCGCCGCTGGGTGATTCAGCCTGCGCCCGTCTGCTGCCACTGGCAGGCATCGCCATCGCCGTGCTGGCAGTGCAGATATTCCTGGGCGGCTGGACGGCCTCGAACTATGCCGCCGCCAGTTGCACCGAGTTGCCAGTTTGCCAGAGCGGCTGGCAGCAGCAGCTGAACTTTCATGATGCCTTCCAGCCTTTTGGGCGGCAGGTGCAGACTTACCAGTACGCCCCGCAACTGGGGGCAGACGCCAAGCTCACCATCCATGTTGTGCACCGGATTGGCGCATGGTGCACCAGCGCCGTGCTGCTGACGCTGGTCGTTTTCCTGTGGCGGGCGGCCGGGCAGGCGCGTTATCGTCGCTTCGCCCTGGCGCTGCTGGCGCTGCTGGCCGTGCAGGTCAGTCTGGGCATATCCAATATCGTCTTCCAGCTGCCTTTGCCGGTAGCGGTGGCGCATAATGCGGTGGCAGCCTTGCTACTGCAATTGCTGGTGGCCCTGGCCTTCAGCCTTTATCGCGAGAGGGAGCGCACATGAGCGCAATCAATGCATCCAATGGAGTCGCGGCCGGGCAGCCGCTGTGGCGGGCCTACTGGGAGCTGACCAAGCCCCGCGTGGTCATGCTCCTCATGGTGACCGCCGTGGTGGGCATGTTCCTGGCGACGCCGGGAGCCGTGCCGGCCACGGTGCTCATTCTTGGCTCGCTGGGCATGGCGCTGGCGATGATGGCCTCGGCCACCGTCAATCAGGTCATGGACCAACGCATAGACGCCATCATGGCGCGCACCCATCGCCGCCCGCTGGTGCAGGGGCAGGTCAGCACCGCTGCCGCCCTGTGGTTTGCGCTGGCGCTGGCGGTGAGTTCGCTGGTCATCCTCTGCGTGTTCATCAATACGCTGACCGCCGTGCTCACCGTGTTCGGCATGGTCGGCTATGCGTTTATCTATACGCTCTACCTGAAGCGGGCGACGCCGCAGAATATTGTCATCGGCGGGCTCGCCGGTGCGCTGCCACCGCTGCTGGGCTGGACTGCCGTAACCGGGCAGGTGCAGCCCTATGCGCTGCTGCTGGTGCTGATCGTGTTTACCTGGACGCCGCCGCACTTCTGGGCGCTGGCCATTCACCGCCGCGATGACTACGCACGCGCCGCCATTCCCATGCTGCCGGTTACGCACGGCATCGAGTTCACCAAAACCGCCGTGCTGCTCTACACCGTGTTGCTCTGCATCATTGCCTTGCTGCCTTATCTCACCGGCATGAGCGGGCTGATTTACCTGGCCGGCTCCTCGGTGCTGGGCCTGATTTTCCTGGCCTATGCCCTGCGCCTGAAATTCAGCAACAACTCGCGCCTGCCCATGCAGACCTTTGGGTACTCGATTACCTATCTTTTCCTGCTGTTCGGCTTTCTGCTGGTGGATCACTATTTCATGTTCCGCCTGACCGCTTTGTAGGGCGCCACAGGGGCATGGTGGCCCAGCTTGCCACCGTGCCCACCGACGGCGCGGGCCTGCGCCAACAAGCATCGTTTTGCCTCAATCTGCGCTCCTGTGGTGCGCGTCATTCAGCCTCCCTGCTGGCTGTGGCAGGTGTCTTGAGCCAGCTCAATCCAGCCCCCAATTCAGCCTTTACATAAACTAACAATTTCGCTGTGGCGTGATTGCAAGCCTAATGTTTTCCGTGTCTAATCAAGACTCCCGTTGTAACTACAGCCACTACTTATACCCGCAAATGGGCGGTAGCGGCGGATGCAAGCGGCGGCGGGCTGGGGTCTATAAAAAGAGTTGTGTGTGAGGTTTTACCATGTCGAATCGTGAACAGGGCACCGTGAAGTGGTTTAACGATGCCAAGGGTTTTGGTTTCATTCAGCGTCAGGCTGGCGAAGACGTATTCGTGCATTTTCGCGCCATCCGCGGTGACGGTCACCGTTCCCTGAAAGATGGCCAGAAGGTGGAATTCACCGTGGTCAAAGGTCAGAAAGGTTTTCAGGCCGAAGACGTTCAGCCGATTGACTGAGCGCTTTGGTAAAAGTGGCCTCGTTTGAGGCCATTTTTATTTCCTGAAGCGGTGGCCTGCCAGCAGAATGGCGGGCCGCTCAGGCGAGAGCCTGCTCACGATCTTTACCGTCATGCACTGCAAGTCAATACTTCGCGGGGCAGGGTGGGGCGCAAGGTTTGTTTTTCAAACCGACGGCCCCGGCTTTTGTCGTGCTGAAAATTGGCTCTGCTCGTCTGTTGCGTAAGGCTGTGCGGCGTTGTGGGTGCTGGCAAGAAGATAACTTGCCGGTCGCGCTGCATTGCCTGACGCCGGCTGAACGCACGGAACGACAATGATAATAAAGATGGTGAGCAGGCTCTAACCGCCTGCCTCCTGCCGGAACGGCAGATGCTGCAAGGCATCCTGCTGGTAAGCCCTCACGTAAGTTTCTTCCTCCTGCACAAAGCGCTGCACGGCGGCCATGAAGGCCGGCTCGGCGAGCCAGTGGGCGGAGCAGGTCAGCACCGGGCCGAAACCGCGGCTCAGCTTGTGCTCGCCCTGCGTGCCGGGGTCGAAGTGCTGTAGCCCCCGCTCCAGACAGTATTCTATCCCCTGGTAATAACATGCCTCGAAGTGCAGGCAGTCCACGTTGGCGAGTGCGCCCCAGTAGCGTCCGTAGAGCGTGGTCTTGTCGTGGAAGAACAGCGCCGCCGCCGCCGGCTGGCCATGTGCCTCCGCCAGTACCAGCAGCAACTGCTGCGGCATGCTGCCAGCGATGGCGCCGAAGAAGGCACGCGACAGGTAGGGGCGCTGGCCGTGCTCGGCATAGGTCTGCTGGTAGCAGCGGTAGAAAAAGTCCCAGTGTTCTTCCGTCAGCTCGGCGCCGCCCAGACGACGGCAGCTGACGCCCTGCTCGGCCACGCGACGGCGCTCGGCCTTGATGCTCTTGCGGCGCTTGCTGGTGAGCGCTTGCAGGAAGCCCTCGAAGCCACCATATCCCTGATCCTGCCAGGCAAACTGGCAGCCCCGGCGCAGTGCCAGCCCCTGTTGTTCGCACAGCGCCTGCCAGTCGGGCGGCAGGAACAGGCCATGCCAGGACGAGGCGCCACAGGCCGTCGCCTCGGCACGCACGCCGGCCAGCAGGGCCGGGCCTGCGGCCTCCAGACTAACACCCGGCGCCAGCAGGCAGCGTGGCCCCGGCACGGGGGTAAAGGGAATACTGCTGACCAGCCGTGGGTAGTAGTCGAGGCCATGGTGTTGGTAGGCCTCGGCCCAGCCGTGGTCAAACACGTATTCGCCCCGGTTGTGGGTCTTGCGGTAGAGCGGCAGCAGGGCGAGGGCTTTTCCCTCCTCCTCCAGCAGCAGGTGGCGGGGCGTCCAGCCGGTGGCCTTGCTGACGGCGCCGGACTGCTCCAGCGCCGCGAGGAAAGGCAAGCTGAGAAAGGGGTAGTCACCGGCACTTTCCCACAGGGTGGCGGGGGCGTCTGTGATGGCGGCTAGCGTGCGTCGATACATTGCTGGGGGCTCGCTGGGGCTGCCGCTGGGCGGTTGCTGCGGTGTTTGAGTCTGGTGGTGCCGTTCGTCGCCTGTCTACTTGTAGTACACTGCGCAGCCTTGGTGGCAATTGGCTGATGGTTCAGGCCGGGCAGGGGGTTGAAAAGCTGCCCCATGGGCTGGTCCCGGCAACAAAATAATGCCAACAGACCCCAATGGAAACAAGCGTTTAAATTGCTTAAGCTTGCGCGTTGGCTGCCACCGGTGGATTTCCGGGCTTTGGCGGCTACTGGTGCTGGCGCGCGGATGGCGGCGCCTGATGAGGGTGGTTCAAGGTAGAGACTGATGAAAAAGAAACAATTGTTGATAGCCATGTATGTGGCCCTGTCGCTCGGCTATGCGCTGACCGGCCTGGTGATGCTGCTGGCCCCCACGGCCGGCCTTGCGGTTTTTCCGTTTTCCTTCCTGCCGGTGGGCGGCTCCGGCGGCCCCATTATCCTGTATTTTGTGCGTGTGCTGGGGCTGGTCGATCTGGCGCTGGCGCCGCTCTTTTTCTGGTGTGCGCGCAACCTGAAAAAGCGCAAGATCGTGCACGGGGCGCTCAGCATCTATGTGCTGGGCCTGCTACTGCTGGATGTACTGCAGATGCTCAAGTCGGCCTCCTTGCCGGCGGGCAATTTCTGGGCGCCCTTTGCGCTGCTGGTGATGCTGCCCGCCATACTGATGGCACTGGCGGCCTTGCCGCCGCTGCCGGCACGGGTCAAGGGGCCGCGTGAGCAGGGTCTGGTGAAGTGGTTCAATGCCACCAAGGGCTTTGGCTTTGTCACCCGCGCCCAGGGCGACGACGTGTTTGTGCACTACCGCTCCATCCGTGGCGAGGGCCACCGCACCCTGCGTGAAGGCCAGCAGGTGGAGTTTGTGGTGGTCAAGGGCGACAAGGGCCTGCAGGCCGAAGACGTGCAACCGCTGTAGGAAATCATATGAGCAAGCAGCGCTATCACGCCCGCTCCGCTTTGACCGCCAGCGCTTTATCAAGGAGCTTCAAGATGCGTGTGCAAGGAATTCGCCGGATATGGCTCGCCCTGATTGCCCTCACCCCCTTGCTGAGCGGCTGCGATTATCTGGGCCTCACCGATATTCCGGCTGACACCATGCGCGCCAAATACAGCACGGGAGCACGGTATATTCCGGTGGAAGGCGCACAGGTGCGTATCAAGGAAGCCGGGCAGGGCGACACCGTGCTGCTGATACACGGCTTTGCTTCCTCGGCGGATACCTGGGATGGCTGGAGCCAGGCGCTTTCCGGCCGGTATCACGTGATCAGTGTCGACATGCCGCCCTTTGGCGTGACCGGGCCGCTGCCCGGCATTACCATGAGCCCGGCGGCCTACCAGCAATTCATGGATGCGCTGGTGGCGCAGTTGGGCCTGAAGCAGTTTTATCTGGCCGGCAATTCACTGGGTGGCATGATTTCCTGGCAATACGCCGCGCGCCACCCCGAACATGTGAAAAAGCTGATTCTCGTGGACAGCGCCGGTTATTTTCACGGCGCGCCGCCGCTGCCGATCAGGCTGATGCAGATGCCGGTGGTTGACCGCATCAGCCAGCATTTCACGCCGCGCTTCATGGTCAGCCAGAACGTGCACGATGTGTATGGCGACGCCAGCCGTGTGCCCGAGGGCACCGTGCTGCGCTACCAGGACATGATGCGCCGCGAGGGCAGCCGGCCCGCCATCAGCGCCCTGTTGCCGAGCCTGAAAGGGGCTGATATGTCCGTGCTGGCCACTATCAAAGTGCCGACGCTGATCATGTGGGGGCGCAATGACCGCTGGATTCCGCCAGCCGACGCCGAACAGTTTCATCACGCCATTCCGGGCAGCCAGTTGATCTGGTATGACGGACTCGGCCATATTCCCATGGAAGAAGACCCGCAGCACACCGCTGCGGACGCTGCCCATTTCTTCCAGGCATCCTGAGGTAAACGTGTCCAACGATAGTTCATCAGCATTTACCCACGACCCCACCGGCTGGCAGCTTGATGCCGATCTGGTGCCACAAGAAGAAGGCAAGCTGCGCTTCCAGGACATGGTGCTGCCCACGCCCGTGCTGCACGCCATTTCCGATCTGGGTTTTCAGTATTGCACGCCCATCCAGCAGCGCGTGCTCAAGTTCACCCTCGGCGGTCACGATGCCATCGGCCGCGCCCAGACCGGCACCGGCAAAACCGCCGCCTTCCTGCTCACCATACTCGCTGACCTGCTGAAAAACCCGCCGCCCGAGGAACGCTTTACCGGCGAGCCGCGTGCGCTCATTCTCGCGCCCACGCGCGAGCTGGCCATGCAGATTGCCAAGGACGCCGCCTCGCTCGCGAAGTACACCGACCTGAAAATTGTCACGGTGCTGGGTGGCATGGAATACGACAAGCAGCGCAAGCAGCTGACCCAGGAATACGTGGATATCGTCGTCGCCACGCCGGGTCGCCTGCTCGATTTTGCCGGCAAGCAGGATGTATACCTCGACCAGGTGGAAATCCTCGTGATCGACGAGGCCGACCGCATGCTGGACATGGGTTTCATTCCCGACGTAAAACGCATCGTGCGCATGACGCCGCAGAAAACCCATCGCCAGACCCTGCTGTTTTCCGCCACCTTCACGCCCGACGTGATCAACCTCACCGAGCAGTGGACGTATAACGCCGTGCGCGTGGAGATCGAACCCGAGCAGGTGACCACCGATACGGTGGAGCAACTGGTGTATATCGTCACCGCCGACGACAAGTACACCCTGCTTTATAACCTGATCCAGCAAAATCACTGGGACCGCGTGATGGTGTTTGCCAACCGCCGCGACCAGACGCGCAAGCTCACCGACATGCTGCGCGCCCACCGCATTTCCTGCGCCATGCTCTCGGGCGAGGTGCCGCAGGAAAAGCGCATCAAGACCCTGGAGAATTTCCGCAACGGGCGCGTGCAGGTGTTGGTGGCCACCGACGTGGCCGGTCGTGGCATTCATGTGGAGGGCGTCAGCCATGTGGTGAATTTCACCCTGCCCGAGCAGCCCGACGACTATGTGCACCGCATCGGTCGCACCGGTCGCGCCGGCATGACCGGCACCAGCGTCAGCTTTGCCTGCGAAGACGACGCCTTCATGATTCCGGCGATTGAAGAGGCTATCGGCCGCAAGCTGCCAAGCCAGCATCCCGATCCTGATTTGCTGACGCCGATTCCGGTTGGCGCCAGGCAGTCGGTGCGGCAGACGGAGTCCGAAGAATGAGCTGGTCGCGCATCAGTGCAGAGGTCGCCAGTACCCTGATTGCAGAGCGCAGCCCGGCCATTGTCGATGTGCGCGACCCGCTGTCATTCAGCAACGGCCACCTGCCCGGTGCGCTGCTGCTTGACAACCAGAGCGTGCGTGAATTTATCGAAACGACCGACAAGGCCACGCCGCTGCTGGTGTATTGCTACCACGGTAATTCGAGTCAGGGTGCGTCGGCCTGGCTGACCGAGCAGGGCTTTACCGAAGTGTATAGTCTCGATGGCGGGTTTGAGTTCTGGAAATTGCAGGGTGCCGTAGAGCGCTGACAGGCGAGGGTATAAAGATGGCCGAAGCGATTGTTGAAGTAGTCGACGACAGCAAGGCTATCAAGCTGGTCAAATGGGTGGCTGATAAAAGCGTAAAAGGTCTGCCACCGCTGAACAGCGCCCATGATCTGGCCATGGAATACCTGATTGACCAGAGCTACGAGAATGACGACGAGCGCGTGGCCGCGCTCATCAACTGGGAAACCAGCAAGAATTTCACTTCGGGGTTTATTACCGGGCTGGGCGGCATCATCAGCCTGCCGGTGGCCATACCAGCGGCCTTTGGCGCGTCGTGGATCATCCAGGCGCGCATGGCCGGCGCCATCGCGATCATCTACGGGCACGACATCCGCGAAGACCGGGTGAAAACCCTCATCATGCTCTCGCTGGTGGGCGATGCCGTCAAGGAAGTACTCAAGGAAGCCGGCGTCAAGCTGGGCCAGCGCATGACCCAAAAAGCCATTGCCAGTATTTCCTCGCAAACCCTCTTTGAAATCAACAAACGCGTGGGCTTTCGCCTCATCACCAAGGCTGGGCAGCAGGGCGTGATCAATCTTTCACGCGCGGTGCCGGTGGTGGGCGGGATTGTCAGCGGTTCTTTTGATGCGGTGGCCTGCCGGGCGGTGGGGCGGGTGTCCGTGGATTTGTTCAGACCGAAATAAAATCATTATTTACTGCGTAGCCCGGATGCAATGAAATGGAATCCGGGGTTTTGCCAATGCCGTCAGTTAAGGCGTTCTCTTCATCTGAACTTGATGGTGCTGCGGTTATTGCAGGGGCCTGCCCCGGATTCCGCTGCGCGGCATCCAGGCTACGACTACAATTATTTTTCCATATTGTAGGGCGGGTGCAACCCGCCGTGGCGCATATTCCCGGATAATACACCGCACTGATGGCAAACCGCCTCACCCTGGCAAAGGTTCCTGAATGTCGCGTCGTTGCACTATCTCTTTTTGCTTGTTGCTCGTTCTCTGTAGCGTGCTGGCCGCCTGCGCGACCCGCACCGACCCCGTCGGCTCCCAACTGCAACAAAGCCTGCAACCCCAACTGCAAAAACAGGCGCCATTGCGGGTAGACCCGCACGACCTGCCGCAGGCCGTGGCGGAATTTTATGCCGCGCGTGACTGGGCGCCGGTGTGGGACGACACCCGCTTTGCCGAGCTGGTGGACGAAATTGGCAAGGTCAGCAACGACGGCCTCGACCCCGAAGACTATAACTATTCCACGCTCAAGCAATACCAGTCCGTGGGCACCGACCCCGTGCGCCTGGCGGCCCGCGAGCGGCTGGCCACCCGCGCCTATCTGCTGGCCCTGATACACCTCTACCACGGCAAGGTAGACCCGGTAAAGCTCGACGCCCACTGGAATTTCGACAAGCGCCCGCTGGACCCCGAGCAAGGGCTTAATCTTGCCCGCGAGGCGGTGGAACAAAACCGTATCCACGAAATCTTTGCGCGCGTGCGGCCCGCCTTTCAGCAATACGACGCCACCCGCAAGGCACTGGCGAGACTGCGCGCCATCAACAATGCCGGTGGCTGGCCGCAAATCCCGACGGGGCCGCTGCTCAAACCCGGTATGCAGGATATGCGAGTGCCTTTGCTGCGCAAACGTCTTGAGTTGGCCGGCCTGATTGCCCATGCACGGCCACAATACCCGGATTTTTATGATGACGGGTTGGTTCGGGCGGTCGAGCGTTTCCAGCAGGAATCCTATGTCGATGCCGACGGCGTGCTCGGCGCCGCCAGCCTGAATGAGCTGAATATTCCTCTTGAGCAGCGTATTGGCCAGCTGCGCGCCAACCTCGAACGCATGCGCTGGTTTATGGGCCAGCAGAAAGACGATTTTGTGCTGGTCGATATTGCCGGCTACCGGGTTTATTTCATGCATGACGGCAAGCCGCTGTGGAAGGCCCGCGTGCAGATCGGTAAATCCTACCGGCAGACACCGATTTTTGAATCGACCATTACCACCATAACCCTCAATCCCACCTGGACGATTCCGCCCACCATCCTGCATGAAGACTCGCTGCCTGCCATACACCGCAGCCTGGGGTATTTCAGCAAGAACCATATTCGCGTGATCGATGCCGATGGCAAGGAACTGGACCCGAAGACGGTAGACTGGAACAATCTCGGCAAGATCAGCCTGCGGCAAGACGCCGGCCCCGGTAATTCGCTTGGCCAGCTGGTGGTGCGCTTTCCCAACAGCTTTTCGGTCTATATGCACGACACCCCGCATCAGGACCTGTTCAGTTCACGCCAGCGTGCCTTCAGTTCGGGTTGCATCCGCGTGGAAAATATCCGTGATCTGGCGGTGCTGTTGCTCGACGATCCACAGAACTGGAGCCGCGAGCAGCTGGATGCAGTGCTGGCCACCAATAAAACGCATAACGTGGTACTGCACCGGCAGGTGCCGGTGTTGATGGCCTACTGGACGGTGAACGTGGGCGAGGATGGCTATGTTTCGTTCAAGCCGGATGTTTATGGGCAGGATGCGGTGATTTTGAGGGCGTTGGAGGAGCGGGGTGGGGAGTGAGCAAGGCGTAGGATGGGTGGAGCGCAGCGATACCCATGGGCATTTACCACAGTTCGGTTGGGTGCCGCCGTGCTCCATTCATTCTACATGCTCAATTGCTCAGCCTGAAGACATCCAACCAAGTCGGTGCAAGGTTTTTAATCCCATTTTCAGCTTCGTCCACGCTGTGGCGATGAGAGTGAAGGCCAATCTCTCCAAATTCTTTGCCACAAAGCGTGCCGGACACAGTTACATAGTGATCGGTTCTTCCGGTAGTCTCGTAGTTCAGAGAAAAGCCATTTAAAACTTCATAGGTCTTCATGGAGGTATCCAGTAAATATAGGGTCACGGATTTCATCCGAGGCTCGTTTCGGACGGAAAACTTGCCTACCCTATAAAAGCAAAAGCCAAAGGTAGGCGCAAAAATCAGCGCGTCTACCCTTGGCCGTCAGGACCCGATGGTGACTGTCACCGCAGTATCTACCTTGGTGCTCACTCGCCGTGCTTATGCGGCGAATAATTAATCTATATTAATGGTTGCCAAGGTTCAACGATTCTTTTTAGCAGGCGTAGGATGGGTGGAGCGCAGCGATACCCATTGAAATTTGCAGCTCTGAGCGATGGGTATCGCTGCGCTCCACCCATCCTACGAATTAAAAATCACTCCCCCCCGTCCCATTCCAAATCTCCCGCACCATCCCGATCACCGCCTGCATCACCATCCCGTCCCGGTTTTCCTCGGCATAAATAAAGCTCAGCGGCGTTTGCACACAATCATGCTGCCAGCGCCAGACGCCCGCACGGGCCTGCCCGGCGAGCGGCTCGCGCAGCAGCGCAAGGCCCAGGCCCTGGCCGACCAGATCAAGCAGGCTGCTTTCGCTGTCGGTGGTGAAGGCGCGTTGGGGGTTGATGTTGTGGCGGCGGAAGCAGTCTTCGCTGAGCACGTGGTAGCCGGAGAATTGCGAGGGCAGCATCCAGGGCAATTGGCCGGCGTCCTGCCAGCCGGCGCCTTCCAGGTCCACGCGCCAGTCGGCGGGAGCGATGACGCTGAAGTGCAGGGTGCTGAGCACCAGCGCCTCGACAGTGGAGTAGGGATTGCTGCCGAAATAAAAGCCGGCGTCCAGCTCCCGTTTGCGCACGAGGTTGAGAATGTCGCCGGCTAGGCCCTGTCGGAATTCGATGTCGAGCAGGGGAAAGCGTTCTTTCAGCCGCTGCGCCAGCAGGCCGAGGCGGAGCAGGCTGGCGTCGAGCACCACACCGATGCGCAGGCGACCCCGCACCTGGCCGCGCAGGGTTTGCGCCTGTTCGCGCAGGGCGCGGGCCTGGGCCAGTATCAGGCGGGCGGTGCCGAGCAACTCGGCGCCGGCACGGGTCAGGCTGACGCCGCCGGCGCTGCGCTCGAACAGGGGCAGGGCCAGTTCTTCTTCCAGTGCCTTGATCTGGGCCGTGACGGCAGGCTGGCTGAGATGCAGGATCTCGGCGGCCTGGGTAACGTGGCCCTGCTCGGCGACGGTGACGAAGGTGCGTAGCTGGTAGAGTTCCAAGCGGGCTCCGTGGGTTATCCCCTCTCCCTCCGGGAGAGGGTTAGGGTGAGGGGAAGTTATCACTGGCAGTGCCGGGTTCCCCTCACCCCAGCCCTCTCCCGGCGGGAGAGGGGGCCGTTCGGTGGCTCCGGGCGATTTCTTCGCCGGTTCGCCGCTCATCGCATCAGCCCCGCTGATTCGCTGCATCAAAAAAAACAATTGGCAGTGCCTCGCCTGACTGACTAGTCTCGCAGCACGCCATACGGCACGACAATAACAAGCCACCAGCAAAATAGGGAGCCCGCCCGTGAGCAGCATAGACTCCATCCTGACCGAAACCCGTGTCTTTCCTCCCTCCGACGCCTTCCGCAGCAAGGCCAATGTGCCGGGTATGGAGGCCTATAACGCGCTCTGCGAGCAGGCCAGCCAGGACTATGAAGGATTCTGGGGCCGGCTGGCTGAGGAGAACCTGACCTGGATCAAGCCTTTCACCCAGGTACTGGACGAAACCACGCCGCCGTTTTACCGCTGGTTTCATGATGGCGAGCTGAACGTCTCCTATAACTGCCTCGACCGCCACCTGCCGGTGCTGGGCAACAAGCTGGCGATCATCTTCGAATCCGACAATGGCACCGTCACCCGCGTGACCTATGCCGAGTTGTATCGCCGTGTATGCCAGCTGGCCAATGGCCTGCTCTCGCTGGGCATCACCAAGGGCGACCGGGTAGTGATCTATATGCCGCAGAGCATCGAGGCGGTGGTGGCCATGCAGGCCTGCGCACGTATCGGCGCCATTCATTCGGTGGTGTTCGGTGGCTTTTCGGCGAAGAGCCTGAACGAGCGCATTTTCGACGCCGGGGCGCGGCTGGTGATTACCGCCAATGCCGGTATCCGTGGTGGCAAGATGGTGCCACTGAAGGTAACGACCGACGAGGCGATTGCCCTGGGCGGCTGCCAGTCGCTGGAGCGCGTGATCGTGTTCCGCCGTGCCGACGAGGCCGACGCGCCCATCGCCTGGCACAAGGGCCGCGATATCTGGTGGCATGAGCTGACCCAGAACCAGCCGGCACACTGCGAGCCGACCCCGGTGCTGGCCGACGACCCCCTGTTTATCCTCTACACCTCCGGCTCCACCGGCAAGCCCAAGGGCGTGCAGCACTCCAGTGCCGGCTACCTGCTGGGCGCCATCACCTCCATGAAGTGGGTGTTTGACTACAAGCCCAACGATATTTTCTGGTGCACGGCCGACGTGGGCTGGGTTACCGGCCATTCCTACGTGGCCTATGGCCCGCTGGCGCTGGGCGCGACGCAGGTGATTTTCGAGGGCGTGCCGACCTATCCCGACGCCGGGCGCTTCTGGCAGATGATAGAGCGCCACCGCGTGACCACCTTCTACACCGCGCCCACTGCCATCCGCTCGCTCATCAAGCTGGGCGGAGAGCTGCCGGGGCAATACGACCTGTCGTCCCTGCGCCTGCTCGGCACCGTGGGCGAGCCCATTAATCCCGAAGCCTGGATCTGGTATCACGAAAAGGTTGGCGGCAGCCGCTGCCCCATCGTCGATACCTGGTGGCAGACCGAAACCGGCTGCCACATGATCGCGCCGCTGCCCGGCGCCGTGCCCACCAAGCCCGGCTCCTGCACGCTGCCGCTGCCCGGCATCATGGCGGAAATCGTTGATGAGGCCGGCCTGCCGGTGGAAAAGGGCAAGGGCGGCTTCCTCGTCATCACCCGGCCCTTCCCCTCGCAGGTGCGCACGCTCTGGGGCGACCCCGAGCGCTTCAAGAAGTCCTATTTCCCCGAGGAGTACAACGGCAAGTACTACCTGGCAGGAGACTCGGCGCACCGCGATGAAAACGGCTATTTCTGGATCATGGGCCGTATTGACGACGTGCTGAATGTGTCCGGCCATCGCCTTGGTACCATGGAGGTGGAGTCGGCGCTGGTGGCCAATCCGCTGGTGGCCGAAGCTGCCGTGGTGGGCCGGCCCGACCCGCTCAAGGGCGAGGCCATCGTCGCCTTCGTGGTGCTCAAGGGTGCCCGCCCGACGGGTGACGAGGCCAAGAGGATCGTCACCAACCTGCGCAACTGGGTGACCAGCGAGATCGGCGCCATCGCCCGGCCCGACGAAATCCGCTTTGGCGACAACCTGCCCAAGACCCGCTCCGGCAAGATCATGCGCCGCCTGCTGCGCAGCATCGCCAAGGGTGACGCCATTACGCAGGATACGTCCACGCTGGAAAACCCGGGTATTCTGGCGCAGTTGCAGGAGCCGGTTTAAGCGAGGGGCGGGTGCCTGGCTGCCCCCCCCCTGCGCCAGTTGCCTTATTGAAGGGCAGCCGGCGCAGGGGTAAAAGCTGTGAAACCCCGAATACCAACATCGTTCGTACCGAGCTTGTCGAAGCAGGGCTATGGCAGCGGGTTTTCTCGCTGCCTGCCAACAGCCTTTGCCTTGGCCACCCTTCGACAAGCTCAGGGTGAACGGAGGTTGGTATGTCTGGCTCGCCGTCCAGTAAGTTGGGCTTCCTGCGTCAGCCCGGCTTACGTGCCGCGCTTCCCCCATCCCTCCCACCATTATATTGAACAATAATATGTGCAAGAATACGGCGGGAGCCTGCCCGCTTGGCAGGTCGGCATCAAAAGGGACGACAGGACGCCAGTGAGAGGCAGTGATATTGATGGGGAGCATGCAGAACGACGTCATCAGCCACACCGACAGCAGCGCGGCGATAGCCGCCCGCCATGCGGCGCTGGCGCGTGCGGACGAACTGCGGCGCTTTAACCATTCGCTGCTGATCGTCGCCGTGGCGTGGGCGCTCTATGTGGTGCACTACGGCATTATCCTGGGCCACCATTCGCTGGGCGCAATCGAGGCCATCGAGTGCCTGAGTACACTGGCCGTGCGCACCTGGGTGTTGCGTACCGGCGAGCTGCTGCGTGTGCAGAAGGGCTCGCACCTCGTGGGGGCGGTCACTTTTGCCGGGGTCATGGCGGCCAGCCTGCTCATGGGTCAGAGCTCGTCCTTTGCGGCCTGGTATCTCACGCCCCTGCCGCTTTACGTGGCCTATCTCGGCGGCGTGCGGCCCGGTGTCATCTGGGCCGGCGTGTGCGTGCTGGGGGCGCTGGCGCTGTGGGCCAGCGATTCGCTGCTGCCCCTGACGCCGGAGTTTGTTCCCGGCCCCGGTGTTGTTACCTTTGGGCGAATCATCCTCATTGTCTTTACCACGGCGCTGGCAGTGGCGGCGCGGCAGACCGGCGACGGCCAGATTCGCGAGCTGACCGCGCAAAAGGAGCTGATCGCCGCCCAGGCCTCGGCGCTGGAAAGCAGCCTCGACGCCGAGCACGACGCCAAGCTGGTGGCCGAGGCGGCCAACCGCGCCAAGTCTGACTTCCTCGCCGTCATGAGCCACGAAATCCGCACCCCGCTCAACGGCGTCATCGGCCTTAACGGCCTGCTGCTGGACACGGCCCAGACTCCCGAGCAGCGCCGCTACACCGAGCTGGCGCGGCTCTCGGGCGAGATGCTGCTGCACCTGATCAATGACGTGCTCGATTTTTCCAAGATCGAAGCTGGCCGGCTGGAACTGGAGCCGCTGGAGTTCGACCCGCGCCAGATCAGCAGCGAGGCCTTCGAGCTGCTGGTGGAGCGCGCCCGCGAAAAGGGCCTGCTGCTGCAGCACGGCGTGGCCGCCAACATCCCCCAGCGCGTGCGTGGCGACCCGGCCCGCCTGCGGCAAGTGCTGGTCAACCTGCTCGGCAATGCCATCAAGTTTACCGAAAACGGCTATATCAGCCTGGGTTGCCACCTGCAATCGGCTACTGACACCGAAATCTGGCTGCGCTTTGAAGTGAGCGACTCCGGCATCGGCATGGATGAGGCCACCATCGCCAACCTCTTTACGCCCTTTACCCAGGCCGATGTATCCACCACCCGCAAATACGGCGGCACGGGTCTTGGCCTTGCCATTTCCCAGCGCCTGGCGACGCTGATGGGCGGCCGCCTCGGCGCCTCCAGCCAGCAGCCGCTGGGCAGTGTGTTCTGGCTGGAGCTGCCCTTTGCGCCGGTGGAGCAGCCCGCGCCAAGCCCGGCTCCCGCGCCAGCGGCCATACCCGATGAGCCGGTCGAAGTAGAGTCCCGCGCCCGCGTGCTGGTTGCCGAGGACAACCCCGTCAACCAGATGGTGGCGCGGGAAGCGCTCAAGCGCCTGGGCTGCCGTGTCGATATTGCTGCCAATGGGCGTGAGGCCCTGGAGGCGGCCGTCAGCCTGCCCTATGACCTGATTTTCCTCGACTGCCAGATGCCGGAAATGGACGGCTTCGACGCCTGTCGCGCCATCCGCCAGGCGGAATCGCCGGGTCAGCGCACGCCCATTATCGCCATGACCGCCAATGTGCTGAAAGGCGACAAGGAAAAATGCCTGGAAGCGGGGATGGACGATTACCTGCCCAAGCCGGTACGCATGGCCGAGATGGCGGCGACGGTGGAGCGGTGGTTGAATCCGGCTTGAGGGCAAGAAAGATAGTAAACAGGCTCTTACCAGCTTGATGGTGGTTTGCGCGAGGTGTGAAACACCCTGAGTATCTGGATTTCGTCGCGTACTACGCGGAAGGGCAGAATATAGGGCAGGTCGGTCAGCACCAGTTCGCGGGTGCCCGGAGCGCGGCCCTGCTTGGCGCGGGCCGGGTTTTCCAGTAGTGAGTCTGCCGCGCGGATGAGCCTTATTACAATGCTTGCAGCCACGGACTTGCTGGCGGCCTGCTGATCGTGTGCCCCGATCGCGTCAAGGTCTTTCTCCGCAAGATCAGTCCACCGTATCCGCACGGCGGCGCTCCCATTTGTCCAGCAGGGCCTCATGCTCTACCAGCCGCCCTTCATCGGCAGCCTGTATGCCGGCTTGAATGGCCTGAAGTTGCCATTCGTTGGCGTCCAGATAGTCCTTGATGGCCTGCTGGGCGAGATACGACACAGTACGATCCGTTGCCTCTGCCAAATGGCCAAGGCGCTCGCGGGTTGCCTCGTCGAGGCGGAATGCCAGTGTAGTGGACATGGCGCTGCCCTCTGTGTTTGCGTTGTTTACAGTGTAAGACAGTGAGGCGGAGACGCCAAGGGGGCTGTGTTCTTTGCTGTGCTGCGAGGGATTCTGGCTGCTCCATCCCCGCAACTCGCCGGTAGGCGAACTGGGGCTTTGTTTTTTCCGCCTTCGCCCCGGCGCGCCCGATATCACCACGACTTCATCCCTGAGGTGGAAAAAACAAAGCCCCCATGCATGGCATGAGGGCTATGGAGGGAAATATCGTCCCGAATCTGAATATCTGTGGTCGGGGTGAGAGGATTTGAACCTCCGGCCTCTACGTCCCGAACGTAGCGCTCCACCAAGCTGAGCTACACCCCGATGTGTCCGCACTGGCGCTGCCAGTACAAACGAGGCGCGCATTCTAGCATGAGTCCCCGATAATGAAAGGGGGTAATGCAGGGAAAAGGCCCGCCTCAACTGTCCCGGTGCAGGGCCAGCGCGGCCAGCTGAATCAGCGCCTGCTTGTAGGGAGAGTCGGGCAGGGGGGCCAGCGCGGCAGCGGCAAGCCCGGACTCTTCGGCGGCGCGGGCCTGTGTGTAGCTGAGGGCGCCGCTGGTCTGCACGATGCGGATGATCTCCTGCAGGTGCAGCGCGCCTTCGCTGCTGATGGCGCGGCGTATCATGGCCACTTCATCGGGCTTGGCGACCTTCATGGCCTGTATCAGGGGCAGGGTGGGCTTGCCCTCGGCGAGGTCGTCGCCGACGTTCTTGCCCATGACCTCGGCGGAGCCGGCGTAGTCGAGCACGTCGTCGATGATCTGGAAGGCATTGCCCAGGTGGCGCGCATAGGTGTCAAACGTGCCACGCAGGGCCGGATTGCCGAGCACGGCGCCGCAGGTGGCCGCCGCCTGGAAGAGGCGGGCGGTCTTGCGGTAGATGACATCCATGTACTGCGCTTCGGTGGTGTCCGGGTTGCCCTGGTTATTGAGCTGGAGCACCTCGCCTTCGGCGATGACACAGCTGCTGTCGGCCATGATGGCGGTCAGGGTCTGGTTTTCCAGGCCGACAATGAGCTGGAAGGCACGCGAGATCAGGTAGTCGCCCACCAGCACGGCGGTGGGGTTGTCCCAACGCGCATTGGCGGTGGCGCGGCCCCGGCGCAGGCTGGACTCGTCGACCACATCGTCGTGCATCAGGGTGGCGTTGTGCAGCATCTCGACGATGGCGGCCACCTGCACATGGCGTTCGCCTTCGTAGCCGCAGGCGCGGGCCGTCAGCAGGCACACCAGCGGGCGCAGCAGCTTGCCACCGGACCCGATGGTGTGTTTGCTGACTTCGATGATGCTGGCGACATCGGTACGGATGTTGCCGAGAATAAACTGCCTGACAGCCTGGAAGTCTTCAGCCACCGGGGCTACGGTGTTGGTGTAATCCATCGGGCTCACTGCGAAAATGGAAGCGGCAAAGCGCGGATGCTACCAGCTTGCGGCCCTTCTGGTCACCTGAACGCCGGCGGAAAACGCGGGAATTGGCTGAAATATCAATATATTTGCCATTTTGCGGGGTACCCGGCGCTGTTGCCGGGGTGTTCAGCTCTTTAAGTGCTCAGGGTGCTTGCGGCAGGGGGGGTCTTTTCCGTAGAATTACGCGCCTTGCGAATTCCTCCGGGAGCGGCACCTAACTAGGCCTCTGGTCTGGCCGTCGCCCGGTACAATATCCTTAGTGGAGTTGTTCATTATGTACGCGGTTATCAAGAGCGGTGGCAAACAGCACCGTGTTATCGAAGGCGAAACGCTGAAGGTTGAGCTGCTGACGGCTGATGTCGGCCAGATCCTGACCTTTGACGATGTGCTCATGGTCGTCAATGGCGACGTCATCAAGATTGGCGCTCCCGTGGTTGACGGCGCTACCGTCACCGCCGAAGTCATCAGCCATGGCCGCCACGACAAGGTTCGCATCGTCAAGTTCCGTCGTCGCAAGCACTATCGCAAGCAGGCCGGTCATCGCCAGTATTACACTGAGCTCAAGATCACCGGCATCAGCGCCTAAGCATCCGCAGGAGTAATCGAACATGGCACATAAAAAAGCCGGCGGCTCAACCCGCAACGGTCGTGATTCAGAAAGCAAGCGCCTGGGCACCAAGATCTATGGTGGCCAGCACGTGATCCCTGGCAACATCATCATTCGCCAGCGCGGCACCCAGTTCTATCCCGGCGTGAACGTCGGCATGGGCCGTGACCACACCCTGTTCGCCAAGGCGGAAGGTGTAGTGCGGTTTGAAGTGAAGGGCCCGTTCAAGCGCAAGTATGTGGTGGTTGACGCGGTGGCGGCTGACGTCGCGGCCTGATTGCCGGAAGCGTAAAAAAGCCCCGTTTTACGGGGCTTTTTTCATTCGGGCCGTCCGTGGCCCTCACCCCTTCGGGGCAGCTGCGCTGTGCACAACGCGAAGCGTTGAACGCCCGAAGGGCGGCCCTGAAAGGGCGAGCGCAGCGAGTAAAATGGCAGTCCTGCCATTTTGTATTATTGCTCCTGCGGCTTTTAGTCCCCTCTCCCTTCGGGATGCCCCCCAAGGAAGGGGGGTAGTCCGGGCTGCGTCAGGAACGCAGCTGGTAGAGGGCTAGGGAGAGGGGAATCTGGCGCTGGCCCAGCTATTCGCTGTTTTCCATGTGTCACCTTGTTTTCCCCCACCACCCCTTTGGGTAAAGGGGATATTTGCACGTTCAGTGGTAACTTCCCCTCACCCCAACCCTCTCCCGAGGGGAGAGGGGGTATCCCGTTCAGTGTCTTATACTGTTCCAGGCTCTCTAATTTTACGGTGAAGCATCATGCGTTTTGTCGATGAAGCCCTGATCAAGGTCGAAGCTGGTGCCGGCGGCAATGGCTGCATGAGCTTTCGCCGGGAAAAATTCATTCCCTTCGGCGGCCCCGATGGTGGCGATGGCGGTCACGGCGGCAGTATCTTCTTTGAAGCCGATGTCGGCGCCAACACGCTGGTGGACTACCGCTACTCGCGCCTGTTTCGGGCTCAGCGCGGCGTCAACGGCATGGGCGCCAACTGCACCGGCCGCTCGGGCGAAGACATCATCTGCAAGGTGCCAGTGGGCACCACCATCATCGACGAAACCACCAACGAAGTGCTGGGCGACCTGATCGAGCCGGGCAAGCGCCTGCTGGTCGCCAAGGGCGGCCATGGTGGCATGGGCAATATCAACTTCAAGTCCTCCACCAATCGCTCGCCACGCAAGACCACCGACGGCGGCGCCGGCGAAGTCCGCCAGTTGCGCCTGGAGCTGAAGGTGCTGGCCGACGTGGGCCTGCTGGGCCTGCCCAATGCCGGCAAGTCCACCTTTATCCGCGCCGTATCCGCCGCCAAGCCCAAGGTGGCCGACTACCCCTTTACCACGCTGGTGCCGAATCTCGGTGTGGTCGATGTGGACCGCCACCGTTCGTTTGTGATGGCCGACATTCCTGGCCTGATCGAGGGCGCCGCCGAAGGCGCCGGCCTCGGTATCCGCTTCCTCAAGCATCTGGCGCGCACGCGCTTCCTGCTGCATCTGGTCGATGTCGCCCCCTATGACGACACGGACCCGGTGGCCAATGTGCTGGCCATCGCCAACGAGCTGAAAAAGTTCTCGCCCACGCTGGCCTCGCTGCCGCGCTGGCTGATCCTGAACAAGATCGACCTGTTGCAGGATCAGGACACAACCGACCTGATCTGCGACGACATTGTCCAGCGTCTGGGCTGGACCGGCCGCGTGTTCCGCACCTCGGGCCTGACCAAGGAAGGCGCCATGGAAGTGGCCTACCGCCTGATGGACGCCATCGACGAGCAGCGCCTGCTGGAGTCGGAAAATCCCGCCCTGGCCGAAGCCGAAGCCGAAAAGCGCCGCCAGCTGGAAGCCGAAGGCCGCGACAAGATCAAGCAGCTCGCCGAGCGCCGCAAGGCCGAACGCCGCGCCGCCATGGAAGCAGGTACGGCGGAAGACGACGAGGACTGGAACGAAGACGATTATGATGTTGAGGTGGAATACCGGCCTTAGAGCTTATCCGTAAATAATATTGGATTTTCCTGTTGTCACAGCCTTGCGGAAAGCAATGAAGGCACAAGCCAGCATCAGCAACGCACAGTAGCTGCGATCCGTTTTCTCAAAACGTACCAACAATTTGCGAAAGCGGTTTATCCATGAATGACAAACCTCGACCACCCATCGCCGTGCCCGGTGATCGGGGTTGTAGGCTTTGGCCTGAGCCTCTTCACCTCGAGACCGGACATGCGGGGTATACCCCTGCGACACGATGGTCTGGTGTGCCGGGGCTCCGGTGTAACCCGCATCCGCACAGAGATGCTGCGGTGCGTCGAGGCGGGCCACAGGCCGCTCCACGACGATTGCCTCCAGCGTTGGCAGCAGTAACTTCACGTCATGCCGATTGGCGCCGGCGACGATGATCGACAACGGGACGCCACGGCCGTCCACCAGCAGACTGCGTTTGCTCCCCTTTTTTTCCCCGATCCGTCGGATTAGCTCCTACAGACTCTTGTGCCATCGGGGCCTTGGTCATGGCGCCATCAATGCTCTGCCATTCCCACGCAATGCCGGCCAAGTCGTCGTACTCGGCCAGCCCGGCTTGCCACAGTGCCAGAAAAAAGCCTGCAGCTTCCCACGCCAGGAAATGGCGGTGTACGGCACTGGCGCTGCCAAACTCCTTTGGTAGTGCTT
>Ga0302193_10000346_pt1 | contig 41526 bp, 34 predicted proteins | sample II_Bog_E3_3_FD_200228 | JGI IMG/M metagenome (GOLD analysis project Ga0302193, IMG submission 200228) | Peat permafrost microbial communities from Stordalen Mire near Abisko, Sweden - II_Bog_E3_3 | ecosystem: Environmental > Terrestrial > Soil > Wetlands > Peat | place: Sweden: Abisko...
CGGCGGGCCGGGTCGCGGGTGTTGGCGTGGGGCTGCCAGTGTGGCTTGAGCGGGGCTTCGAACTGGGCGGCAAAGCGGCGGTGCTCAAGGAACAGCGCTTCGGGGCCGACGCTGCTCATGTATTGCATGATCAACAGCAGGTTGGCATGGGCATGGAGCATACCGGGATTCAGCGCCAGCACCTGCCGGTATACAGCTACCGCCGCCTCCAGCCGGCCCTGCGCGCGCAGCACATTGCCGAGGTTGTTATAGGCCATCAACATGTCGGGGTCGAGGGCGATAGCCTGGCGGCAGGCCTCCTCCGCCTCGTCGTAGTTCCCCAGGGCCAATAGCGCCGCCGCCAGGTTGTTATAGATGCGGGCGGCCTTGGGCCAGTGCTGCAAGGCCAGCCGGCTCGCGCTGACGGCTTTTTCCAGCTGGCCGTTTTGCTGGTGCAGGGCTGCCAGATTCGCCAGCGCGTCAAAATGGTCTGGGCGCAGCTCCAGGGCCCGCTGGTAGCAGGCCTCAGCCTCCTCCACCGAGCCCAGCCGCTGCAACACCGTGCCCAGGTTACTCCAGGTATCCACCGCCGCCGGCGCCAGCTTCAGCTCACGCCGGAAGCTGGTGATGGCCTCCTCCGGCCGGTTCTGCTGCAACAGGACGAAGCCCAGGGTCTGCCGGGCCACCAGCAGATCAGGCTGGTGCTTGAGAGCCAGCAGGCAGCTGGCCTCGGCCTCGTCAAACCGCCCCTGCGCGGCAAGCACCTGTGCCAGTTGGCCATGCGCCTGGGCCAGGTTGGGCTTGATGGCCACGGCCCGCTGGTAATCGGCCACGGCGTCATCCACACGCGCCAGCGCGTGCAGGGCGGTGGCGCGGTTGAAATACATGAGCGCGCCCGGCTGGGGCGAGGCCTGGATGGCCCTGCCGATCAGCTCCACGGATTGCGGAAATCGGCCCGAATGGCGGGCGATGATGCCCAGCACATGCAAGGCATTGGGAAAATCGGGCGCCAGCCTGAGGGCCTGCTGGCAAAGGGCCTCCGCCGCCGTCAGCCGACCCGCTTCCAGATGTGCCACCGCCTGCTGGACAAGGCCGGGAACAGCCGGGTCCAGCGCTGGCCTGGCCGGGCTGGCGGCCGGCTTTTCGCGCAGGCAGCACTGCTTGTATTTCTTGCCGCTGCCGCAGGGGCAGGGATCGTTACGGCCGACTGTCATGATTGGCACCAAGTCTGCCACATGCTGGCGTAGGCGGCTTCCAGGTGGCGTGTGAGGCCGGCGGCATCGGCACAGCTGTGCGCACGCAGACCCTGCCGGATGGCGTTGAGCCGGGGCAGGTCTTGTGCCATCTCTCGCGCGCACCTGACGTAGTCGTCTTCGCTGCTGGCGATGAACTCCGGCAGCCCGGCAGCGCTGAGGATGGAGGCGCCCTGCCGCGATACGGTGGTGCTGCCCGCCAGGGTGACGACGGGTACGCCCATCCACAGGGAGTGGCTGGTGGTGACGCCACCGCCAAAGGGGAAGGGGTCGAGGGCCAGATCAATCTGGTGATGCAGCCTCAGGTAGTCATGAATGGGGAGCCTTGGCATGAGCAGCAGGCGCTCAGCGTCTATGCCAAGCGCAGCGAACCGGGCTTGCAAACGGCTGGCTACGGCGGCTTCGGTGACATTGCCGAGCATGAGTCTCGCGTTTGGCAGTTCGTGAAGGATGCGGGCCCAGAGCCTGACGACCTCCGGGCTGATCTTGACGAGGTTATTGAGGCAGGCCAGAGTGAAGGTGTCACTGCGAAGCGCAGGAAGCTCGTTCACGGGTGGGCTGTCAGGCTCGGGGCGAAACGTGAACCAGTTGGGCAGGCGCACGACGGTTTCGGCGTAATACGCTTCAGCCTGTCCTTCGGGGTCGAGCACGGCGTCGGTAAGGCGGTAGTCCACGGCATCGAGCCCGGTGCTGCCCAGATAGCCCAGCCAGGTGACCTGCACGGGCGCGGGCTTGCGGGCAAAGGTGAGCAGGCGGTTGAGGGCGGTGTGGCCGGAAAGATCAACGAGGATGTCGATGCCATCCCGGCGGATGCGCTCGGCCAAGGCATCATCTGACAAGGCCGTGCAGGGCAGCCAGTGATCGGCCAGGGCGCGGAAGCGTTCGCTGACGGCGTCACCAAGCGCTCGGTTGTAGTAGCAGTACACGTCGATTTTGGCTCGGTCGTGGTGGGCCAGCACGGGCTCGATATAACAGGCAACGGCATGGTAGCAGAAGTCGCCGGAGACATAGCCTACCTTGAGCCGACGGGCCGGGTCACGGGTATTGGCGTGGGGCTGCCAGTGCAGCTTTAGCGGCGTCTCGAACCGGGCGGCAAAACGCCGGTGCTCAAGGAACAAGGCCTCCGGGCCGACGCCCCCCCGGTATTGCAGGATGCATAACAGGTTGGCATGGGCATGCTGCATGCCGGGGTTCAGCGTCAGCGCCTGCCGGTAGGCGGCCTCCGCCTCAGCCATGCGCCCCTGTTCACGCAGCACGTTGCCCAGATTATTGTGCGCCATCAGCAGGCGGGGATCGAGGAAAAGGGCCTGACGGCAGGCCTGCTCCGCCTCCTCATAACGCCCCAGCGCCAGCAAGGCCACCACCAGGTTGTTATATATCATCGCGCCGTCTGGCCGGTATTGCAGGGCCTTGTGGTAGAGCGTGACCGATTCCTCCGAACGCCCCTTGTCCTGCAATACCAGCGCCAGGTTGGCCAGGGCATCTACGTAGTCGGGGCGCCGCAGCAGGGCCTGCCGGTAGCAGGACTCTGCATCATCAAGCTGGCCCATGCGCCTGAACACCGCACCCAGATTGGTCCAGGTATCGACCGCCTCCGGCGTCAGCTGCAATTCATGCTGAAAGCTGACCCCGGCGGCTTCCAGCTTGCCTTGCTGCAACAGGATCAGCCCCAGTGTGTGCCGGGCCACCAGCAGATCTGGCTGGTGCTGGAGCGCTCGCTGACAGCTTGCGGCAGCCTCATCCAGCCGCCCCAGACTCAGGTAGGCTTGCCCGAGGTTGCTGTGCACCTCGGCATGGCCCGGCTTGAGGGATACGACCCGTCGGTAGTCGGCAATGGCCTCGTCGAGCCTGCCCAACTCGTGCAAGGCGGCCGCCCGGTTGAAATGCATGAACGCGCTCGGCTGCGCCTCGGCCTTGATCGCCCGGCTGATACGCTCCACGGCCAGCGAAGGCTGGCCCTGGTGCCGGGCCAGCAAGCCCCACACATGCAAGGCACCGGGGTGGTTGGGCACCAGGCCGAGAGCCTGCTGGCAAGCCGCGTCAGCCTGCGCCAGCCGACCAGTCTCCAGGTATGACACGGCCTGCCGTATCAGGGCCGGAACGACTGAACGCTGGCCCTGCTGTGGCTCCTTCCCCATACAGCACTGCTTGTACTTTTTGCCGCTGCCGCAGGGGCAGGGATCGTTACGCCCTGTGCTCATGTCTTGCACCAGGTTTGCCACATGCGGGCATAGGCCGCTTCCAGATGCCGGGTCAGGTTGGCGGCATCAGCGCAGTGGTGCGCACGCAGGCCCTGCCGGATGGCGTTGAGACGGGGCAGGTCCTGCGCCATCTCCCGCACGCACCTGACGTAGTCGTCTTCGCTGCCGGCGATGAACTCGGGCAGCCCGGCAGCACTGAGGATGGAGGCGCCCTGCCGCGATACCGTGGTATTACCCGCCAGGGTGACGACGGGTACGCCCATCCACAGGGAGTGGCTGGTAGTAACGCCACCACCAAAGGGGAAGGGGTCGAGGGCGAGGTCGATCTGGTGATGCAGGGCGAGGTAGTCCTGCATGAGCTGCTTGGGCTGGAGCAGGAGGCGTTCGGGGGCGATGCCGGCAAGGGCAAACATGGCCTGCAGGCGCGTGGCGACGGCGGCTTCGGTGACGTTGCCAAGCATGAGCCGGGCGTTTGGCAACTCCTGGAGGATGCGGCTCCACAGGTTGACGACGTCCTGGCTGATCTTGACGAGGTTGTTGAGGCAGGCCAGGGTGAAGTATTCACTGCCGAGGGCGGGCAGTTCGTTCACGGGGGGGCTGTCGGGCTCGGGGCGGAAGCTGAACCAGTGGGGCAGGCGGACGACGGTTTCGGCGTAATACGCTTCGGCCCGCCCTTCGGGATCGAGGGCTTCGTCGGTGATGCGGTAGTCCACGGCGTCGAGCCCGGTGCTGCCGAGATAGCCCAGCCAGGTGACCTGTACGGGGGCGGGCTTGCGGGCGAAGGTGAGCAGCCGGTTCAAGGCTGTATGCCCGGAGAGATCGACGAGGATGTCGATGCCATCCTGACGAATACGCTCGGCCAGTCCGTCGTCAGTCAGGCCCATGCAGGGTAGCCAGTGATCGGCGAGCGTCTTCAGGCGTTCGGTGACGGCATCGCTGAGGCTGCGATTGCTGTAGCAGTAGACCTCGACCCTGGTCTTGTCGTGCTGGCTTAGCACGGGCTCGATGTAGTAAGCGGCAGCGTGGTGGCAGAAGTCGCCGGAGACATAGCCTATCCTGAGGCGGCGGGCCGGGTCGCGGGTGTTGGCGTGGGGCTGCCAGTGTGGCTTGAGCGGGGCTTCGAACTGGGCGGCAAAGCGGCGGTGCTCAAGGAACAGCGCTTCGGGGCCGACGCTGCTCATGTATTGCAGGGCCAGCAGCAGGTTCTGGCGAGCATCAAGCTGCGCCGGATCCTGCGCCAGCACCTGCCGGTACACGACTACCGCCTCGTCCTGCCGGCCCTGTGCACGCAGCACATCGGCCAGATTGTTGCAGGCCAGCAGCAGGCCGGGATCAAGGGCAATGGCCCGCCGACATGCCACCTCCGCCTCCCCGTAGCGCCCGAGCGATTGCAAGACACTGCCAAGGTTGCAATTCACCAGCGCGTTATCCGGTCGCTGCTGCAACGCTTGCCGGAAAATGATGACAGCCTCCTCTGGCTGTCGCTTGGCTTGCAACAGTACGGCGAGATTCGCCAGCGCATCAAAATGGTCGGGGCGCCGTTGCAGGGCCTGCCGGTAATAAGACTCGGCCTCATCAAGCAGGCCCAGCTTCTGGACGATGGCGCCCAGGTCATTGCGGATATCTGCCGACTGTGGAGCCAGCTGCAAGGCGCGCCGGTAGCTGGTGACGGCGGCTTCGAGCTTGCCCTGCTGCAAAAAGACCATGCCCAGGGCCTGCTGGGCCGCGAGCAGGTCAGGCTGGTGCTTGAGCGCAGTATGGCAGCTTGCGGCGGCCTCCTCCAGCCGCCCCAGGGCCAGGTAAACCTGGGCGAGGTTGCTGTGCACGGGAGCAAGGCTGGGCTTGATGGCAACCGCGCGCCGGTAGTCGACAGCGGCCTCTTCCAGCCGCCCTAGCGCCTGCAGGGAGACAGCCCGGTTGAAATACATGACGGGATTCGGCTGCGGCGCGGACTGGATGGCTTGGGCAATAAACCCGGCAGCCTGTTCGTGATGGCCACGGTGCCGGGCTATCAGCCCCAGCACATGCAGGGCATCAGGATGATTGGGCGCCCGCCCGAGAACCTGCTGGCAATACGACTCGGCCGGCGCCAGCCGACCTGCATCGAGGTGCGCCACCGCCTGCTGCATGAGGGCCGGAACGGCGGGGTCTGCCAGGGGGCGACGCAGGCTCTGGCTTTGCTCCTGCGCCATGCAACAGTGCTTGTATTTCTTGCCACTGCCGCAGGGGCAGGGATCATTACGGCCAGCACTCATAGCGGGATATGGTCTCGTTGCCGGCTGCCTGCCAGGGTCCGGCAGGTATCAAAGGCTGCAGGCCGGGTTTGTTCTTGCAGGGGTGGAGTCACACTCGCGCGGTGCATTTGTTTTTCAGGCGGTCTTTTTATTTATGGCCCGTGGCAGAAGCAAGGTACCGCCACGGGCGCGAGATAATACCGCAGAAACCGGCACCGGGCACAGTCCTCGGCGCCCTACTTCGAGCGCACGTGCAGGGCCGATTCCAGCTGCCCGAGCAGGGATTCTTTTTCGGCTTCCTGCGCGGCCACGGCAGCGCGCAACTGCTCCAGGTTTTCACGCAACATGTCGGCCACGAGGGCATCGGTGCGGGGGTCCTTGAGCACATCCTCGGTCACCCGCAGCACGGCGCTGACAACGCTCTGCACAATGGCATCATGGTAGGGCAGCCGCGACAGCCGCCCCAACTGCGGGTCGGCCTTGAGCTTCTCCATGACCATGGTGCGCAGGTCGGCCTCGTTGTCGGCCAGGGCACGGGCGATATTCTTGGTGTAGGTGCCCTTGGCCAGGACGTCGGCCACGCGATCAAGCATGGCGATGGTAACGACGCCGCTGATGGCGCCCACAATGGGGTCTTTGACGCGGTTGATCAGGCGGTAGGTAAAGCCATCGCCCAGCACACGGTCGATGGCGCGGCCAAAGCGGGCAAAGATCAGCACCCCCCGCCACAGGGGATGGTAGAGCATGTAGTGCTGTGACACGGGAATCATGCCCAGCACGGCATACCAGTTGCGGCCCAGATAGCGCAGGCTGCCCCCGCTCAGATACCAGCGCCAGAAAAACTCGCCAGCAAAAATACTGCACACGCTGTAGTCCACGATACGGATGATGCTGCGGTCGTCGTGGGTGGTCTTGAAAAAATTCAGCCAGATCAGCAGGCCCAGCGACACCATGGCGAGGCCGAACAGCAGCCAGTCGATGGGCCGCCCACTAAGCAGGGGCGCCGTTCTGGCAGCAGCACTGACCGGTCTGGCTATGGGCTTACTGGTGTTCATGAACATCCATCGTGCGTGGTCACGCCATAAAAAACTGCCCTCCCCGGCTCCGCCGTGAGGGCAGTTTTACTTCCCTGGCGAATGACAGGGTTTACAGGAAAAACTGCTGCTGCGCCCGTTCCCACCATTTCAGCAGCAGGCGATCCGTTGCTGCCTCGGCGGCAAAGCCCAAGCGCTCGGCCAGCTTGCGCTTGTGAATATAGCGCACGGTGTACACATCCGCTTGCCGGGCCGACTCGAACAGGTACTGGTCGCTGGTGATGAGCTGATCCACGAGGCCCAGCTCCAGCGCCCGCTTGCCATACCAGTGCTCGCCGGTGGCAACCCTGGCGATGTCGAGGCTGGGGCGGTTTTCCTGCACGAAGTCCTTGAACAGCACATGCGTGTCTTCCAGTTCCTCCAGGAATTTCTGGCGGCCGGCGTCAGTATTCTTGCCGAAGATGGTCAGGGTGCGCTTGTATTCGCCGGCGGTCAGCACTTCAAAATCGATATCGTGTTTTTCCAGAAGGCGGTTGAAGTTGGGCAATTGCGCCACGACGCCAATCGAGCCCACTACGGCAAACGGGGCGGCGAGGATGCGGGTGCCCAGACAGGCCATCATGTAGCCGCCGCTTGCAGCAACCTTGTCCACGCAAATGGTCAGCGGAATCTTTTTCGCGCGGATACGCGCCAGCTGCGATGAGGCCAGGCCATAGCCATGCACCATGCCGCCGGGACTTTCCAGCACCAGCGCCACTTCGTCGCGGGCCGGGTCGGCCAGGGTCAGGATGGCGGTGATTTCGCGGCGCAGGTTGTCAGTGGCAGAGGCGCTGATATCACCGTTGAATTGCAGCACGAAAAGGCGCTTGCGCTCGGGCTTGTCGGCGGCCTTTTTCTCAGCCTTGGCCTTTTTCTTCAGTGCCTTGTGATGCGCTTTGAGGGCGTTTTCATCCAGCACGGCGGCACGCAGACCCTCTTCGTAATCCTCGTAACGCTCGTTGAGGCAGGTCACGTCGATGGCGCCGTCGTCTTCCGGTGGACGGCGCCGGGCGCTGGCGGCAGCAAAGATGGTGAGGATGATCACCACAAAGGCGACGACAACGGTAACGACCTTGGCCAGGAACAGGCCGTATTGCATGAGCATACCCAGCACGGGATTCTCCTTGTTTGTACAGGCGGGATGCAAGACCGGCGAAAAACGCAGGTGCGAGAATCAGCATATTGATATAGGGGCAAGGCCCGGCTTTTCAAGGCGGGGTAAGGCCTTGCACGAAGCTGTTGATCAGGGCATGGGCGATGCTGCCGGGCGGCGGCACCATGGGTAACTGGCTATGGTGGAAGAAACGGGCATCGACGATTTCGTCTTCCTGCATGACGATCTCGCCGCTCTCGTACTCAACATGGAAGCCCAGCATCAGGTTACTGGGGAAGGGCCAGGACTGGCTGCCGAAATACACCGGATTCCTGACCTTGAGCCCGACCTCTTCCAGCACCTCACGGTGCAGGGTTTCCTCGGCGGTCTCGCCAGCCTCGATAAAACCCGCCAGCGTACTGTACATGGGCCGGTTGAAGCGGGCCGAGCGGGCCAGCAGCAGTTCCTCGCCACGGGTGACCAGCATGATGACGCAGGGGTTGATGCGCGGGTACTGGCTGAACCCACAGGCCGGGCACACCACGGCACGCTCGACGGCGTGGAGTCCGGTGCGCGAACCGCAGCGCCCGCAGAAAACATGGTTGCGCTGCCACTCCAGTATCTGGATGGCACGTCCGGCGATGCGGAACAGGCTACTGTCGAGCATGCCCATGAGCCGGCGCAGTTCTTCAAAGTAATAGTCGGCGGGCGCTACGTCGGCAGCCTCGGCCGCGAGGGTGAACACCGGCTTGCCATCCAGCTCGCCCAAGTAGTGCCGGGGGCGCTCGCCAAAGCCAAACCAGCCGATATCGCGCACTTCGGGCAGCAGGCCCCGGGCAGGATCACTGCTGACCAGCAGACGGCCGTCCTGGAATACCAGCCACAATGCATCTGCCCGCGACAGGTGCGCGGGCAGATGGACAGCAGGATTGAAGCTCACGAGGGCCTGTCAACACTAATTGGATGGCTGCGTTGCCGGTCAAAATCGCGCCACGCTTTTGTAAAGAGCTGGCGCGACCGACGACGTGTGGTGACTCCGTCGGCAGCGCTCCCGGCGCTGCCCGGCCTACCCCCCATCCAGGGGGGGCAACATGAGGAGGGAGAAACGCCGTATGGCGCGATTTTGGCCGGCAACCCTCCGGGACGGCCTGCAAGCGCTCCCCGCGCTCTCAGGCATTCGCCCCATCCATGGGGATCGGACTGTAAAGCCCCATTGCGGCGTCTTTCGTCACTCATGTACATCAAGTACACGTCGCTCCTCATTCCTTGTGCTGCGTCAGTCCCCTTTGGGGGAGTCTCCGGCGCTTTAATCCAATTGGTGTTAACAGGCCCTGCCTATGCCGCCTTGCGCTTGGGCACCGGATACCCCAGGGACTCCATGCTGTCCTCGGCGATATCGAGGATGTCCTCGCTGATGGGCTTGTTGGCTTCCAGGCTTTCGAGGAAGTAGTCAACGCTGGAAATGGCGTCGGCCAGGTCTTCAAGGTCGGCCATGGGCGGCTGGTTGTCGGCATTGAGCATGCGCTGCTCGATATACTGCCCGCACACCCGCAGGACCTCGGCACCGCGCTCGATGATGAGGAAGGACAAGCCCCCCGCCACCGACTGCAACGTCGCCGGCACGTTATTGAGGTGCATGACGTCGCGATCGCTTTCGAGATAGGAGCTGATGGCGCGCTTGGCCAGCGACAGGCCCGAACGGGTTTCGGCGATGAGCAGGGCCCGCGCCTCGTCGAGCTGGTGCACGGAAATGCGCGCATTGTTGATGGGGGTATCGACACCGGGCGTGACCTGGCGGACCAGGGTGGACACGGCATTTTCGACTTCCATGAGCACATCGACCAGCGCATGCAGGGCGTCGTTGCCGGGCTCGGGGCCCCAGCGCCGGGCCAGGTCGGCCTGCTCGCGCATGAGGCGGCTGACATCGACCAGACCCAGCATGACCAAAGTCTGCGAGGTCTTGTGCAAGCTGTCAGCCACTGCGCCAAAGCCTTCGCCGCCGGTTTGCGCGCCACGGGCAATCATGTCGAGGCTGTCTTTCACATGAGCCAGCTCGTCTTTCAGCACCGAGGCCACGGTCTTGATGACCGAGCCGCCGGGGCCGCACATGATTTCATATTCCTGGGTCAGCGTTTTCTGGGTCAGGCTGTAGTCACCCAGATGGAAGGCCGAGCGCACGGCATCAACCTGTGTGCCACCGTCGGCCAGACCTGCGATATAGAGGGTATCGGCGAGCAGGGCGGTATCGAGCGCGGGCGAGCTGCCCTCGGTCTGCAAGGTCTTGAGCTGGCGGTCGAGCTGGCCCAGCACGGATTTGCGCACCAGATTTGCGGCCACGCCTTGTTGCAGGGCTTCAACCGCCGCACCGGCCACCCACCACAAAACGGCAACGGGCTGACCCTGGGTCAGCTGGCGGGCACGCTCGACGGCACGCGCCATCATGCGGAAATGCGGGCTGTCGGCCTGGTCACGCAGCACGGCGATCAGGCCAATCTGGTACATCAGGCGAATACGGCGCACCAGCGGCTGCCACTGGGCGGGCGCAATCTCGACCGGGGCCAGCGACGGCGGCACGGGCAGGCTGGCGGGCAGAGGAATGAAGCTGCCTTCGCGCAGCGGCGGGCGCTTGAGCGCAGCGTGAACCTGATTGATGGTGGGTATCAGCAGCTGCGGCCAGCAGCCACCCTTGATCTGCACATATTCGAGGTAGCGGCTGAGCACCATGATGGCGCCGCCGAGGGCGGCAAAGGACTCGTCCGGAGTTTTTGCGCCGGTACCCTGCGCCTCACGCATGAGCGCATACATGGCTTCCGACAGCTCGATGGCGCCGTGCAGCTCGACCAGACGCAGGGCGCCGTGGATCTGCTCCAGACCTTCAACACAGAGTGTCAGGGGCGCTACATTGTCACGTTCTTCGACAAAGGAGCCGAGGTGGCCCTCCACCTGAGTCAGGGTGGTGTCAACCTCGCTTTTGACCAGATTCAGAGAGGTGGTATTGAGAGTCAAGGCCATGAGCCCACTTTCCCTATTGTAGTTCCTGACCGCCTGATGGAGGCCAGTGTTGAATACGGCCCGTCGCACTGGCATAGCCAGTTTTTTTCTGATGACGGGCTACCCTTCCAAAGCATTTTCGTGATCGACACGGCAACGACAATCACTCTGCATCAACCCGCCTTGCGGCATTTTGTCCTAATGTGGCATGACCAACAGATTACGTCAATTTGAGATTCCAAGCCTTTGAAATCAGGGCCTGTTCACCCGAATCCGGGCAATCTGTTTTTTGCACGATGTGGGTGCAATCGCGCCGGTTCGGCAGCCCTTGCCACTCCCTAATAGTCGGCAGTTCGCCAGAGACACCGGCCACCAGCGGACTTGTCCAGAGCCACCAGCCGGGCTTCGTGCGCGGCCAGCTCGTCCGGCCCGGCTGCAATAACCCGCAGGGCTGGCCGGTCCGCCGACAGGCGACGCTGGTTGTTGGTACTGGTACTGCCCTCCTCGTCTTTCTCGTCGCCACCCAGGGCCAGGCCCACCTGGCCACCGGTCATGGCAAGATAGACATCGGCGAGTATCTCGGCATCGAGCAGGGCGCCGTGGTAGCGGCGGTCGCGCTGGTCGGCACCGTAGCGCTTGGCCAGCGCATTGAGATTGTTTTTCTGTCCCGGATGGCGGGACTTGGCCATCACCAGGGTGTCTAGCACCCCACAGTGCGTGCGCAGGGAGCCCCAGTCGCTGCCCGTGAGCCGGATTTCATTGTCAAGAAAGCCGATGTCGAAAGGCGCATTGTGGATGATGAGCTCACCGCCCTTGACGAAGTCCTTGAAGGCCTCGGCTATCTCGGGAAAGCGCGGTTTGTCGAGCAGGAAGGCGTCGGTGATGCCGTGCACCGCCATGGCCTCGGGGTCTACGAGGCGGTCGGGATTCAGGTAATAGTGGAAGCTGTTGCCGGTCAGGCGCCGGTTGACCAGCTCCAGGCAGCCGATTTCGATCACGCGGTGCCCCTGCGAGGGGCTGATGCCAGTGGTTTCCGTGTCCAGGATGATCTGCCGCATCATGCCCTCGTCAACTCGTCGATGCCCTGATTGGCCAACTGGTCGGCAATCTCGTTGCCCTCGTGACCGGCATGACCCTTGACCCAGCGCCAATCCACCTTGTGGCGCGCCGCCTCAATCTCCAACGCCTGCCAGAGGTCGGCATTTTTCACCGGGGCCTTGGCGGCGGTGCGCCAGCCCCGCGCCTTCCAGCCAGCCAGCCATTCGGTCATGCCTTTTTTGACATACTCGGAGTCAGTCCAGACGATTACCTCGCACTGGCGGCTGAGCGCCCGCAGGCCTTCGATGGCCCCCATCAGCTCCATGCGGTTATTCGTGGTCGCGGGGGCGCCGCCAAACAGGCGCTTTTCATTGCTGCCCGAGCGCAGCAGCGCGCCCCAGCCACCGGGCCCCGGATTGCCACGGCAGGCACCATCTGTATAAATTTCAACCTTGTCCAAAATGCTTCCTTTGTTTCAGGTAAACGTGAATAGGCTAAACGCGTGAGTAAAAGTCAGGGCTGCCGGTCAATCTCGAAGCCGGCGTGCGGCTCGCCGAGTATGGGGGCCAGCGCCCGCTGGGGCGTAAATATGCGGTTTCTGATGGGGGTAAGACAAGATTCGTGTTTGCGGGCCAGCAGTACGTAGCTGGCGCCGCCCTGGCTCCAGTAGCGCGGACCCAGGTGCTCAAGCCAGGCAAAGCGCCGGCGCACGATGGCACTTTGCAGCGGCGGCACGAAAAAGGCGCTTTCCAGCCCCACCACTTCAAAGTCGAGCAGGCGCATCCAGTCGGCCAGGCGCTGCGGGCTTACAAAGCGGCGCAGCCAGGGCACGCGGCTCCAGGGAAAGCGCAGCAGGCGCCACAAGCCCCACAGACTCCAGGGGTTGAAACCAACCACCAGGATGTGGCCACCGGGAATCAGCACGCGCGAGGCCTCGCGCAGCAGGGCGTGGGTACTGACGGCGGTATCGACGCCGTGGTGTATCAGCACCAGGTCAATACTGCCGGTGGCGAAGGGCAGCTGCTCGGGCAGGGCCACCAGCGGTGACAAGCCCGTCACCGTCGGCGCGGCGCCGACCACGGTACGGTGGCGGATACGGCTGGCAGTGAGCAGGTTGTGCTTCACCACCTGACCCAACTGCACGGCGTGATAGCCAAACAGCTCGGGCAGGATGTCGGCCAGCAGGGCCTCCTCGGCGCGCAGCACATCCTGCCCCAGCTCGCAGGCATACCACTGCGCCAGATCGGGCTGGAGATCAGGAGGCGGGTCAAACTGGAACAGGCGCGGCAAATCCATGGCGTATTGTCAGCCTGACGGTTTATGACGTATGCAAAACGGATTGCTGGTGGCTATTATCATACCCCCGATTCCGGCTGTCACTCCCCATGAAACTGCATATCCTGCCCGCTTTCCACGACAACTACCTCTGGCTGCTGGAAGACGGGCTGGGAAGCGCCTGGGCGGTCGATCCGGGAGACCCTGCCGTCATAGAAGCTACCCTGGCAAGCTGTGGCCTGAGCCTGGCCGGGCTGCTGATTACCCACCATCATCCCGACCATACGGGCGGGATTGCAGCACTCACGGCGGGTACCCCGCTGCCCGTCTACGGCCCTGCCGAGCGCATCGCAGGTATTACGCAGGTCGTTCAGGGGGGGGAGCGACTGTCGCTGCCGGGGCTGGGCGAGGTGCAGGTCATTGCCGTACCCGGCCATACCCTCGGCCATGTCGCCTACTACCTGCCGGCGCAGAGCCTGCTGTTTTGTGGCGACACCTTGTTCAGCTCCGGCTGTGGTCGACTGTTCGAGGGTACGCCGGAGCAGATGCACGCTTCCCTGCAAACCATCAGCGCCCTGCCCGACGCTACCCTGGTCTGCTGCGCCCATGAATACACCCTGGCCAACCTGCGCTTTGCGCTGGCGGTGGAGCCGGCCAATGCTGACATCCGCCAGCGGTTCGAGGCGGTGACTGCCCTGCGTGGAGAAGCCCGTGCCAGCGTGCCTACCCGGCTGGAGGATGAGCGCCGCTGGAACCCGTTTTTGCGCTGTAACGAGCCTGCGGTTGTGGCGGCGGCCAGCGCCTTTGCCGGGGCTGAACTGAGTGCGGGCAACAACACGTTTGCTGCAATTAGGCGCTGGAAAGATGGCTTTCGTTAAGCTTGAAATACTGTTCCTGTAGAATTTGATTACAAAACTGACATCTGCCGGTACCCTTTTTGCTTGCTTAGCCCGTCAAGCCGCTCATAGAATCGGTGTTTTACTACCCAGACGGATGCCCTGCATGCCCATCGGACAGCCCCCACGCTTTCGTCAACTGCGGATCAGCGCCTGCTGTGGCCTGATCATGGCGTTGACAGGCTGCGCCGGGATGCCGGGTTATCATCGTACCGCCATCATGGCTCCCATGACGCCGCCGGTACTGCATGTCACCATGGTTCCCGCCGGTGACGACCTGTCCCCCAACGAATCTGTTACGGTATTTCCCAGCATAGACGAGCAGGACGTCGGCCAGACCGATATGCAGCCCATCCAGCTGTCGGCCGAAGAGCTGGCGAAGGTTGGCGACGTATGGCTGCGCATGCGCCACGGCTTCCAGATGAACCTGGATGTGGACAACGACCGTATTGCCGAGCAACGCAACTGGTATGTACAACGCCAGGACTACCTGGACCGCATGAGCGCCCGCGCCAGCCGCTACCTGTTCCACACGGTTACCGAAGCCGAAAAACGCGGCCTGCCGACCGAACTGGCCCTGCTGCCCATCATTGAAAGCGCCTACGACCCCTTTGCCTACTCCCGCGCGCAAGCCGCCGGCATGTGGCAGCTGATTCCCGGCACCGGCAAGATTCTCGGCCTGCGCCAGTCCTGGTGGTATGACGGCCGCCGCGACGTGGTCGAATCCACCCGCGCCGCTTATGACTTCCTGATCAGCCTGCACGAGAAATTTGGGGACTGGGACCTGGCCCTGGCTGCCTATAACGCCGGCCCCGGCACCGTGCAACGCGCCATCGAGCGCAACCAGGCCGCCGGCCTGCCCACCGATTTCTGGTCGCTGCACCTGCCCGCCGAAACCATGTCCTACGTGCCGCGCTTCATTGCCGTGGCCCAGCTGATCAATGACCCCGTGAAGTACGGCGTGAACATCCGCCCGATTCTCAACCAGCCCAGCTTCCGCGAGGTCAACACCCAGGGGCAGATCGACCTGGCCAAGGCCGCTAGGCTGGCGAACATGACCATGGACGAGCTGTACCAGCTCAACCCGGCCTATAACCACTGGGCGACCGACCCCGATGGCCCGCACCGCCTGCTGGTGCCCGCCGCCACGCCTGATGACTTTGACAACCAGCTGGCCGCCCTGCCAGCGCCCGAGCGCGTGCAGATGCTGCACTATGCCGTGCGCCGTGGCGACACCCTGTACCGCGTAGCCCAGCGCTTTGACGTGAGCCCGGCCGAACTGAAGAGCATGAACCACCTGCGCGGCAATCGGCTGCACCATGGCGAGGTGCTCGTGGTGGCCCAGGCCAGCGCCGAGAGCGAGGCCTACAGCCTGAGCCAGGAACAAAGACAGGCCAAGCTGGAAACGGTTTCCGTAGTGGGCAAGGATCGCCACCACTACAAGGTACGCCGTGGCGACACCATTTATGCCGTGGCCCGCCGCAATGGCGTCGACGCCAAGGATCTGGCGCGCTGGAATGGCATCAGCCTGCATGATCACCTGCACGCCGGCCAGACCCTGAGCGTGCTGGTCGACAAGGATGAATCGGGCAATAGCGGCGCTGGCAGCCGGCGTGTGGCGCGCAATGGCGCCACCAGTGCGAGCGATGACCAGCTCAAGCGCATCAATTACGAAGTACGCCGGGGCGACACCCTGGCCAAGATTGCCACCCGCTACCGGGTGTCGGTACACCAGATCAAGTCCTGGAATGGCCGCCACCACATCAAGCCCGGCCAGGGTCTGGTGCTCTATGTAGCTTCCAATACCCCCCGTAGCCATCACGGCGACGACGATCTCTAGCTGACGCTACCTGTTCGGCATGAGGCCATTCGCTCGCACAAAGCAGTACTTGCAGGGTGCGCTGTGCGCATGCGTGCAGGGGCAGCGCAGGGTAGACGGTGGGGGCTCTGGCCACGTACGCGTACACACAGCGCACCTTACCGCCCTGAACGAACAGTATGGATTCCTGACACCGCGCAATCACAAGGCTTAACAACGCCGCCGTAGCGCTTGCCTGTGCCTGCGTTTATGATTGCGCTCCACGGATTTGTCAGCAGGATCGAAACATGCGTTTGCAACACGCCCTGGCGCTGCTCATTACAGGCTTCAGCTTTGCCCTACCCGCCAGCTCCTTTGCCGCCGTTGAAGTCACCCACGCCATCGCCCTGCGCAGCACGCCCAAGTATCCGGCCAATTTCAGCCATTTTGATTATGTGAACCCTGACGCGCCCAAGGGCGGCGATGTGCGGCTGGAAGCCATAGGCACCTTTGACAGCCTCAACGGGTTTATTGACAAGGGCAATCCGGCCGATGGCCTGGGCCTGATCTATGATTCGCTGACCACCCGCTCGCTGGACGAGCCCGGCTCCTACTACGGCCTGCTGGCGGAAAAGATCGAACGCGACCCCGCCGACAACTCCTGGATCATCTACGACCTCAATCCCAAGGCACGCTTCTCCGACGGCACGCCGGTGACGGCAGCGGATGTCGTGTTCACGTTCAATACCGTGCTTCACGACGGCAACCCCGGCTACAAGATGTATTACAAGGACATCAGCAAGGTTGAGGCGCTGAACCAGACCCAGGTGAAATTCACCTTCCGCAGCAAGACCAATCTTGAGCTGCCCATCATTGTTGGCGAAATGCAGATACTGCCCAGGCACTACTGGGACAAACACAGTTTTACCAGCGGCAGCCTCGATATTCCCGTGGGCAGCGGCCCCTATACCATAAGCAAGCTGGACCCGGGCCGCAGCATTACCTATACGCGCAACCCGAACTACTGGGGCCGCGACCTGCCGGTAAACCGGGGCCAGCATAATTTCGACAGCGAAACCTTTGTTTACTACCGTGACACAACTGTGGGCATGGAAGGCTTCAAGGCTGGCAAATACGATTTTCGCGCAGAGAATTCGGCAAAATCCTGGGCTACGAATTACAGCTTTCCTGCCGTCAGGAATGGCAGTGTAAAGAAGCTGGAACAGCCCAACCAGAATCCCACCGGCATGCAGGCCTTTGTGTATAACCTTCGTCGCCCGCAGTTCCAGGACGCCCGCGTGCGCGAAGCGCTGGGTTATGCCTATGACTTTGAATGGGAAAACAAGACCCTGTTCTACAGTTCCTACTCGCGCACCGAAAGCTACTACTCCAACTCCGATCTGGCCTCTAGCGGCCTGCCCTCCAAAGAAGAGCTGACCATTCTGGAGCCCTTCCGCAAGCAACTGCCGCCCGAGGTATTTACCACCGCTTACCAGGCCCCGCATACTGATGGCTCGGGCAACAACCGGCAGAACCTTCTGGTAGCCCAGCAACTGCTGACGCAGGCCGGCTGGACCATGAAAAACAATGCGCTGGTCAACGGCAGCGGCCAGCCGCTGAGCTTTGAAATCCTGCTGGTGCAACCGGAGTTCCAGCGCATCGTGCAGCCTTTTGTGCAAAATCTGGCCCGCCTTGGTGTACAGGCAAAAATACGCGTGATCGACGAAAGCCAGTATGTTGAACGTGTGAAAAAGTTTGATTTCGACATGGTCGTGGGCGGCGACGGGCAGTCGCTGTCGCCCGGTAATGAGCAGCGCAGCTTCTTCGGCTCCAAGGCGGCGGATGCGCCGAACAGCCCCAACCTCGCCGGCATCAAGAACCCTGTGGTGGACGCGCTTATCGAGCAGCTGATCGCTGCGCCCACCCGCGAGCAGCTGGTGTTTCAGGCACGGGCGCTGGACCGCGTACTGCTCTGGAATTACTACATGATTCCGCAATACCATGCCAGCAATTACCGCCTCGCCTACTGGGACATGTTTGAGCGCCCGGCGCTCGCGCCCAAGTACGATGCCGGCTTTGATACCTGGTGGGTCAACCCACAGAAGCAAGCCAGAATCCGCGCCGCGCAGGGCTCCAACTAGTGTTTATTACGGCCCCCAACAAGGTTTGATGCCCATGCTGGCCTATCTGGCGCGTCGTCTGTTGCTCATCATTCCCACCCTGTTCGGCATCCTGGTGATCAACTTCCTGATCGTGCAGGCAGCGCCAGGCGGCCCGGTGGAGCAGACCATCGCCAAGCTGCAAGGCATCGGCGGCATGAATATCGGAGGCAGCACCGGGGCGGGCGATGTCACCACGCAGCTGAGCAATGCCGGCAGCTACCGTGGCGCGCAGGGCCTGGACCCTGACATCGTCAAGCAGATCGAAAAACAATACGGCTTCGACAAACCCGTTGGCGAACGCTTCTGGCTGTTGGTCAAGGGCTATGCCCATTTTGATTTTGGCAAGAGCCTGTTCCGCGACAAGACCGTGACCGGCCTGATCAGGGAAAAGATGCCGGTGTCGATTTCCATCGGTCTGTGGAGCACCTTGATTATTTACGTGGTGTCGATTCCGCTTGGTATCAGCAAGGCGGTGAAAAGCGGCACACCCTTTGATGTGTGGAGCAGCATTGCCATCACCGTTGGCTACTCCATGCCAGCCTTTCTCTTTGCCATCGTGCTGATCGTGCTCTTTGCCGGTGGCAGCTACTGGCACTGGTTTCCCATGCAGGGCATGACCTCGGAAGACTTCGATACCCTGTCGCTATTTGGCAAGATCAAGGACTACGCCTGGCATATGGTGCTGCCGACCATCTGCCTGACGGTCTACGGCTTTGCGGGTCTGACGGTGCTGACGCGCAATTCCTTTCTCGATGAAATCAACAAACAATATGTGGTGACCGCGCGTGCCAAGGGCCTGACCGAGCAGCAGGTGCTCTATGGCCATGTCTTCCGCAATGCCATGCTGCTGGTGATCGCCGGCATTCCTGCCTCACTCATCGGCCTGCTGTTCAGCGGCTCTTTTCTGGTCGAAATCGTGTTCAATCTCGACGGGCTCGGCCTGCTTGGCTACCAGTCGGTAATCAGCCGCGACTACCCGGTGATTTTTGGCACCCTGTTTATCTTTACGCTGGTGGGGCTGGTGTTGCGCGTGGTCAGCGACATTACCTACACCTTTGTAGACCCCCGTATCGACTTCGAGAGCCGTGGCCAATGACGCTGTCTCCGCTCAATCGCCGCCGCTGGGAAAACTTCCGTCGCAACCGTCGGGGCTGGTGGGCGCTGTGGATTTTGCTGGCACTGTTTACGGTCAGCCTGTTTGCCGAGCTGATCGCCAACGACCAGCCGATTGTGGTCAGCTACAAGCACAGCCTGTATTTCCCGGTGGTGAAAACCTATCCCGAGAGCACCTTCGGTGGCACCCTGAATTCACAGGCGGATTACCGCGACTCCTATGTGGCCGGCCTCATCAATGCGGATGGCTGGATTCTGTGGCCCCCGGTCCGCTTCAATGCCCAGACCATCAACTACAACCTGAACGTGCCCGCGCCCTCCCCGCCCAGCCATGAGAACCTGCTCGGCACCGACGACCAAGGCCGCGATGTGCTGGCGCGGGTGATTTACGGTTTCCGCATTTCCATGCTCTTTGCCCTGGTGCTGACCACGGGCGGCGTCATCATCGGCATCATGGCGGGGGCCTTGCAGGGCTATTATGGTGGCTGGCTGGACATTATCGGGCAGCGCTTTGTCGAGATATGGTCAGGCCTGCCGATGCTGTTCATGCTCATCATCCTCTCCAGCATCGTCGAGCCCAATTTCTGGTGGCTGCTCGGCATCATGCTGCTGTTCCAGTGGCTGGCGCTGGAGGGACTGGTGCGTGCCGAGTTCCTGCGTGGCCGCAATCTGGAGTACGTGCGGGCCGCGCGGGTGCTGGGTGCGAGTAACCGCCGTATCATGTTCGTGCACATGCTGCCCAATTCGCTGATCTCCACCCTCACCTTTCTGCCTTTCCTGTTTTCCGGCTCCATCGAAACACTGACCTCGCTGGACTTTCTCGGTTTTGGCCTGCCCCCCGGTTCACCCTCACTGGGCGAGCTGCTGGCGCAGGGCAAGAACAACCTGAATGCACCCTGGCTGGGTATTGCCGGCTTCACCACCATCGCCACGCTGCTGATGCTGCTGGTCTTTATCGGCGAAGCGGCGCGTGATGCGCTCGACGCCCGCAGGCAGGTCTGAATGAGCGTCGCACCCCTGCTAGCCATTGAAAACCTGAGCATCAGCTTTCCGCTGGCGGACGGCGGTACGAGCACGCCGGTGCGTGCCGCCAGCCTTGAGCTGCGGGCCGGCGAGATGCTGGCGTTGGTGGGTGAGTCGGGCTCGGGCAAGTCGCTCACCGCCCACGCCATCATGCGCCTGTTGCCGCTGCAGGCACGACTCAGTGGCAGCATACGTTTCAAGGGCGAGGAGCTGATATCGGCCCCGGAGTCGCGCCTGCGCCAGCTGCGCGGGCACCGCGTGGGCATGATCTTCCAGGAGCCCATGACCTCGCTGAACCCCTTGCACACGGTGCTGAAGCAGGTCAGCGAGGTGCTTTATGTGCACCAGGGCCTGCGCCCCAACGCGGCGCGGGCGCGCACGCTGGAACTGCTGGAGCTGGTCGGCATCCGCGACGCGGAATCCCGCCTGGGGGCCTACCCGCATGAGCTCTCCGGCGGGCAGCGCCAGCGCGTGATGATTGCCATGGCACTGGCCAATAACCCCGAGCTGCTGATCGCCGACGAGCCCACCACGGCCCTCGACGTGACCTTGCAGGAGCAGATACTGGAGCTGATCGGTGAGCTGCGGCGCAAGTTGAATCTGGCGGTGCTGCTGATCTCGCATGATCTGACGCTGGTGCGGCGCTTTGCCGGCCGGGTGGCCGTGATGCAGAGCGGCAACATTGTCGAGACCAATACCACGGCTGCACTGTTTGCCGCACCGCAGCACGAGTATACGCGCATGCTGCTGGCCGCCGAGCCGACGGGCTACCCTGCACCAGTAGTCGCAGACAGCCCGGACATTTTGACTATCGACAAGCTCCGGGTCTGGTTTCCCGTCAAGAAAGGCTTTTTCAAGCGTACCGTCGATCATGTGAAGGCGGTGGACGAGGTGAGCCTGAACCTGCGCGCGGGGGAAACCCTGGGCATTGTCGGGGAGTCGGGCTCGGGCAAGTCCACCCTGGCGCTGGCGGTAATACGCCTGATCAGCAGTACCGGCGGCGCCGTGGTCTTTTTCGGGCAGGACCTGCTGGGCCTGAACCAGAAGCAGTTGCGCCCCCTGCGCCGCGACCTGCAGATGGTGTTTCAGGACCCCTACGGCAGCCTGAACCCGCGTATGTCCATTGGGCAAATCGTTGGTGAAGGACTGGAAATCCAGGGTGTGGCGAAGGCCGAGCGCGAGCAGGCGGTCATTGCCGCCCTGCTTGAGGTCAAGCTGGACCCGGAGGCGCGCCAGCGCTACCCGCACGAGTTTTCCGGCGGCCAGCGCCAGCGCGTCGCCATCGCCCGCGCCCTGGTGCTCAAGCCCAAGCTCTTGATCCTGGACGAGCCCACCTCGGCGCTGGACCGCACGGTGCAAAAGCAGATCGTGGAGCTGCTGCGCGAGTTGCAGGTCCGCCACGGCTTCAGCTGCCTGTTCATCAGCCACGACCTGAAGGTGGTGCGGGCGCTCAGCCACCGCGTGCTGGTGCTGCGCTACGGCAAGATGCTGGAGTGCCAGACTGCCGAGTCACTGTTTGCCAATCCGCAGCATGAATACACGCAGCAACTGCTGAAGGCAGCCTTTGCCAGTAGCGTGGCATGACACAAACCCTTGCAAATGGCGTCGGTCAGGGCTTAACCCTGACATTACAAAATGGTAGGTTTAGCGCGCCCACAAGGCCAACTCACGACTTCGAAGACTTTAACGAACGCAACAGGAACAGGAGCAGAACATCATGGGATTTTTGACAGGCAAGCGTGTCCTGATTGTCGGCGTCGCCAGCAAGCTTTCCATCGCCTATGGCATCGCCCAGGCCATGCACCGTGAAGGCGCCGAACTCGCCTTTACCTACCAGGGCGAAAAGCTCAAGGGCCGTGTCGAGGAATTTGCCCAGACCTTCGGCTCCACCCTCACCTTCCCCTGTGACGTGGTCAACGATGCCGAGATCGACGCCGTATTCACCGAACTGGGCAAGCACTGGGATGGCCTGGATGTGATCGTGCACTCGGTGGGCTATGCCCCCGGCCATGAGTTGGAAGGCAACTACGTGGATGTGACCACCCGTGAAGGCTTCCGCATTGCCCACGATATCAGCTCCTACAGCTTCGGCGCGCTGGCCAAGGCCGGCAAGAAAATGCTGGAAGGCCGTGGCGGCTCCCTGCTCACCCTGACCTACCAGGGCTCGGAGCGCGTGGTGCCCAATTACAACGTGATGGGTCTGGCCAAGGCCTCGCTGGAAGCCAATGTGCGCTATCTGGCGTCCAGCCTCGGCCCCATCGGCATTCGCGTCAACGGGATTTCCGCCGGCCCCATCCGCACGCTCGCGGCCTCGGGCATCAAGAATTTCCGCAAGATGCTGTCGTATAACGAAGCAGCAACGCCGCTGCGCCGCAATGTGACCATCGAAGAAGTCGGCAACGCCGCCGCCTTCCTGTGCTCGGACCTGGCGTCGGGCATTTCCGGTGAGATTCTGTACGTGGACGGTGGCTTCAATACGGTTGCCATGCCGGCGATGGACAGCATCTGATCGCTGACTGCTGTTGCTGGTAGCCGCAGGACGGGTATCGCGAAGACGGGTGTCGTGAAGATTGCGGTACCCGTTTTCGCAGCAACAATGCGTTTAAAACCACGTCCAGAACAGGCGCTGCTTTTGCCGCCCTCCCCGTCAGCTATACACTTCCCGCCCGGCGAAACACGAAACGCTTGTCGAGTTGGTACTTGCAGAAATAGCCGATAGCCAGGCCAATGGCCCCACCCACATAGCGCAAGGCTATGGTGTGGAACTGGTTGTTAAAACCAAACTCGAAACCCCAGAAAATTCCGGTGGTAAAAGCCCCCATCAGCGCATAGAGCATGAAGGTCTGGCCATCATGCACCACATCCCGCGCCTGGAATTTGAAAATGAAACGCTTGTCGAGCAGGTACTTGACGACCAGTCCAATGCCCGTACCCAAGGCGACAGACAGGGTCAATGCATAAACGCCGTGATAGGCAAAACCAAAAAGATACTGCGACGCTATATTGGCCGAGCCCGCTATCAGGGCAAGAACGGTGTACAGGATAGACAGCTTCATCGTGGGCTTTCGGCTAGCAAATGGGTGATGGCTGGATTGTTCTTATAGCAGCATGTCCGGCCCTGCGACGCAGCGCATTTTCACGCAGATTCAGGCTCAAACGTTGCGGCCACGCCAACGCGGAGCAGCCCATTCGCACGCGGCCTTTGGCCTTATTGGAACACAGGGAGTGTTGGTCTGACAGGCCGAGGAGGCATAAAAACAAAAAATCGGCGGAGAAATCCCCGCCGATTTTTTTTGCAGAACAGACCCAGGCTACAGAGGGATGACCCCGGTACAGCGTGGGCACCAACCTTTACTGTGCCGGGGCTGCTGCCTTGGCGTCGTAGGTCTTGACCTTGGCATTGGCGCGCAGGTAAGCCAGGTAATCACCCAACTCCAGCTGGCCTACAGTCTCGCCAACGACATTGGTCATTTGCGCCAGTTCCGGGCCTGCCGGCACTGGCGGACCTGCCACAACCTTGCTGATCGCCAGAACAACGAAGTTCTCGCTCAGCGGGATAGCCTTGGCCGACAGCTTGCCATCTGCGGGGGCTGGCAGACTGAACACCGCGCGCAGCACCGGCTGGCTGATGCCTGGCGCGTGATGGTTGACGGCCGGGGTGTCCAGCCACTGCACCTGATAGGCTGTTGTCTCATCGGCAAGCGACTTGCCGGCATTCAGGTCGTGGGCGATGGCGTCCGCAATCGACTTGGCCTTGGCACTGGCCTTGTCGAGCACCACCAGATTGCGCGCCACCGGCATCACATCGGCCAGGGCTTGCAGGTGGGCCGGCTGGTAATTGCGGGCATGCAGCCAGATGGTGTGGGCGTCGTCAAACTTGATGGCCTGTGAGTTCTTGCCATCCTTGACGAGATCATCACTGAAGGCAACCTTGAGCACGGCCGGGTTGGCGACAATGCCGGAGGGCGTGCCGTTTTTCGCGATGGGGCCCGAACTCTGCACAACCAGCTTGAACTTGGCAGCCGGGTCCTTGAGGTCGGGTGCCTCATAAACGGCAGCGTCGAGCTTCTCCACCGCATCGCTATACAGCTCATCGGCCTTGGCAGCCTTGGCCTGGTTTTCCAGGGCGGGGCGCATCTGCTCCAGTGTCGGGATGGTCGGCTTGCGGACTTCCAGCAGCTTGATCAGGTGATAACCAAACTGGGTCTTGACCGGAGGCGATATCTGGTTGACGTCCAGGGCAAACAGGGCCTTGTCGAACTCGGGCACAAACTGGCCATGGCCAGCAAAGCCGAGATCGCCATTGTTGACGGCCGAACCCGGATCCTGCGAGTACTGCTTGGCGAGGGCGCCAAAGTCTTCACCGGCACGGGCACGCTTTTCAATGTCCTGGATCTTTTTCAGGGCATCGGCATCCTTGGTCTTGGCATCGACCGTGATCAGGATGTGCTGGGCATGGCGCTGCTCATTATTGGCAAAAGCCTTCACCTGGTCGGCATAGCGCGCCTGGATGTCATCGTCGCTCACCGTGGCCTGGGCCATGAAGTCGTCGCGGCTGAGCTGGATATAGTCCAGCGCCACGGTTTCGTCGGTGGTAAAGCGCTTGGGATTGGCGGCGTAATACTGTTTGGCTTCATCATCGCTGCTGGTCAACCCGGCAGTGTAGCTGGCGGCATTGACCATGGCCTGATGCAGGTCACGCGTCTGGCCGTCGATGGAGGCCAGCCGTGTGACGTCACCCGTGGTGGCAAAGCCGGTCTGGGTGAGGCCGGTGGCCAACTCGGCCATGGCAATCTGCGCCTTGGCTTTTTGCGGGAAGGTGGCGGGGTCTTCACCCGCGCTTTGCAGGGCCTGTGTGTAACGGGTGCTGGAGAACTTGCCGGTTTCGTCGTGGAAGGCCGGCTCCTGCTCGATCAGCTTGGCGATGTAACTGTCAGAAACCAGGAAACCGTCAGCCTTGGCCTGCTGGGTCAACAGTTGCTGGTTGACCAGTCCCTTGAGAACGTCGCGGTGCAGCTTGCCCTGGTCCAGTTTGGAGGGGTCGGCATTGGGGCCCATCTGCTTCAATATGGCCTCTTTCTGCTTTTCCAGCGCCTTGTCAAACTCGGTCTGGTAGATTTCCTTGCCATTGACCTCAGCCGCTACCGCCTTGGAGCTATTGCCATCGAGATAGGAATACACACCAAAAAAAGCAAAAGGCACAAACAGCAGAACCATCAGGGTCTTGCCCAGCCAGCCGCTGACCATTTCACGAAACGCTTGCATTCGAACTCCCCCCAACCAACTTCGTGGGTGCTGTTATAACAGTCATGTATTTCAAGAAAAAGCGCGCCATCATGGCGCGCTATTCATTTCTACCGGCATAGACATGACATCCACGCCCGGCGGTTCAGTTCACCGCGTCTTTCAACGCCTTGCCCGGCTTGAAGGTGGGTACCTTGCTGGCGGCAATGCTGATTTCCTTGCCGGTCTGCGGATTACGGCCGGTACGGGCAGCGCGCTCCTTGACCAGGAAAGTGCCAAAGCCCACCAGCGTTACCTGATCGCCGCCCTTGAGCGCCGTGGTAACGGCATCCAGCACGGCATCCAGTGCACGGCCGGCATCAGCCTTGGTCAGGTCGGAGGCGGTGGCAATGGCATCAATCAGTTCGGATTTATTCACGGTGTATATCCCCTTATTTGTCGGTCTGTATTTTGGATCTATCTAGCCTGAGTGCACAATTTACGCGGCACGGGACCATCCCTGAGCACCTGGCAACGCTGCCGGATACCATGCAACCCTGGCGCAGCACATAAAAACAGGCTGACAAACCCCAGGTAAATCGTCTTAGAAGCGCGGTGACAAATCAGGTCAGGCCGCTGGCAAAAACGAAGGGCCCTTTATAGCAACCACGCCATGGTGGGGTCAAGCTGAAAAGCCCGTCGCACAAGGGTTTCAGCTGATTGGAATACAATTTTGCGACACAGGTTTACGCCGTTGCAGACAGGGCTGGACAAGAGGTCAGGGCAATGCAAGACGGCTGGATGAGCGTGGGCACGCGCTTATAACGAAGCGATATGTACGGGAATTTATTACGGGGAAGTGTATTTACTGTGGCAGCCAGCGTGGGGCTCTCACTTTCCTGATGCGCCCCCGGCGCGGCATGTGTTCCCCCCGTCTCCGGGCGAAAAAAATCCCCGGCGCCGGGCCGGGGATTTTGGTCACGCTACCAGACCGTTGATACAGGCTTAGTGGGTACTGGGTCGGTCGGCATCAGCATCGGCCTGCTCCTCGGACAGTGGCGCTGCAGGGACAGCAGCCTCCGGCAACGGCTCAGGCAGACGGGTCAGCGCAATGGCGAGCACTTCGTCGATCCACTTCACCGTGCGGATTTGCAGGTCCGCCTTGATATTGTCCGGAATCTCCTTGAGATCACGGGCATTTTCTTCCGGGATGATCACCGTCTTGATACCGCCCCGGTGCGCCGCCAGCAGTTTTTCCTTCAAGCCGCCGATGGGCAGCACCTGGCCACGCAGGGTAATTTCACCCGTCATGGCCACGTCAGCCCGCACCGGAATACCGGTCAGCACCGACACAATGGCGGTGCACATGCCAATGCCGGCGCTGGGGCCATCCTTGGGCGTGGCGCCTTCGGGAATGTGAATGTGGATATCGTGCTTTTCATGGAAATCCACGGGCACACCCAGCAGGCGCGAACGTGAACGCACCACGGTCATGGCCGCCTTGATGGATTCCTGCATCACATCGCCCAGCGAACCGGTCATGGTATGACGGCCCTTGCCGGCCACGGCGACGGCTTCGATGGTCAGCAACTCGCCGCCCACGGAGGTCCAGGCCAGCCCGGTCACCTGCCCGATCTGGTCCTTTTCCTCGGCCTTGCCGTAGCTGAACTTGTGCACGCCCAGGAATTTTTCCAGGGTATCGGCGGTGACGGCAACGGGTGCACCGGCGCCACCCATGACGGCCTCTTTCACCACCTTGCGGCAGACCTTGGCAAATTCGCGGTCAAGCCCACGCACACCGGCTTCACGGGTGTAGTAGCGAATGATGTCGCGCAGGGCGTCATCGCTGATCGTCACTTCAGACACCTTGAGGCCGGCGGCCTTGATGGCCTTGGGTACGAGGTACTGGCGCGCGATATTCACTTTTTCTGCCTCGGTGTAACCCGGCAGGCGAATGATTTCCATGCGGTCCATCAGCGGCGCCGGAATATTCATGGAGTTGGCGGTACAGATGAACATCACCTCGGACAGGTCGTAATCGACTTCGAGATAATGGTCATTGAACGTACCATTCTGCTCCGGATCCAGCACTTCGAGCAGGGCCGAGGAAGGATCGCCGCGCGAATCCATGCCCATCTTGTCGACTTCGTCGAGCAGGAAGAGCGGATTCTTGACGCCGACCTTGGACAGCTTCTGGATCAGCTTGCCCGGCATGGAGCCAATATAGGTGCGGCGATGACCACGAATTTCGGCCTCGTCACGCACACCGCCCAAGGCCATGCGCACGAATTCGCGATTGGTGGCCTTGGCTATGCTCTGCCCCAGTGAAGTCTTGCCGACACCGGGCGGGCCGACGAGACAGAGCACAGGGCCCTGCAATTTCTTGACGCGCGACTGCACGGCGAGAAATTCGAGAATGCGCTCTTTCACCTCTTCGAGGCCATAATGATCGGCATCGAGAATTTCACGGGCTTTTTTCAGGTCGATGGACACCTTGCTGCGCTTTTTCCAGGGCACGCCCAGCATCCAGTCGATATAACCACGCACGACGGTGGCTTCCGCCGACATGGGCGACATCATCTTGAGCTTTTTCAGCTCGCCATCGACTTTTTTCTTGGCCTCTGCCGGCATGCCGGCCTTCATCAGGCGGGTTTCGAGTTCGCCGATTTCATTTTCGCCTTCGCCGATTTCGCCCAGCTCTTTCTGGATGGCCTTCATCTGCTCATTCAGGTAATACTCGCGCTGGCTTTTTTCCATCTGTTTTTTGACGCGGCCACGGATACGCTTTTCGACCTTGAGAATGTCGATTTCCGATTCCATGATGCCCATGAGCTGCTCCAGCCGCTCATGGATGCTGGTCATTTCCAGGATTTTCTGCTTCTCGTCGATTTTCAGCGAGAGATGCGCGGCAATGGTATCGGCCAGGCGTGAGGGCTCTTCAATGGAGGACACCGAGGTCAGCACCTCGGGTGCCACTTTCTTGGAAAGCTTCACATACTGGTCAAACTGGTTGAGCAGGGAGCGCGTCAGTACTTCGGCTTCGTTGTCGCGCAGGCGCGGGGCCGAGGCCTCCTTGATGGTGGCGATCAGGTAGCTGCCGGTGTCGACGACGCCGTCGATTTCGGCGCGATAGTTACCTTCGACCAGCACCTTGACGGTACCATCGGGCAGCTTGAGCAGTTGCAGGATGGTAGACACGGTGCCCATATTGTAAAGGCCCTCCTGATGAGGGTCATCGTCGGCGGCATCCATCTGGGCGACCAGGAATATCTGCTTGCTCGACGCCATCGCCGCTTCCAGCGCATGGATGGACTTTTCCCGGCCCACGAACAGGGGGATAACCATGTGGGGATAAATCACCACATCCCGCAGGGGCAACAGGGGCATATCAAGCATCAGGTTTTCGTCACGCATGGGCATCTCCTGGAAGGCCGGATCGGTTCTTTCGGGGCGGACTACAACGTTGGGCCTGCTCACTGTCTTGTGATCGACCAAGAGACAGTAAACAGGCTCATACTGTTATAGCTGCTACGGGCGCAATCCGGCAGGTACAAGCCTATGTTTGAGGCATGGTAGTGACAAATACAAGGGCAGCACTGTAAAAAGACATGAAAAAGGGCCTCTCTGGGCCCTTTTTCATCTAAGCGTTATTCCTGCACCGCTTTCGGTGTGACCTCGGTATTCTCGTAGATCAGCAGGGGTTCCGCCTCGCCGTTGATGGTCTTTTCGTCCACCACCGCCTTGCTCACCCCGTGCAGGGAGGGCAGCTCGTACATGGTACCAAGCAGCACGCCTTCCAGAATCGAACGCAGGCCACGGGCGCCGGTCTTGCGTTCCATGGCGCGCCTGGCCACCGAACGCAGGGCGTCAACCCGGAACTCAAGCTCGACGCCCTCCATTTCAAACAGCTTTGCATACTGCTTGGTGAGGGCGTTCTTGGGCTCGGTCAGGATCTGCATCAGCGCGTCTTCGGCCAACTCTTCCAGCGTGGCGATGACGGGCAGACGGCCGACAAACTCGGGAATCAGACCATACTTGATCAGATCCTCGGGCTCGACTTCCTTGAACACTTCGCCCACGTTCTTGGTTTCGTTCTTGCTCTTGACGGTGGCGTTGAAGCCGATCCCGCCCTGCTCGGAACGATTGCGGATGATCTTGTCCAGGCCGGCAAATGCGCCGCCGCAGATAAAGAGGATATTGGAGGTATCGACTTGCAGGAACTCCTGCTGCGGGTGCTTGCGGCCACCCTGCGGCGGCACCGAGGCGACCGTGCCCTCGATCAGCTTGAGCAGGGCCTGCTGCACGCCCTCGCCCGACACGTCGCGGGTGATGGACGGGTTGTCGCTCTTGCGCGAAATCTTGTCGATTTCGTCAATGTAGACAATACCGGTCTGCGCCTTTTCAACGTCGTAGTCGCACTTCTGCAAGAGCTTCTGGATGATGTTTTCCACGTCTTCGCCCACATAACCGGCTTCGGTCAGGGTGGTGGCGTCGGCAATGGTGAAGGGCACGTTGAGCAGGCGCGCCAGCGTTTCGGCCAGCAGGGTCTTGCCCGAGCCCGTGGGGCCGATGAGCAGGATATTGCTCTTGCTCAGCTCCACGTCATGGCTGTGCTTGCCGCCCGTGGCCTTCTTGGTGCCGGCACGCAGGCGCTTGTAATGGTTGTAGACTGCAACGGCCAGCACGCGCTTGGCCTTTTCCTGGCCGATGACGTACTCGTCCAGCGTGGTCTTGATGTCACGCGGAACGGGCAGGCGGTCACCGCCCTTGTCATGCGGGTCGTCCTGGACTTCTTCACGGATGATATCGTTGCAAAGATCCACGCACTCGTCGCAGATGAACACCGAAGGTCCGGCGATCAGCTTGCGCACTTCATGCTGGCTCTTGCCACAGAAAGAACAGAACAGCAGCTTGCCGTCGCTACCGCCTTTGCGTTCTTCAGGCATTGTTATTACCTCTTAGTAGTCCGGCTTGCCGCCACCCCGGCGAGAGTCCGGGTGGCGAAACGGCAAGCCCGGCCAGACCACGCAGGTCTGGCCGGCTTGCTGGGGTCAGGGCCGCTTCGGCAGAACCGGTCATGGCCTCAATGATCCCGCCCTTCTCCTTCCGGGAGAAGGGATAAAGCTCTTTTATGGGCGCTTTTCGAGCACGCCGTCAACCAGACCGTATTCCTGAGCATCAGTGGCACCCATGAAATTATCACGATCGGTGTCTCTTTCGATACGCTCCAGTGGCTGACCGGTGTGCAGGGCCAGCAACTCGTTCAGGCGACCCTTGATCTTCATGATCTCCTGGGCGTGAATCGCAATGTCAGACGCCTGACCCTGGAAGCCGCCCAGGGGCTGGTGAATCATGACACGGGAGTTGGGCAGGCAGAAGCGCTTGCCGTTCTTGCCCGCTGCCAGCAGGAAGGCGCCCATGGAGGCACACTGGCCAAGGCAGATGGTGGAGACATCGGGCTTCACAAACTGCATGGTATCGTAAATCGACATGCCGGCGGTGACCGAACCGCCCGGCGAGTTGATGTACAGATGAATGTCTTTATCGGGGTTTTCCGATTCGAGGAACAGTAACTGGGCCACGATGAGATTGGCCATCTGGTCTTCGATGGGGCCGATAATGAACACAACCCGTTCTTTCAACAGGCGGGAATAGATGTCAAACGCGCGCTCGCCGCGGGCAGACTGCTCCACCACCATGGGAACCAGGCCGAGGTTCTGGGGTACCAGGAGATCGCCGGAGCCGTGAAGAAAATGCTTGTTCATACAGAAGTCCTTGATTCGTTTACGTATCCCGCAAGGAAACCGGGTAACTTGCCCCGGTTCATATCTTTATATGGGGCCCTTTTCCAGGTACGCAAGGCGTCGTGGGTCTGCCAGACCAGCATTTTTAGACTCTGAACATGGCATAGCATGAGTGTCGGAGAGACCGGCCCCGTGGTCAAGGCCACTGAGCCGGTTTAAAGCCTGTCTTGCCGTTGTGCAGTTTCGCAGGATGGGTGGAGCGAAGCGATACCCATCGGGCAGGTTTCGACTCTGTGCTGACGGGTATCGCTTCGCTCCACCCATCCTGCGCCCCTCTCCAAGGGAGAGAGGTAAAACAAGAGCCTATCGCTGCTGCTGTTGGGCGGCGCGCAGGATTTCTTCGTAAATTGCAGGCTTGTCACTGACCTGGGCGGAGGCCAGGATGGCATCGACCACCTGATCTTCCAGCACCACGGATTCGACCTGCTGTAGCTGTTCGCGGTTGCCGTAGTACCAGCTGACCACTTCCGAGGGGTCCTCGTAGGACTCGGCGACTTCGTCGATCATGGTCTTGACGCGGGCAGCATCCACCACCAGTTCCCTGGCGCGGATCACTTCACCCACCAGCAGGCCCATGCTCACGGAGCGCTTGGCGTTGTCAGTGAAGAGCTCGTCCGGCAACATGGCGGGATCGACATTGCGGCCGCCAAACTGCTTCATCATGGCTTCGCGCTGACGCTGGATTTCGGTGCCAATCAGGGCCCTGGGTACGTCCAGCGGGTTGGTGGCGAGCAGCGCATCAAACACCTGGGTCTTGACCTGGTTCTTGATGGCCTGACGCAGTTCGCGCTCCATGTTCTTGCGCACATCGCCACGGAACTTGTCGAGGCCGCCATCGCCCACGCCAAAGCCGGCGAAGAAGGCCTCGTCCAGCGCCGGCAGTTCGGCAGCTTCGACCTTTTTGACGTTGACCTTGAACTCGGCGTTCTTGCCACGCAGGTTTTCGGCCTGGTAGTCCACCGGGAAAGTCACTTGAAGAGTGCGCTCTTCCCCGGCGACGGCACCGACAAGGCCGCTTTCAAAGCCGGGAATCATGCGGCCGGAACCCAGCTGCAAGGCGTGGTACTGAGCGCTGCCGCCCTCGAAAGGAACACCATCAACGCTGCCTTCGAAGTCGATGACGAGCTTGTCGCCATCTTTGGCGGCGGCGGTGGTTTCGGACCAGGTGGCGCGCTGACGGCGCAGGTTGTCGATCATCTTGTCGAGATCGGCCTCGGTAACATCGGCCACGGGGCGTTCGACATGAATGGTGTCAAAGCCGGCCAGGGTGACTTCCGGGTAGACTTCGAAAGTGGCGACAAATTCGAAGTCCTTGCCGGCTTCGTCGTTGAGGGCTTCGATATTGGGGCTGCCAGCCGGGTTCAGGCTCTGCGAGGTGACGGCTTCATAGAAGCTGTCACGGATGATTTCGCCCAGGGCTTCCTGGCGGATACTGGCGCCAAAGCGCTTGCGCACCAGGGACAGGGGTACCTTGCCGGGGCGGAAGCCGTCCAGCCTTACGGTACGGGCGGCCTTGGTCAGGCGGCTATTGACCTCAAGGTCAACCTTGGCGGCGGGAACGGCGATCTTTACACGGCGCTCAAGGCCCGAAATGGTTTCTACGGAAACTTGCATAACATCCTCGTTGGTACGGACGGGCAGCCTCATGGCGCCTCGAGTCTCGGGCCTGGCAGCCCGGCTTTGAAGGAGTGCGATTATAAGGGAACGCGCCCATAAGGAAAGGGTGCAAAGCGGCTTATTGAGCATGGGCTGCTCAATAAGCGCGGGTAGACCGGAGAGGAATATGCGCCGACAGGGCGGAAGATGCGCCGCCCTGTCCCACGGCAGCCTTTTGCGCAGGGACAGGCGGTCAGACCGGCTTAGTTGTGGTCGTGATCGTGGTCGCCACGACGGTCATCATGGTGGTCATCGCGACGGTCGTCATGACGGTCGGGGCCTGGGCCGCCATGGCCGTAGTACTCGGGATGGTTGTGGTACTGCGGCACATAGACGTTGTTGTACCAGCTGTGCTGAACGAAGTAGACCTGACGACCGCAGGCATTGTACTGCGCGCAGTGACGGCGCCAGTGGCGCTCGTAGCCAGGCTGCACGTGGAGGTATATGGGCGGCTGGCCCACATATTGCGGGTCTTGCTGCACCACCACGGGCTGCTGGTAGACCACCGCAGGGGGCGGCGCGTTGCCCAGATCGATCTGGCCATAGAAGCCGGGCTGGCCAACATTGATGGAAACACCGACATCGGCCATGGCTACGGTGGACGCTGCGCCGAGGGCGGCAGCAAGCAGGATGCGTTTCATCATAAGTAACTCCTGTAAAAAACACGTGTGAATGGATCCACGGTTTACAATGTAACATCGGCAGAACCCCGCTCACAGCACGGGGTTCGCATTGCAACAATTATAAGACCCGCGAGCTACGTGCGTGTTACACAACAGGAATTGCGTTACTCGAGGGGCTCAGCCTGCCTGTTTCGCCCCCTGGCCCTTGCGGATCAGGTAGTAAAACAGCCCTTCCCCGCGCACTTCGTGGCTGACCAGTTCGTGGCCAAGGAAACGGCAGAACCTGGGGATGTCACGCTCGGTCGAGGGGTCGGTGGCGATGACGTCGAGCAGCTCGCCGGACTGCATGGTGCGCACGATCTTGTGCAGCATCATGACCGGCTCCGGGCAAAACATACCCTGGGCGTCGAGATGATGGGCGATGGTTTCGGTCATGATCTACGGGTGTTGTTTCAAGGCCCGGCATTCTCGCCCAAATGCGCCCTGCCCGCCAGCGCACTGTCACGCCGGCCCATTCCGGGCAGGCCCCGACTGTAGTGGGCGATGGGCCAGAGCAGAGCCAGGGTCAGCAGGCCGGTGAACAGGAAAAACAGGGGATAACCCAGCAGGTGCTTGAACACGCCTGATACCAGGTAGAGACTGCCGCCGCCCAGGGTCATCAGGCTCGCCTGCACGGTGAAGTCGGCGCCGGCATGGTGGGGCCGACAGCAGTCCATGATGGCGGTGAGCACGGCAGCGGTGGCCATGCCGGCGGCGGCGTGCTCGAGGGCGTTGACCCCGTATACCAGTGCCGTGGGCAGGACTTGCCCCGATTGATGACGCCAGGCCAGCCAGCCGTAAGCCATCATCGTCAGGCCCTGCAGGCAATAAAACCCGAGGATGGCGCGATAGCGGCCCAGGTAGCGGACGAGGTAACCACCCAGCATGGCGCCAGCAAAGGTGGCTACGCAGCCAATGACGCTGACCATGATGCCGATCTGCTGCAGGCTGTAGCCCATGTCCACGAACATCGGCTTGGTCATGGCCGAGCCCAGCGACTCCCCGGCCTTGCAGATGAGCAGCACGATCAGCCAGCCACGCATGCCCGGCCGTGCAAAAAAGCTGCGGAATATCTGCCGGTAAGGCAGCTTGTACTCCACCGGCAGCGCGATGGCCGGCGGCTCCCGGTACAGCAGCACCGGCAGCATGAGCAGCAGCAGGCCCGCCGCCAGCGCCATGAAGGCCGGTTGCCAGCCCCAGCGTCCCAGGAAATAGAGCAGCAGGCCTCCCCCGCCGATCAGGCCCAGCCGATAGCCGGCCACCTGCACCCCGTTGCCAAGACCCCGCTCATGGTGCGCGAGAGTGCGCACGGACAGACCGTCGGTGGCTATGTCATGGGTCGCGGCCAGGCTATTCACCAGCAGCATCAGTCCCAGGAACACCGGCACGCCAACGCCAGCCAGCAGGCGATGGGGGTCGAAAAAGGCCAGGGCAAAGAGTGTCAGCACGCCGGCAAACTGGGTCGGCAATATCCAGGAGCGGCGCTGGCCCAAGTAACGGGAATAAAAACCATCGACATGGGGAGCCCAAAGGAATTTGAAGCCCCAGGGCGCGAGCAGGATGCCGGTAAAGCCTATCTGCTGGGCGGAAACCCCGTAGCTGCGGAGGATGGCCGGCAGGGCCTCGGTGCAAAGGCCGCTGGGCAGGCCCTCGGCCACATAGAGGCTGAGCAGCAGGGCCAGGCGGAAGGACAGGGGCGATACGCGCAATGTGGTTTCCGCCATGGCAGATCAGCCCTGTGGTTTTTTGTCGGCGGACATTGTCAGTCCGGCTCTACCGGGTGTGCGCGCACATGCCGGGCAAGATCATCATCCAGGGTTTCCCAGCTGATTGACCGCGCGATACGTCTGTAGATCGCGTTTATCACCGGGTTCTGGTGCCTGCAATAATTCACCAGCGGCACCAACTGATGGCCCACCTCGATTTTGGCGGCATAGCCGGTTTGACCGCTTTGTATCGAGTCTGCCTCGACAGACAGGGCCCAGTCCAGCGCGGCCTCCCACAGGCGGAAATACAACAGCCAGTCACGCGGCCGTTCATAGTCAAAGCCAATGAATTTATTGATGACCCGCGAGCCGACGTGAAAGCAAAGCATGAAGGCCACCAGCGCACCGCTTTCCACCTCGCGCAGCAAGACAAAGCGTGAAACATTCTGACTGGCGATCTGCGTAAAAAATTCGCGCCCAAGGCGCTCGAACTTGGTATCTGAGCGCTCATAGGTTTGCATGAAGAGCCCGAACACTTCGTCGAGCACGGCAGCCGTGGGAGCAGCGATCACTTCGCTGGTCAGCTCTACCCGCTCGCGGCTCAGGCGCATTTTCTTTTTGACCTGATGCCGGCGCGAGCCCTTGAGCCGGGCGAAATAATCCGCCTTCTTGCCAGACAGCAGCGACAGGTGCGTACCGGGAAAACTTTCCAGGCGAAACAGGCCGTGGTGATTGGCCACGGCTTCCAGCGGCTCGCGATAATCTGCCGGAAAGTCTTTCCAGATTATCGTTTTGGCTCGGGTCTGCCTGGCCAACTGTTCCAGCTCAAGCTGCAGGGCGTGGAATACCGCTGCACGGTCCACAATGCCTGCAAAGCCAACCGTTCCTTCGTCGGCACAGGGTGAGCCAACAAACAGCATCTTTTGATGCAGCAGCGAGGGGAAAGCACGTCCAAGGAACTGAAGGATTTTTGCGATGGCGTCCGGCATGACGACGGCCACGGGCGCATTCATGAGAAAAACGGGTGCAATGCCGACAGCCACGCCATCAAGGGAAATCAGGCCGTAAAAAAACTGGAATTGATCCTTGAGCTGGCTGGCCTCCAGTACGGCATACCACCAGCGACCTTCAAACGGTGGCGGAAAGCAGGCGTCCCACAGCTCGGCGGGCAGCTCGGACTCCGAACCAACAAGGCGAATTGACACGGTCATGCGTGCCCTCCCAGGAGGGCTACGCCCGCAATAATGAATGCCACACCCAGCCAGCGGCTGCGCGCTACCCGCTCTTTAAGCAACAGGCAGGAAAGAATGGTGACGTTGACAAAACTCAGGCTGCCCATGGGGAAAGCGACACTCACATCCAGTAAGCGCAAGGCCCCCGTCCAGGTAATGGCTTCAGTAAAAAAGGCAATCACACCAAGTGTGAGCCACAACCTTTTTGAGGTGCCGGGACGGGTAGACAACTTCAGGGAAACCTGTGCAAAACCCTCGAGTGTGGTGCTGACCAGCACCAGTACAATACCGCTCAGGGAGCCGCTCATGCTGCTGTGCCATCCCGTCCGTCGGTGCGGTGCTCGGTACGGCTGATGAGCCAGACACCGATCAGCACGATGATGACGCCGGCAATTTTTTCCGGAGAAATATTTTCGTGCAGCACCAGTGCTGACAGGCCCAGCACCGAAATATAACTCAGCGCGGTAATCGGCTGGGCGTAACTGAGATCAGCACTGGCAAGCACCAAGGTCCAGTTCACCAGTTGCAGGACCAGCATCACCGCCACACCTATAAACAGGGGCTGGGTCAGCAGGTGCACAAAATCGGCCAGCAGCAGATTGCCGGGCGGAAGGCTGAGCGCGGCGAACTTCCACAGGATTTGAATGCCGGTGTCCAGAAGGATGGCCAGGGCAAGTCCGATGATGACTTTCATCGGAAGGTTTTTTGTAACGGTCATATCGGTATTTTTTGCCCCGATGGTTTCGGAGGTGTTAAAGGCGGGCAGCGCAAACCACTGCCCGGTGGCATTGTCAGGGGCTGCTTACTGGTGCGACTCGCCCTGGTCTGCCATGACTTCGCTCAAGCTGGGCAGGGTCTCGGCATTGCCGTTGGCGCTGACGCTCACCTGCTTGCGCACAAAGCGGATATAGCTGGTCTTGCCGGCGGAGATGGTCACGTCGGTCACCGCGCTTTCCACCCCCGGCCACAGCAGCAGCGGCTCGCGCAGGCTGACATGGTGGTCACCGGGACCGAGGGCGAGGGTCTTTACGTCGCCAATGCCCATGCGCCCCTGGTTATAGCCATCGACATAGATAAACGGCAGGCGGGCGTCGCTGTTGGAGGACAGGGGCTGATAAACGACCAGCGTGCCGGGACGGCCTTCCGGCAACGGCGGCAGGGAGGTGCTGACGCAGGCAGCGAGCAGGCCGGCCAGCACTACAGGGGCAATGGCATGCATTTTCATGGCTATTCCTCGCTTGTTTGTTTCGGGCGCTCAGGAGAACACGATGGTCTTGTTGCCATGCACGATGATGCGGTCTTCCACATGCCAGCGCACGGCGCGCGCCAGCACATTGCGCTCCACATCCTGACCCAGTTCGCGCAGGGTTTCCACCCCGTCGCGATGCGACACGCGGTCTACCCCCTGCTCAATGATGGGGCCCTGGTCAAGGTCGGCGGTGACATAGTGGGCGGTGGCGCCGATCAGCTTGACGCCCTTGTCGTAGGCCTGCTGGTAGGGATTGGCACCCACGAAGGCGGGCAGGAAGGAGTGGTGGATATTGATGATCTGGTGCGGCCAGCGGGCCACGAAATCGGCACTGAGAATCTGCATGTAGCGCGCCAGCACCACGAGGTCATGCCCGGCCAGCAGTTCCTGCACGCGGGCCTCGGCCTCGGCCTTATTATCCTTGCCGACGCTGACCACGTGAAAAGGCACACCAAAGGACTCCACGTCGGCCCGCAGATCGGGGTGGTTGCTGATGACCTGGGTCACTTCGCAGGCCAGCGCCCCGCGCGACCAGCGCCAAAGCAGCTCCAGCATGGCGTGGTCAACCTTGGACACCAGAATGGCGACCTTCTTCAGGTCGGCGGCATAGCTGATGCGCCAGTCCATGCCGTAGCGCCTGGCCACGGCGTCGCCAAAGGTCTGGTTGAGCACCTGGCGCGACAGGTCCAGGTGCGGCGTCTGGAACTCCAGCCGCATGAAGTAGGTGCCACCCTCAGCCTCGGTGGAGTGCTGGTCCAGCGCGGTGATGTTGGCCCCGTGGTTGAACAGGAAGCTGGACACGGCATTGACGATGCCGGGCCGGTCGGGGCAGGTAATAAGCAGGCGTGCAGTGGTATTCGCGTTCGGCATGGTTTCGGGTTCTGGCTCAATCATCATCGTTAAAATCGTCGGCATCCACATCCAGCCCCAGCAAGTCGCGGCGGTAAGCGGCAGGTGTCTTGCCTGTCCACTTCTTGAAGGCGCGGTGGAAGGAGCTGGCCTCGGAAAACCCCATCATCAGCGCAATTTCGTCGATGGACAGCTCGGCCTTGGCCAGATAATACACGCTGGCGTCGTGGCGTATGCTGTCCTTGATGTCCTGGTAGCTGGTATCCGCTTCCTTGAGGCGGCGGCGCAGGGTCTGCGGCGTCATGTTGAGCTTGTCGCAGATTTGTGAAAAGTCGGGGAAATTGTGCCCGTATTCCTTGGAAATAATGGCGCGTATCTGCTCAGCGAGCCCGATAGGCTGCATATTGCCCTCAATGATCAGCGCCAGCGAGTCTTTCAGAAAGCGCGAGAGCGACAGCGGGTTCTGCACCAGCGGCAGCTGCATCAGGGCCGCCGGCAATACCACGCGGTTCTGCGCGCAGCCAAACTCCACCGGGCAGGGAAACACGTAGCGATACTCCCGCGCCTCGGCCGGCTCGGGAAAGTCCAGCTCGATACGGACGGGGCGGATATTCTGCCCGGTCAGCCAGCTCCAGAAGCGCACGGAGATGAACACCGAGGACTCCAGCAGGATGTCGCGGGCCTCGCCCTCCCCCACTTCAAGCCCGAACAGGGCCTGCTCGCCGTCGAGATTCAGGCTGAGGGTTACCGGCAGCTCCAGCAGGCGGTAAAAGTCGCTGCTGCGGCGGATGGCCTTTTCAAGATTGCGGCAGTTGATGACGGCGTGTGCCATCATGGAAAAGGTGCCGGGCTTGGAGCGGGCGCCACGCCAGAGGCCGATGAACTCGTCCTCGGTACGGCGCATGACAATGTGCAGCAGCCGGGTGAACTCCGCCGTGTCCAGCCGCGCCTCGGGCATTTGCAGCAGGCCCAGGTCCAGCCCGGCTTCCTGGAACAGGTCTTCCAGGCTGACGCCACTGCGCGCCACACCGGCCAGGATCTTGCTGACATAGCTTAGGGTAATGCTGTTACGGACCACGATGTCCCCGGATTTCCGTCCCTGACTAGGGTGGCGATACTATCATGGGCTGGGTTGGGGCGCACGGTGGGGGCCGGGGCAGGCGGGATGCGGGCTTGAGCCGGTTTTTGACCGGCGAATCAGGCACGTTGCCCTCCGGTTCCCGCTGGCAGATATGGTCAGGCATTTTGAGAGAAAACGTCATTGGCCGGTGGGGGCCTGTAGAGCAGACTGCCCGCCATTGATGAGGCCAAAAAGAAAACAACAAGGAAAACCCGGAGCAAATCATGACTATCCGTTTTGATGATCGCGTTGTCATTATCACCGGCGCCGGTGGCGGCCTCGGGCGCGCCCATGCGCTGGCGTTTGCAGCGCGCGGCGCCAAGGTGGTCGTGAACGACCTGGGCAGCTCGGCCATCGGCACCGGCGCCAGCCACTCGCCAGCGCAACTGGTCGTGGATGAAATCATCGCGCATGGCGGCGAGGCCGTGGCGAATCATGATTCGGTCAGCGACGGTGAAAAAATCGTGCAGGCGGCGCTCGACAATTTTGGGCGGGTCGATGTGCTGGTGAACAATGCCGGCATCCTGCGCGATAAATCCTTTGCGAAAATGAGCGACGAAGACTGGGATCTGGTGTATCGCGTGCATGTCGAAGGTGCTTACAAGTGCTCCAAAGCCGTGTGGGACATCATGCGCAACCAGCAATACGGGCGCATCATCATGACCGCTTCCGCGGCCGGTATTTACGGCAATTTCGGCCAGGCCAATTATGCGATGGCCAAGCTGGGCCTGCATGGTTTTGCGCAAACGCTGGCGCTGGAAGGGCGCAGCCGGAATATATTGGTAAACACCATCGCGCCAGTGGCCGGCTCACGCATGACTGAAACCATTTTTACGCCGGAACTGGTGGCGCGATTAAAGCCGGAATATGTCAGCCCCCTGCTGGTGTGGCTGGCCTCGGAGGAAAACCGGGAGCACAGCGGCGAGCTTTACGAAGTGGGCGCCGGCTTTATTGCCAGGCTGCGCTGGGAGCGCAGCCGTGGCCAGACCTTTGATACCACTCACGGCTTTGATGCCGATGACGTGGCAGCGGCCTGTGACCGTATCGGTGATTTTACCAATCCCACTCACCCGGCCAGCACGCAGGACAGCTTTCAGCAGATATTTGCCAATTTGGGTGACGCCGGCTGACGGACTCTTGTACTTGCCAACCGGGCAGGAATGCAACACAAGCAGGATTTCCGCGCCAGCCCGGCTGGTGGTATAGTTCGCGCCGATTCCACGGCCCGAGACCAGCCATGTTCAGCCTGCACCCCCAGTTGGAAGCCGATACCCTGGCGCTGGGTTCATTTCCGCTGTGCACCTGCCGGCTGATGAACGACATGCATTACCCTTGGCTGATCCTTGTGCCACAGCGTGCCGACGTGAAAGAAATCTTTCAATTAAACGTCAAGGATCAGCAACAATTCCTGCGAGAATCCTCCTACGTGGCACAGCGCCTGACCCTGCATTTCAGCGCGGACAAGATCAATATTGGCGCCCTCGGCAATATGGTGCCACAACTGCATATTCACCATATTGCGCGCTACTGCAATGACGCCGCCTGGCCGGCCCCGGTCTGGGGCAGGTTTCCTGCGCAGCCCTATGCCCCGGAATACCTGCCGAAGATGCTGGAGCAATTGCGTCTGGCCTTTGCCGACTGCCAGAAAATCGGATTTGTGTGGGCAGAACAGGAAGTAGTCGCAGAAGCCGAGCCGACACCGGAAATCCCGGCTACAGAAGCAGAAACGCCTGCCGCCGAACCCGTCAGCTAGTGGTTCATGCGCTTAATTGGGTAACACTGACTTGGCCCGGTTTACTGCGGCAATGATATTTTCCGCACTCTTGGTCCAGCGGAAGGGCTTTGCCAATTCCTTGTTATGCACCTCAATGAATCGTTCGATTTCGGCCTTCAGTT
>Ga0302193_10000358_pt1 | contig 40936 bp, 32 predicted proteins | sample II_Bog_E3_3_FD_200228 | JGI IMG/M metagenome (GOLD analysis project Ga0302193, IMG submission 200228) | Peat permafrost microbial communities from Stordalen Mire near Abisko, Sweden - II_Bog_E3_3 | ecosystem: Environmental > Terrestrial > Soil > Wetlands > Peat | place: Sweden: Abisko...
AGCGGCTGCGAATGGTGGTCAGCCGCACGCGGCCCGCAAAGGAAGCGGTCGCCGTGGCCGAGGCGCTGGGCGCAGAACTGATCCCGATGGGCAGCGCCGGGGCCAAGGCCATGGCGGTGATCCTGGGTGAGGCGGACATCTACCTCCACACCGGCGGCCAGTACGAATGGGATTCGTGCGCCCCCGTCGCTGTCGCGCTGGCCCATGGGCTGCACGCCAGCCGCGCCGATGGCTCGCCGCTGGTCTACAATCAGCGCGACACCTATATGCCCGACCTGCTGATCTGCCGCCGGGAACACGCAGCATTGGTGCTCGACACCATGGCCAAACACTTTGGGGCTGCGCTTTAGCCGAACACTTCGGCGCGGACCCAGTCGACAGTCGGCGCGGCAGAATCGAGCCGCGCCTTGCCGAGCAGGCCCGACCAATAGCCTTCGGACCCGTCGGCAAGCCGCCATTCGTGCAGCCGGCGGGTCAGGAGTTGCAGATCGTATTCCTCGCTGATGCCGATGGCGCCATGCACGGCATGGGCGCTGCTGGCGACACGTGACGCGGCAATGGACGTGGTGATTTTGGCACTGGCCGCAAGGTGGACCGGCACCGCGATCCCGTGTGAAGCCCCCATGCCCGCGGCAATGCGGCAGGCGATCATGTCCTCGGCCATGACGGCCAGCATCTGTTGCAGCGCCTGCTGGCGTCCGATCGGCTTGCCGAACTGGGCCCGCTCATTGGCATAGGCCGCGCTCATTTCGGTCAGCCGCGCTGTCGCGCCCGCGATCAGGGCAGCCCGCAGCACCGCCGCAACAGCGCGGAGCCCGCCCGCGGCGCGCGCAAGCGACGGGCCTTGCGGCACGCCCGACAGCTTTGCCGAGACCGAGCCATGCACCCCCGTCGGCTGTGGATCGAGCGCGGCGATCGGCGACAGCACCACCGCCATGCCGGTATCGACCAGCGCATGGTCGGCAAGCAATGCGCCCGGCACCGGCTGCGCCAGCGATGAAACCAGCACGATCGGCCCCGCAGGCGCGGCGATCCCGGCCTCCGCCAGAAGCGCGCGCGCCACCATGGTATCAGCCACTGGCAGCGGCAAGGCATGGGCCCCCAAGGCTTCGACCAACGGCGCGATCTCGCCCAGCGCAAGCCCTGCCCCGCCCCGATCCTCGCCCACAAGCGCGTCGAGATAGCCCGAATCCACGATGGCCTGCCAAATCGGACGGATCGATCCACCGGCTTCGAGCGCGCGAACCGCAGCGGGGACGGCAACATCATCGAGCAGCCGCACGAACGGGCCCAGAAGATCCATGTCCTGCATCGTCATTCCCCCACTCACCGCAGCCCCATCCCGCGCGCGATGATCCCGCGCAGGATTTCGCGCGTGCCCCCGCGCAGAGAAAAACTCGGCGCGACATGCGTGACATAGAGCAGCGTTCGATAAAGCTCTTCGCTCACCGGTTCATCGGGATGGGCGGCCAGATCGTCGCCGATCACCACCGGCAATTCCTGTTCGAAGCCGGTGCCGCGATCCTTGACGATGCTCGCCTCGGCCACCGGGCTTTCCCCGGCAGCGAGCCGCGCGGTGCAGGCAATCGACATGGCGCGCAGCGTCGCCAGTTCTGCCGTGAGGCGGCCGACCAACGGCGCGCAGTCATTGCGCCCTGTTGCCTGAAGATGGCGCACCCAGGCGTCGAGCAGCACGACGCTCGAATAGATCCGTTCGGGCCCCGAGCGTTCAAACGCAAGTTCCGCGCCGACCTGTTTCCATCCCTCGCCCTCGCGCCCGATCAGCGCGTCTTCGCCCAGCGCGACATTGTCGAAGAACACTTCGGCAAAATGCGCGTCGCCGGTCAGGTCGACGATCGGGCGCACGGTCACCCCCGGCGCTTTCAGATCGACGATCACTTGCGAGAGCCCGGCGTGGCGGTCTTCGGTCGTGCCCGAGGTGCGCACCAGCGCGATCATGTAGTCGGAATGCATCGCGTTGCTGGTCCAGATCTTCTGCCCGTTGAGCAGCCAGCCCTTTTCCATCCGCTCGGCACGCGTGCGCACGCTGGCGAGGTCAGACCCCGAACCGGGCTCGCTCATGCCGATGCAGAACAGCAGTTCGCCCCGGCATATGCCCGGAATATAGCATTGCCGCTGCGCCTCGGTGCCGAAATGCAGGATCAGCGGCGCACTTTGCCGGTCGGCGATCCAGTGCGCGGCGACCGGGGCCCCGGCGCCGAGCAATTCCTCGACCACCACGAACCGCGCGAAGGCCCCGCGTCCCTGCCCGCCATAAGCTTTGGGCAAAGTCAGCCCGATCAGGCCTGCCTTGCCCAGCGCGCGACTGAACCCCGCATCGAACCCCTGCCACGACCGCGCCCGCCGATCAGCGGCAAGCGCCGCGACATGGCGCGCGACGAGATCGCGCACGACCGGGCGCAAGGCTTCGTCCTGCTCCGGCAATGTCGCAAGCGTCAGTGTATCGAACACCGCTCCAGCTTCCTCTCTTTGGCCTCAAAGCCTAATCAATCATTTAATTGAGCCAAAGGATAGACCATACGCGCCGCAAGCGTCCAGTGTAACCTCGTGCAATGGGCCCGATCAGTGCGCACGCGGCGTGCTGCCCTGCAAAAGCAGAGGCTGCGACACTTTGATACGGCTCATTTGATTTAAGCCATATTTTTTGCGCCTGCGAACGCGCATAGTTACCTATCCGTGGCCGGAAGGATCCCCAATGTTCGGCATATTGCGCATCGCATACAAATTGCTCGCCAACGATCGAACCAAGTTCACCGCGTTGATCGTGGGGATCACTTTTGCCGTTTTCCTGATGGTGCAGATGACCGCGATGTTTGCCGGGGTACTCAGTCGGTCGTCGGCGACGGTCTACAACGTCGGCGCCTCGATCTGGGTGATGGACCCGGCGGTACAGACAGTATCGAATTCGATCCCCATGCCCGATGCCGTGCTCGATGAGGTCCGTTCGCTTCCCGGCGTGAAATTCGCGGTGCCGCTCTATTCCGGCGGCGGCCTCGTGAAACTGGCCGACGGCACGTATCAGGCGGTCACGATCATGGGGCTGGACGATACCACGCTGTTTGGCCGTCCGCAGATGCTCAAGGGACAGATCGAGGACATCTACGGCGAAAGCGGCTTCATCGCCGTGGTCGATTCCGAATACACCAAACTGGGCAGCCCCAAAGTCGGCGACGAATTCGAAATCAACGACAATCGCGCGCGCATCGTAGGCCTTGCGCGCGTTGCCAGCAACGGCCTGTTCGGCGTGCCCTCGCTCTACACCACCTATAGCCGCGCGCTCCAATACCTGCCCAATACCCGCTTCACCACGAGCTATATCCTCGTCGAGCCCAAGAGCGAGGCGGATATTCCCGCAATCCGCGACGGCGTGGCCCGGATCGGCTATATCGCGCTGACCCGCGACGAATTCGTCAGCCAGATTTCCCACTTCTATACGTTCAAGACCGGGATCGGCACCAATCTGCTGATGATGTCGGCAATCGCCTTCATCGTCGGCCTGTCGATTTCGGGGCAGACATTCTATTCGTTCATTCTTGAAAACCTGGAAAAATTCGGCGCCCTCAAGGCGATCGGCATGACCTCGCGCGAATTGATCACGATGATCCTGTTCCAGGCGGGGTTCGTCTCGCTGACCGGCTATGGCCTCGGCACCGGATTGTGCGCGACGATGATCTGGCTCGCGCGCGCGCGATTGCCCGATTACGCCTCGATCATCACGCCGGGCAACCTGCTGCTGGCGCTCGGCATGGTCGTGGTGATTGCCGGGGTATCGAGCTGGTTCGGCGTGCGCCGCGTGTTGCGCATCGAGCCTTTCGACATTTTCCGGGGTTGATGGACATGCCCGACACCCCCGGAAATATCGCCGAAAAGACTGTTGCAAAGACTGTCGCGAAGACTGTCGCGATCCGGGCCGAAGGTTTGACCAAAGGCTTTGGCGACGGCGAAACCTATACCCGCGCGGTCAGCGATGTCAGCTTCGAGGCCTATCACGGCGAAATCCTGTTCGTCGTCGGCCCCTCGGGGTCGGGCAAGACCACGATGCTGTCGATGGTTTCGGGCATCCTGCGCCCCGATGCCGGGCGCGTGAGCATCGAGGGGCAGGACATCTGGTCGCTGTCGACCGATCAGCTTGCGCATTTCCGGCTGAACACGATCGGCTTCGTGTTTCAGGACTTTCACTTGTTCCCGCGCCTGACCACGGCGGAAAACGTTGCCATCCCGCTGATCATCAAGCGCCACCCCTGGGACGAAGCAATGTCCGAAGCGCGCCGCTTTCTCGAAATCGTGGGCCTTGCCAATCGCGCCGATGTCCCCCCGGTCAAGCTGTCGGGCGGCGAGCAGCAGCGCGTGGCCATTGCCCGCGCGCTGATCGCGCAGCCCGATCTGCTCGTGCTCGATGAACCCACCGCGTCGCTCGACGGCGATACAGGGCGCAACATCATCAGCTTCGTGCGCAACCAGGTGCTCAACGACAAGCGCTGCATCCTGATCATCACGCACGATTCGCGCATTTTCGAATTCGCCGACCGCATTCTCAATATGGAAGACGGTCGCGTCACCGGCATAGCAGACGGAGGATCCCATGTTGCCCATGAAGGCGTATAAAGAGGGTATGCGGCCATGATCGCCATTCGCCCGGTCTATGCGCTTGCCGCAGCAGGCTTCGCGCTCGCCGTGGGCAGCGCAATCATCCTGTCCGAACACCGGACGGCGCAGGCGCCCTTGTTCAAACCGGCGACCAACCCCTATCCCAACGGCATCTATGCCAACGGCATGGTCGAAAGCGCGCAGTCGCAAGGGATCGACATCGCGCTCGATCCCGAAGTCACCGGCAAAGTGACGCAAGTCCTCGTGCGCGAAGGCGAACACGTCCATGCCGGGCAACCGCTGCTCGCGCTCGATGACAGCATCCAGCGCGGCACCACGCGCCAGCTCGATGCCGCCGCCGCCGCCGCCGTATCGCAACTGGCCGAGCTTCACGCACAGCCGCGCCCCGAAACGCTCGCCGTGGCGATTGCCCAGGCCGAAAACGCCGCCGCCACGCTGAAAAACGCGGCCGATACGCGCGCCAAGCAGGAACACGCCTTTGCCCTCGACCCGCGCTCGGTCAGCCGCGACACGCTCGATACCGCGCGCAACACCGAGGCGATCGCGGCAACCGCGTACAAAGTGGCCAGGCGCAACGAAGAACTGATCCGCGCCGGGGCCTGGCGCTTTGACATCGAAAACCAGCAGCATCAGGCCGAGGCCGCCGCCCATGCCGCCGAAGCGGCGCATGCCACGCTCGACAAATTCGTGCTGCGATCGCCGCGCGATGGCGTGGTGCTGGCGATCAACGCCACTGTCGGCAGCTCGATTGCGCCCGCCGGCGTCTATGACACGCGCACCCAGGCGACGCTGCCGGTGATCACCTTCGGCACGCCGCAAGCGCGCATGCAGGTGCGCGCCTATGTCGATGAAATCCTCGTGCCGCGCCTGCCTTCGGGCGCGATGCAGGCCGTGATGAGCCTGCGCGGATCGGATCGGCGCATCGCGCTGCATTACGAACGCGTCGAACCCTATCTCTCGCCCAAGATCGCCCTGTCGGATCAGCGGCTGGAGCGTGTCGATCTGCGCGTGCTGCCGGTGATCTTCACCTTTGCACCGCCCGCCGACATGGCCGTCTATTCGGGGCAGATGGTCGACATTTATATCAGCGGGAAAAAGCCGTGATCCGCGTCCTGCGCCTCGCGCCGCTCGGGATGGCGGCGCTGCTGTGCGGCTGCGCAGTGGGGCCCGATTTCCATCGACCGACGCCGCCTGCGGTCGATCGCTATCGCGCAACGGACGATGCAGCAGGCGGATTGGCGCTCGATCGCGATACCGCGATTGCCCAGGCTTGGTGGCATGTCCTCGGCTCGCCCGATCTTGACGCGCTGGTTGCGCATGGTCTTGCCAACAGCCCCGATGTCGCCGGGGCACAGGCGCGGCTGCGCTCTGCGCAGGCCCAGCTGCGCGCGGGCTATGGCGCGTTCTTTCCGCAAGTTGATGGCAGCTTCGACGCAACGCGCGAACGTTACAGCCCGTCGCGGGTGGGCTCCGCCGGGGCGGCCGAAGTTTTTTCGCTGTTCAACCCTTCGGTCGCGGTCAATTTCGTGCTGGACCTGTTCGGCGGCAACCGGCGGCTGGTCGAAGCGCTGCACGCCACCGCCACGGCGCAGGCACAGACCTTGCGCGCAACGCAGCTCACGCTCGCCGGCAATATCGCCAGTACCGCGATCATCCGCGCCGCGTATCACGATGAAGTCACCGCATGGCGCGACATCGTCGCTGCCGATGAGGCCCAGCTTGAATCCGCCCATGCACGAACCGGCGCCGGAACCGAGGGCTATGCCGCCGAGCTCGCTCTGGCGCAGGCGCTGGAAAGCGCCCGCGCCGGGCTCAAGGCCGCCGAAGTCCGGGCGGGTCAAGCCGATGATCTGCTTGCCGTGCTGGTCGGCGACCCACCGGCGAGCGCCCGCCTGCCCGACCTTGCGCTGGCCGCGCTGCATGTGCCTGACAGCCTGCCGCTGCGCCTGCCGTCGGAGCTGGTGCGCCAACGCCCCGACATCCGCGTCGCCGAAGCGACCGCGCATGCCGCCAGCGCCCAGATCGGTGTCGCCACCGCAGCAATGCTGCCGCAAGTCACGCTGAGCGCGGGAACCGGATCGAGCACCAACACGATGGGCGCACTGTTTGGCGCAGGCACCGGGGTATGGAACTATGGCGCCGGCGTCACCGCACCCCTGTTTTCCGGCGGATCGCTGATCAACAAGCGCGCCGCCGCCAAGGCCGATTATCAGGCGGCGATGGCGAGCTGGCAGGAAACCGTGGTCACCGCCTTTGGCCAGGTCGCCGATGTACTGACCGCCAATGCCGGCGATGCTGCCGCCGACGCAGCCGAAGCCCGCGCCGACACGGACGCACAGACCGCGTTCCATCTGGCCGAGGCCGATCGTCGCGCCGGATTGATCAGCGAAGCCGACCTCGCCGCCAGCCGCGCAGCCTGGCAAAGCGCGCATATTTCCGCGCTGTCCGCCCGCGCGACGCACTTGCAGGACGCGGTCGCGCTCTATGTCGCGCTCGGCGGCGGGATCGACCAGCCGAAGCCGTGAGGCGCGTCAGTTCACGGGCTGCTTCGGCGATGGCGACAGGTCAACCGGCCCGATCCACTGGCCGCCGATGGCCTCGATCAGGGCAACTGCTGCGTTCTGCTGATTGACCGTATTGCCGATCAGATTGACCCGCGCGGCATAGGCGGTCGCCTGCGCGGTGGTGACCGTGGTAAAATCGACCGTGCCCGCCTGATATTCGTTGCGCGTCACCGCTTCGGCGCGATCGGCGGATTCAGACGCCGCGTGGTAATGCACGGCCTCCGCGCGATAGCCGTCGACCCCGGCAAGATCGGTTTCGACTTCCTGAAACGCGCTGAGCACGGTCTGGCGATAGGTCGCGACCGCCGCATCATAGGCGGCGCGTGCGCCTGCCACTTTGGCCGAACGCGCGCCCCAGTCGAGCAGGGTCTGCGCAGCGCTCGCGCCCAGCGACCAGGCCGATGTCGCCGCGCCGAACAGGCTGCTGAACGAAGCGGCGCTCGTACCCAGCTCGGCGGTCAGCGATACCGTCGGAAAGAACGCCGCGCGCTGCACGCCGATATTGGCATTGGCGGCGGCGACCAGCCGCTCGGCATTGGCAATGTCCGGTCGCCGTTCGAGCACTGCCGAAGGCACGACGCCGGGCACCGCCGGGACAACCGGGCGCCAGGCCGCGGGCTTGATCGCAAATGCGCTCGGGTTTTCGCCGACCAGCACGGCAATCGCGGTTTCATAGCCCACGCGCTGACGATCGAGATCGCGGCGGTTCGCCTCCGCGTTGGCCAAAGTGGTGCGCGCGGTATCGACATCGGCGGAACTGGCGGTTCCGGCGGCAAATTTGTTGCGCGTGATGGCGAGCGAGCGGCGGTACGATACCAGTGTCGCATCGAGCATGGCCGCCTGCGCATCGATCCCGCGCAGCGCGAAATAGTCGGTCGCCAGTGCCCCTTGGGCCGACAGCGTGGCATTGGCCAGCTCCGCCGCCGAAGCCTGGGCATTGGCGCGCGCCGCGCGCGCGGTGTTGGTCAGGCTGCCCCACAGATCGGGCGCCCAGCTTGCCGTGCCGGTTGCGGTAAACGTGCTGCTTGCCGGGCCGCTGGTCGAGACCGCCCCCTGCCGCGTTGCCCCGATGGTGGCCCCGACCGTGGGCAGCAAGGCGGCGCGATCGACCCGTGCCGTCGCCAGCGCCTGAGCGTAAGACGCGCGGTAGTACGCAAGGTTCTGGTTGGTGATCGCCACCTTTGCCTCAAGCGCATCAAGCGTTTCATCGCCAAACAGCGTCCACCATGCGCCCTTGGCCACCGCGTCCGAGGGATTGGCCGGGGCCCAGCCCGGATCGGCCTTGAACGCCGCCGTCGGCGCAACGCTTGTCGGAACGCGATACGTCGGCGCCATCGAACAGCCCGCCAAGGCAGTCGACATCGCAGTCGAGAGGGCAACAAGAGGCAACAGGCGTTTGGTCATCGAATTGAGCCTATCCACATTCGTATCGGGCGCGGCAACGCGGAGGGGCGTCATGCCTTCACCGCTTCAGGGGCGCTGTCTTCGTCGCCATGACGCGCAAGCATGTGTTCAAACGGCGAGCGCCGCCGCCATTTGTCGAGCGCCAGATAGACGACCGGCGTAGTCAACAGCGTCAGCACCTGGCTGACCAGCAGCCCGCCGACAATCGCGATCCCCAGCGGGCGGCGCAGTTCGGCCCCGTCGCCAAACCCGATCGCCAGCGGCAAGGCGCCAAGCGCGGCTGCCAGCGTTGTCATCAGGATCGGGCGAAAGCGCAAGAGGCATGCTTCGCGGATCGCTTCAAGCGGGGGCATATTGAAACGCCGCTCGCTCTCGATGGCAAAGTCGATGATCAGGATCGCGTTTTTCTTCACGATGCCGATCAGCAGGATAATACCGATCAGCGCGATGATGTCGAATTCGCCACCCGTCACGATCAGCGCGAGGATCGCACCCAGCCCCGCCGAAGGCAGTGTCGAGAGCACGGTCAGCGGATGGATCGCCGATTCATAGAGTATCCCGAGCACGATATAGATCGCCGCGATCGCCGCCACGATCAGCAGGGGAATGGTCGCGGTCGATTGCTGAAACACTTTGGCCGTCCCGCCGAAATCGCCATGAACCGTGGCGGGCAGCCGCAACTGACGCTGTGCATCGGCGATCACTTGCCCCGCCTGGCCCAGCGAAACCGAGGGCGGCAGATTGAATGAAATCGTGGCCGAAGGCTCGCCGCTCGAATGGCTGACCGCCGCATTGGTCGAGGCCGAGCGCCAGCGCGCCAAAGTCGAGAGCTGGACCAGCTTTGATGCGGACGTACTGACCGCGCTGCCCAGCGCCTGGTTGTTGCCGAGCGAGGCATTGGCCGAGGCTGCCTGCGGCGCCAGCGCGATGGCGCCGCCGACCGGGAGGTAGAGATCATTGAGCGCTTCGGGTTTGCCGTTGAATGCCGGGTCGGCCTCCATCACCACGTGATACTGGTTGAGCCCCTTGTAGATATTGGCGACCTCGCGCTGGCCAAACGCGTCATAGAGCGTGTTGTCGACAGTCAGCATCGAGATGCCAAGGCTGCTCGCACGGTCGCGATCGACATCGACATACGAGGCCGCGCCCGCATCCTGCTGGTCGATATCGACGTCGATGATCTTGCCGGGCTGCGCTTTCAACGCCTTGACCAGGCGATTGCCGGCATCGGCCAATTGGTCGGGCGTTTCGGCATAGAGCACATATTGGTACATGCTGGTGGTCTGGCGACCGCCGACCTGGAGATCCTGCACCGGATTGAGAAACAGGCTGACCCCGCGCACCCGCCCCAGTTTTGGACGCAGCCGCTGGATCACATCGGTTACCGCCACCCGCTGGTCGCGCGGTTTCAGATTGACGAACATGAAGCCCGACCCGGCGCGCCCCCCGCCGGCAAAGGCGACCACGTTCGCCACCGAGGGGTCGGAGCGCACGATCCGCTCGATCTGCGTCATCTTTTCGCGAAGACCGGTGAACGAGAGCGACTGATCGACGCGCAATCCGCCCGCCATGCTGCCGGTATCCTGTTGCGGCAGGAATCCCTTGGGCGCGATCATCAGGCAATAGACATTGAGCACGACGGCCCCGAGCAGAAGCAGCAGGACCGGGCCGCGATGCGCCAGCGCCCAATCGAGCTGCCGCGCATAGCCGCGATGCAGCCAGTCGAAAAACCGCCGCGAACGGTCGAACACGACCCGGCTGAAACGATCGACATGGGCGTCTCTATCCGCTTCGCGTTCGAGCAGGCGCGACGCGAGCATCGGCGTCACGGTCAGCGAGGCGATCAGGCTGATCGCCACGGCGGCGGTCATGGTCAGCGCGAATTCGCGCAACAACCGCCCGAGAATCCCGCCCATGAACACCAGCGGGATAAACACCGCAACGAGGCTGATCGAAATCGACAGCACGGTAAACCCGACTTCGCGGGCACCGCGCAAGGCTGCCGGGAACGGCTTGACGCCCTCCTCGACATGGCGGGCGATATTTTCGACGACCACGATCGCATCGTCGACCACGAACCCGGTCGCCACAGTCAGTGCCATCAGCGACAGATTGTCGAGCAGAAAGCCCGACATGTACATCACCGCCAGCGTGCCCAGCAGCGAAACGACCACCGCCGCCGCCGGGATCAGCGTCGCGCGCCAGCTTTGCAGAAACAGGCTGACCACGAGCACGACCAACAAGGTCGAAACGAGCAGCGCGACTTCGACTTCGGCGAGCGAGGCGCGAATGGTGACCGTGCGGTCGGTGACCACCGAAAGCTTGATGTCATCGGGCAAGAGCGCCTGCAGACCCGGAACCTGCGCCTTGATCGCATCGACCGTCTGGACGATATTTGCATCGGGCTGGCGGGTGATGATGATCGGCACCGCCTTTTTCCCGTTGAACAGCCCCATCGTGCGCGTGTCTTCGGGCGCATCGATCACTTTGCCGATGTCCATCAGCCGTACCGGCGCGCCATTGCGCCAGGCGATGATCGTCGGGGCAAAGTCCTTTGCGGTGAGCGCGGGATCATTGCTGTAGACCTGCCAGGCCAGCCCTCGCCTGCCATTGGCGCCCTGCTCCACGCCGATCGATTCGATCACACCGCGCGGCCGGTCGGTGCTGGCCGATTGCAGCGCGGTGCGCACGTCTTCCAGCGCGATACCGTCGCGCGCGAGCAGGGTCGGATTGATCTCGATCCGTACCGATGGCAGCGCCGCCCCGCCCAGTTCGACATTGCCGACACCGTTTACCTGCAACAGCTTTTGCTGCACGATATTCGACACCGCGTCGTAGATCTGGTCGGGATTGCGCGACCGGCTGGTCAGCGCCAGAATCATGATCGGCGCTTCGGCGGGGTTGATCTTGCGATAGCTCGGCTGAGCCTTGAGCGTCGACGGCAAGTCGGCCCGCGCCGCCGCGATCGCCGCCTGCACATCGCGCGCGGCGCCGTCGATATCGCGATTGAGATCGAATTGCAGCGTGATCTGCGCCGAGCCCAAAGTCGAACGAGACGTCATCTCGTTGGCCCCGGCGATCGTTCCGAGCCGACGCTCCAGCGGGCTGGCCACGGTGCTGGCCATCGTCGCGGGGCTCGCCCCGGGCAGGTTCGCCTGGACCTGAATGGTCGGAATATCGACCTTGGGCAAAGGCGCGACCGGCAAATTCAGAAACGACAGCACCCCGGCCAGCACCACGCCCAGCGTCAGGAGCAGGGTGCCGACCGGTCGCCGGATAAAGAGGGCCGAGATGTTCACGCGGGTTCGAGCCCCGGTTCATTCGTCTGCCGCTTTTTGGCCGCCCGCGCCTCGCGCATGTTTTCGAACGCCAGAAAGATCACCGGCGTGGTGAACAGCGTCAACACCTGGCTGAGGATCAGGCCGCCGGCGATCGCCAGACCGAGCGGCTGGCGCAGCTCATGCCCCATGCCGCTGCCGAAAATCATCGGAAGCGCGGCAAACAATGCGGCAAACGTGGTCATCATGATCGGCCGGAAACGCAGCAAGGCAGCGCTGCGGATCGCAGTCAGCGCATCATGCCCCTCTTCGCGCATGGCAACGACGGCAAAGTCGATCATCATGATCGCGTTTTTCTTCACGATCCCGATCAGGAGCACGATACCGATAATGCCGATCACGCCCAGCCCATAGCCAGACAGCACCAGCACGATCAGCGCCCCCACCCCGGCCGAAGGCAGCGTCGAGATGATGGTGATCGGGTGAATGAAGCTTTCGTAGAGCACGCCGAGCACGATGTAGACGACCAGGATCGCCGCGAGCACGAGCAGGACCTCGTTCGAAAGCGCCGAACGGAACGCCGAGGCTGCACCCGAAAAGTCGGTGCTGACCGAAATCGGCAGGCCGATCTCGCTTTCGATCTTTTCGATCGAGGTGACCGCCTTGCCGAGCGAAACGCCCGGCGGGACGTCAAACCCGATCGAGGCCGACGGAAACTGGTTCTGCCGCGACAGTTCGAGCGGCACCCAGCCTTCGCGGACCGTCGCCACGGTGCCGAGCGGCACTTGCGTCCCATTGGACAGCGGGATGTAGAACCGCGCCAGCGACGACGGATCGGACAACATGCCCGGCGTCGCCGAAAGGATCACCCGGCTCTGGCTCGACTGGGTATAGATCGTCGAGATGATGCGCTGGCCAAAGGCATCATAGAGCGCGTTGTCGACCGTCAGCAAAGACATCCCCAGACGCGCGGCGGCATCGCGGTTGACATCGATGAACACCGCCCGCCCCTGTCCGAGGCTCGCCGTATTGACATCGATCAGCGAAGGATCGTCCTTGAGCTTGTCGGCAAGCTTGCCCGCCCAGTCGTTGACGGCATTGGCGTCAGCCCCCTGCAGCGCAAAGCGATAAGGCGTGAGCCCGGTCTCGGTATCGATCGTCAGATCCTGCACCGGCTGGAGATAGACCCGCACACCGGGGATTTTCGCCGCACGTTCGGCAATATCGGCGGTCACCTCGGAAAGGCTGCCGCGTGCTTCGATCGGCTTGAGATTGATGATCATCCGCCCCTGATCGAGCGCCGCATTCTGACCATCGACGCCCACTGCCGATGACAGCGAGGCGACAGCCGGGCTTTCGAGCACCTGGGCGACGACTTGCTGCTGGAGCGAGGCCATCTGCGAAAAACTGACATCGGGACTGGCGACGACCGTCGCGCGCAATTGCCCGGTATCCTGCACCGGAAACAGATTCTTGGGGATCGCCCAGAACAGCACACCGGCCAGCGCAAGGCTCAGGGCAAACACGCCAAGCGTTGCGCGCGGCCGCGCGATCACCCAGTCGAGCCCGCGCCCATAGCTGTGCGCCAGCCGATCAAAGGCGCCCATCGCCTTGTCGACGACAGCCAGGCGCCGCTCCTCATGCTCGGGCCGCAGCAGCCGCGCCGCCAGCATCGGCACCACGGTCAGCGCGACGACGGCCGACAGCACGATCGTCACCGCCAGGCTGACTGCAAATTCGCGGAACAGGCGACCAACCACATCGCCCATGAACAACAGCGGGATCAGCACGGCAATCAGGCTGACCGTCAGCGAAATGATGGTAAAACCGATCTCGCTCGCGCCCTTGAGCGCCGCGTCGAACGGCTTCATCCCCGCTTCGATATGGCGCGCGATATTTTCGATCACCACGATCGCATCGTCGACCACAAACCCCGATGCGATGGTCAACGCCATCAGTGTCAGATTGTTGATCGAATAGCCCAGCGCCCACATCGCGGCAAACGCGCCGACCAGGCTGAGCGGCACCGAAATCGCGGCAATCAGCGTCGCGCGGGGCGATCCGAGGAACAGGAAGATCACCAGCACGACCAGCAGCACGGCCAGCACCAGTTCGAACTGAACGTCGGAAACCGAGGCCTGAATGCCTTCGGTCCGGTCGGTCAGGACGGTGACTTTGACATCGGCGGGAAGCTGCGCCTGAAGATCGGGCAAGGCCGCCTTGATCGCATTGACCGTGGCGATGACATTCGCACCGGGCTGGCGCTGCACGTCGATGATCACGGCCGGCTGTTTGTTCATCCAGCTGCCGGTGCGCACGTTTTCAACCCCGGCCTCGACGCTGGCGACATCTTTCAGCCGTACCGGCTGCCCGTTGCTCCACGCGACGACCAGCGCGGCATAGGATTCCGGGCTGTTGAGCTGATCGTTGGAATCGATCGTCCAGCTTTTGGTGGCGCCGTCGAAATTGCCCTTGGCCATATTGGAATTGGCATTGGCAATCGCGTTGCGGATCGTTTCGAGGCTGAGACCGCGCGCAGCCATGGCCTGGACGTTGGCGACAATCCGCACCGCCGGCCTCTGCCCCGCCGACAGGCTGACCAGGCCGACCCCGGATACTTGCGAAATCTTGTTGGAAAGCTGCCTTTCGACAATGCCTTCGACTTCCCCCAGCGGACGCGACTTTGACCATACGCCCAGAGTCAGGACCGGGGCATCGGCGGGGTTGACCTTGGCATAGACAGGCGGTGCCGGCAGATCCGACGGGAGCAGCGAATTGGCCGCGTTGATCGAAGCCTGAACTTCCTGTTCGGCGACATCGAGCGACAGGCCGAGCGTGAACTGCAACGTGATCACCGAAGCGCCCGACGAGGAATAGGACGTCATCCGCGTCAGGCCCGGCATCTGTCCGAACTGGCGTTCGAGCGGGCTCGTCACGGTCAGCGCCATGACATCGGGGCTCGCACCGGGATAGAGCGTGCTGACCTGGATCGTCGGGTAATCGACTTGCGGCAGCGCCGACAAGGGCAGTTGTTTCCAGGCGATCAGCCCGGCGAGCAACAGCGCCACCATCAACAGGGTTGTCGCCACCGGGCGCAGGATGAACGGGCGCGATGGCCCGCCCGGCGGCACACCCCCTGTCGATGGGGGCGCTGCGGGATCGTCGGTCGCGATGTCGGCGTCGCTCACTGGGCCTTGGCTCCGGCCCGCTTGCCGCTCTTGCTCCCGCCGCCACTCTTGTCGCTGCTTCCGCCGCCACTCTTGTCTCCGGGCAGGCGCACCGCCGACCCTTCGTCAAGCCCGTCGGCACCTTCGGAAACGACGATCTGCCCCTTTTGCAGCCCGGACAGGATCGCCATTCGCGTCCCGTCGCTCGGCCCCGTCCGCACGATCGCGATCTTCACCGTCTTGTTCGGCTGAACCACAAACACGAAATCGCCTTGCGAGCCATGGCGCAGCGCCGAAACCGGCACGACCGGCACCTGGCGCAGCGTATTGACCAACATGGTCACATTGACGAACTGGTTGGGGAACAGCGCGGGCGAATTTTGCCCGTCCTTTCCGCTCACCGGCGGATTGACCGCGCGCGCCTTGGCCATGACCGTGCCGGTGCTGGTGTTGATCTGGTTGTCAAAAGTCGAAAATGTGGCTTGCGCCAGCACGGTCTTGTTGTCCTGATCGAGAATCGTGACCGGAAGGCCCGCGCCGCTGCCGACTTTGCGCTGGACATCGCCGAGCATCGCCTGAGGCACCGAAAATTCGATATCGATCGGATCGATGCGCGTCACCACGGCAACGCCGTTGGCATCGGACGGGGTGACATAATTGCCCACGGTAATCTGCTTGAGGCCGATGCGACCGGCAAATGGCGCCTTGATCGTGGTATATTGCAGATTGAGCCGGGCCGAGCCGACTGCAGCGTGATCGGTGGCGACAGTGCCTTCAAGCTGCGCGACCGTCGCGCGTTCGTCTTCCATCGTCTGGCGCGCGATCGAATCCTGCGCCGAGAGCGTTTCATAACGCCTGAGGTCGAGCCGGGCCATCGCCAGGCTCGCCGAATCGCGCGCCAGTGTGCCCTCGGCCTGCTTCAGCGTCAGCGCATAAGGGCGCGGATCGACTTGCACGATCGGCTGCCCGGCGGACACCATCTGCCCTTCCTTGAACAGGATGGCCATGACATTGCCCGCAAGCTGCGTGTGTACGGTGGCGGTATCGAGCGGCGTAACGGTGCCGATCGCGCTGACCGTTTCAGGCATATCGGCCAGCGCCACTGTCGCGATCGCGACAGCCGCAGCCGGACGACCGGCCTTGGCATTGCTTGTCACGCCCGCAGCGGCAAACCAGCGCGCGCCCAAGGCAACCACGACCAGCACCCCAATGACCAGCACATAGGCCAGCCAGCGCGGCCGCGACTTGTGCGACCCGGATGGCTGTTCCGGCGCGCGATCCTCGATGAAACTCGACAGGGTAAACCTCCATGGGCTCGGCAAAAACCGTCAATCCGGGCCATTGTTCGCAGTCCCGCACGCGATCCGGCGTCATGGCAACGTGTCCAGACGGGCAAGACCGGGCGGGAACCGGTGGCGGCGGTTTCCTAACGCGAATGGCGGGCGAAGCAGAAACACTAAATTGTCGTTTCGGGCCCGATACGAACAAAGATTTGCATCAAATCGTATCAGAATGCCCCGTTTGAGCTTTGCCGGGACGCGCCCCTGCTGCGCCGCAACGGCTTGACGCGCGCCAACCGGTACGCCACCCGCTGGCGACGACCATGTCCCCGCCGATGAAAGAGATTCCCGCGTGCCCCATCATCCCGCACCGCTCGCATCCGACCTGCGCCTGCAACCGGAACCGCCGTTCAGCGGCAAGTTGACGCGAATCGAAACCGGCGAATGGGCCGGATGGTATCAATGGGGAGGAGTTGATCCGTTCGAAAATCTCGCCGGGCCATTCTATGTCGCACGCGATGATCAGGGCATCGTCTGCGGCTTTCGCCCCGGCGCGGACAACCGCAACGGCCACGGCATCATCCATGGCGGCAGCCTCATGACGTTTGCCGATTTCAGCCTGTTCATGATCGGCGGCTCGGAGGGTGAGCAAGTGCAAGGCGTAACGGTAACGATGAACTGCGAATTTCTGCGCGCGGCCAATGCCGGCCAGTTGCTGCTCGCACGCGGCGAGCGCACCGGTGGCGGCCGCAGCCTGATCTTTGCCCGCGGCCTGATCCGCGCCGACGGGCGCGAAGTGCTCGCCTTTTCGGGCACCATCAAAAAGCTGAAGGGCGCCTGAAACCGGGCGCCCTTCGTACAGGCATGCGTGAACCGATCAGCCGACGCGGCTGCCGTTCAGCGGAAAGCTGCCGAACATCCCGGCCGTTACCGTGCCGGAAATCGCATCACCATCGATGGTCGCCTTGCAATCGAGCGTCATCGGCATCGGCGTGGTGATCTTGCTCGACCAGCTGATCGTCTGGCCGTCGACTTTGCCGTCGGTGATGTCGAGCGATCCCATCGGGCCGACATTGCTGCCGGTGAAGGCATCGCCGCTGACATTGACCGTCAGGGTCGATTTCTGGTCCCCCATCGGGGTCTTGGTGACGACTTCATAGGTTCCGGCAACGGTCATCATGCTCTCCCTTTGCATCTGTGCGCCGCTTGGCGAACGGCGCTTGCATCCCTCTTGCCTACAATGATGTCAATAGCATTACGGGCGGCGTTTCCCGATCCCCGCGCTTGACGCCGCCCCGGCGTGCGGGGACAACGTCCAACGCCCTGTCCCGCCGTCAAAGTCCCTCCGTCAAAGGAGCCATTGCCCTGCACGCCGCCGCCCCGCCTCCCCTGCTTCACGATGGCTTTCTGCTGCTCGGTTTTGCCTTGGCATTCGTGCTGCTGTTCCGCCGGCTCGGGCTGGGGGCGACCTTGGGCTACCTGCTCGCCGGTGTGGTGGTCGGGCCGCAATGCCTCGATCTCGTGGGGGAAGCCGAGCAGAAGATGGGCATAGCCGAACTCGGCATCACGCTGCTGCTGTTTCTGGTCGGGCTGGAGCTTGATCCGGCGCGGCTGTGGCGGATGCGGCGCGACATTTTCCTGACCGGGATCATGCAAGTCGCAGGGTGCGGGCTGGTTCTTGCGGCGGCGCTCCATCTCGCCACCGGCTTTTCCGGCGCTGCCGCGCTGGCGCTGGGGCTGCCCCTGGCGTTGTCGTCGACCGCACAGGTTTTGCCGATGCTGCAATCGTCCGGTCGGTTGAAAACCCGTTTTGGCGAACGCGCCTTTGCGATCCTGCTGTTTCAGGATCTGTCGATTATCCCGATGATCACGATCGTCGCCATGCTCAGCCGCAATCCCGCCGATGCAGGCGCGCCGCCGGGATGGCTGATGGCGGTCGAAACGGCGGGTGCGATTGTTGCGCTGGTACTGGCCGGGCGCTTTTTGCTGCGCCCGCTGTTTCGCGTGATCGGCAATCTGGGCGAGCGCGAGATGTTCGTGGTCGCGGCGCTGTTTACCGTGCTCGCCGCGGCCGCGCTGATGCAGGCCCTGGGCCTGTCGAGCGCGCTCGGCGCGTTCATCGCCGGGGTCATGCTCGCCGGCACGCCCTATCGCCACGAACTGGAAGCCGCCGTCGAACCGTTCCGCTCGATCCTGCTCGGGCTGTTTTTCCTGTCGGTCGGCATGATGCTCGATCTGTCGGCGATCATTCGCGAGCCGCTGTTCGTCGTGGCGATCGCGCTCTTGCTGATCGTGACCAAGGCGGGGGTGATCCTGGCCATCGGTGCCTTGCTCGGCATGGGCTGGCGCAGCGCGCTGGCGCTGGGCCTGCTGCTCAGCCAGGGTGGTGAATTCGGCTTCGTGCTGTTTGCGCAGGCCACGCGCGCCATGCTGATCGCGCCGCAAGCAGCCAGCCTGTTTGGCGCGGTAGTAACGCTGTCGATGGCGAGTACCCCGTTTCTGATGGCGGCGACACGCCGGTTCCGCGAACAGCCAACCGGCCCGGTGCAAGAGCGCGCGGGGCCGGAAAACGCGGGGCCGGAAAGCGCGGGTGGGGGCGATCGCGCCAATGCACTGATCGTCGGCTATGGCCGGTTTGGCCAGGCGGTGGGGCAGATGCTGCTCGCTGGCGGAATCGAGGTAACCCTGATCGACCGCGATGTCGCCGCCATCGACATTGCCGCGACATTCGGCGCAAAAGTCTATTTCGGCGATGGCACCCGGCTGGACCTGCTGCATCAGGCGGGCGCCTCGTCTGCGGCCTTGATCCTGTTCTGCCTCGATGGAGACCAGATCGACGCCGCGCTGATCGAAGCGGTGCATCAGGCCTTTCCCCAGGCGGCCATTCATGTCCGCGCCTTTGACCGCCGCGCGCTGATCCGGCTCGCCCCCTCGCCTGCAACGCACGTGATCCGCGAAACGATGGAATCGGCCATCGCCATGGCTCGCAACGCCTTCGATGACGTCGGGCTCAGCCAGGAAGCGATCAAACGCGCCGAAATCCGCTTTCGCGCGCGCGACCGCGAACGGCTCGCGCTGCAGATCGAATCCGGCGACATTCGCACCGCGCAGGACCGCATTTTTACCGAAATCGAGCCGAGCGGCTGACCCATCCATGCCGCAGCATCAAGATCGATGCAGCGGCATGGTCTGATTTGATGCGGCGGCATCGATCGGCAAATCCTGCCCAATGGTTAACCGATGCATCGGCATCGAGCCGGAATTGCCCCCGCGCCGTCCGCAGGGCAGGATTGCCGGCATGACAAAGCCCGCCGCCATTACCCTGCTCGCCTGGGATCGCCTGCTCGGCGCAGGCGCCCGCGCCTTGCGCGCGGCGCGCGCCGAATTGAAACGCGCCGGATTGCCCCCGCTCGAATGGTACGACATCCTCGTCGCGCTCGAACGGCGCGGGGCCACGCGCCCGCGTGACCTGCAAGGCGTGCTGGGCATCGAACAATACAATCTGTCGCGCCTGCTGTCGCGCATGGAGCGCGCCGGACTGGTAAACGTAACCCCCTGCCCCGGCGATGGGCGCGGCCAGATCCTCACCCTCACGCCCGCCGGAGCGCAGCGACGCGCGGCGATGTGGCCCGCCTATGCCGCCGCGATCCACGGCTCGATCGAAGCCCGGCTCGAACCAGACGAGCGCATCCAACTGGCCGGAATGCTCGAAAGAGTGGCCTGAGCAAAAGGCAGGCGATCATCCGCAAATCGGCCGATGCCGCGATCCCCTCTTGCGCAACCGACAAATCCCGGCTTTGAATGGCGCCTTAATCGATCGTTTAAATCGGGATGAGGCCGTTCATGACTGCAAGCACCACGCTCGATCCGCGCACGCCGATCATTGTCGGCGTCGGCCAGGCGGTCGAACGCATCGCAGACGCCGATTATGCCGGCCTATCCGCCGCCGATCTGGCCGCACGCGCCGCCGAAGCGGCTTTGGCCGACAGCGGCGCTGCCGATGCCGCGCGGCGCCTGGTCACGGCAGTCGGCGCAGTGCGCACGTTCGAGGATTCGAACGCGGCCCCGTCGCCGTTCGGCAAACCCGACAAATTCCCGCTGGCCGTCGCGCGCCGTTTGGGAATCGCGCCCGCCATTGCCGTGCTCGACAAAGTCGGCGGGCAATCGCCGGTGACGATCCTGATGGAAATGGGTCAGCGCATTCTCGCAGGCGAAGCCGAGGCAGCGCTGGTCTTCGGCGCAGAGGCGATTTCGAGCGCGCGGCACTTGTCCGCAACAGGGGAAACGCGCGCCTGGGGCGAAGCCGATGCGGGTGCGATGGAGGATCGCGGGCTTGGCGTCAAAGGGCTGCTGTCGCCGCTGGCGATCGCGCACGGCGTGGTATCGCCGCCCATCGCCTATGCGCTGATGGAAAATGCGCGGCGGCGCCATCTGGGGCTCGACAAGGAAACGTACGCTCGTGCGATGGGCGCGCTGTTCGCCCCGTTTACGCAAGTCGCCGCGGCCAACCGCTACGCTTGCGCCGCCTCGACCCCGCTCTCGCCCGATGAGATCGCCACGCCATCGGAGCGCAACCGGCTGGTCACCGATCCCTATACGATCAAGCTCGTCTCACGCGATCAGGTCAATCAGGGCGCCGCCGTGCTGGTCATGTCCATCGCCGCCGCGCGGGCCGCCGGAATTCCGGAAAGCCGCTGGACGTTCATCCACGCAGCGACGCTCGCCCATGAAAAAGAGGTGCTCGCCCGGCCTGACCTTGCCGCCTATCCGGCCGCCGATGCCGCGCTTGCGGCGGCTTTGGCGCTGGCGGGGAAGACCGTCGCCGATTTCGGTGCGTTCGATTTCTACAGTTGTTTCCCGATCCCGGTGTTCAACGCGATTGCAGGGCTAGGCCTTGCCGCCGACGATCCGCGCGGGCTGACGGTGACCGGCGGCCTGCCCTATTTCGGCGGAGCGGGGAACAATTATTCGATGCACGCCATCGCCGGCATGGTCGAGCGACTGCGTGACGAGAGCGCCCGGCCATTTGGGCTGGTCGGCGCAAATGGCGGGTTTCAATCGAAATTCGCCGCGCTGGTGCTCTCGCCCAGGGCGGCGCCCTGGCAAGCCCTGGTCCATGACCCGATCCAGGCGCAGCTCGACGCCGCCGCCTGCATCGAACCAGTCGCCGAGGCCGAGGGCTCCGGCACGATCGAGACCTATACCGTCTGGCGCAACAAGGGCGTGCCCACCAATGCGATCGCGATCGGGCATCTCGCCGACGGGCGCCGCTTCATCGCCAACGCCGCCGACGAGGCAACGCTGGCCCTGGCGGCGAACGGCGACCCGATCGGCGCGACGGTCGCATTGGCCTTCGACGGGAAACGCAATCGCTTCAGGATTCACGATTGAGCCCCCCGGCAAAGAGGCCACGGCATTCACATATTCCACTTTTGCCACATATTCCACTTTTGCTCGTCATTCCCGCGAAGGCGGGAATCCAGAATTCGACGTATGATCAAGGCGTTAGGCTGACTGGATTCCCGCCTTCGCGGGACTGACGATGGTTTATACCTCATTGATTTCACGGTATAAATTTTCGGGAGCCGTGATGTGTGAATGCCGTAGGGCAAAGAGGGGGCCGCCCGGGAGCCAGACCTATTGTGCAAACGCCGGTTTCTTGCGGCGCACGAGCGTCTGGGCATTGGTGTATTCAAGCAGCCCTTCCGACCCGCCTTCGACACCCACACCCGACTGCTTGACGCCGCCAAACGCTGCCAGCGGCGACAAGTGCTGCGTTTCATTGACCCATACCGTGCCCGACTGGATCTTCTGCGCGAGATCCCAGGCCTTGTCCTCATCGTTTGACCAGACCGAACCGCCAAGGCCATAATCGGTGGCATTGGTGCGCGCGATCACGTCGTCATAGTCGTCGAATTTGATCAGCGGCAGAACCGGGCCGAACTGCTCCTCCTGCACGATGCGGCTGTCTTCGGGCGGATTGTCGAGAATCGTGATCGGTATGAAATAGCCCGGCACATCGGCCTTTTCGCCGCCCAACAGGAACGTATAGCCCTTGGCCCGGGCATCCTCGATCAGGCCGAGCACCCGTTCGTATTGCGGCCGGTTGTTGATCGGTCCGATCTGCGTACCCTGTTCCGAGCCATCGCCGACCTTGACCGTTTTTGCATAAGCGACGATCGCATCGCGCAACGGATCGTAGATGTCCTTGTGAATATACATGCGCTTGGTCGCGATGCAGATCTGACCGTTGTTGGCAAACGCGGCCCAGAACAAGGTTTCAGCGATCTTTTCGACATCGACATCGGGCAGCACGATCGCGGCGTCGTTGCCGCCAAGTTCGAGCGTGACACGCTTGAGCGTCGGCGCGGCAGAAGACATCACGCGGCGCCCGGTTGCGGTCGATCCGGTAAAGCTGATCTTGTCAAAGCCCGGATGGGCCGTCATCCACGGCCCCAGAGCATCGCCCCCGGATATGACGTTGAGCACGCCCGCAGGCAGGATGTCCTTTGCCAGTTCCCCGAATTTCAGCGTGGTCAGCGGGGTAAACGGCGACGGTTTCAGCACCATGGTATTGCCCGCAAGCAGCCCCGGCGCGACCTTGAACATCGCCAGGATCATCGGGAAATTCCATGGTGCGATCGCGCCCACCACGCCAAGCGGAACATGGCGCGTGATGCTGATGCGTTCGTCGGAATCCTCGTTGACCGTTTCGGGCAAGTCGAGCGCGGTATGCGCCTGAAGCCAATAGCCGGCGCCCATCACTTCGGCCCCTGCCTCATGATGCGGCTTGCCCTGTTCGAGGGTGAGCAACCGCTTGAATTCGTCGGCATTGGCCCAGATCGCGTTGGCCAGGGCGCAAAGCGCCGCCTTGCGTTCGGCAATCGGTGTGGCAGCCCAGCCCGGAAAGGCCGCGCGCGCCGCGGCAATCGCACGGTCAAGATCGTCGGGCGTGGCATCGGGGGCCTGCGCAACGACGTCTTCGGTCGCGGGATTGATGACGTCAAACCGGGCCGAACCCGCTTCGAGCGCGCCGCCGATCAGCATGCGATAGGTGTTGTCAAAGGCCATTGTTCTCTCCCGTCCGGGTATCCCGTTCGGTTGCGCAGCTTACCCCCGCAAACGCTCCTGTCCAGATTATTTAATCAAACGATTAAGGTGCCGGTTGCCATCGGCCTCAGCGCAAACGACTGACCGGATAGCCTTCCATCCGCTTGATCCGGCGGATCGAAAACGACGATCGCATCGCCGAAACGCCCGGCAGCCGCGCCAGGCAATCGCGATGGATCGTGTCGTAATCGGCCAGGTCCGCCGCCGCGATGCGCAAAAGGTAATCGGCATTGCCGCTCATCAGGTGGCATTCGAGAATATCGTCGAAATCGCCCACCGCGCGTTCGAAGCGGTCCATCGCCTCGCGGCTCTGGCTGGTCAGCGTGATTTCGACAAAGACCTCGACCGCGAGCCCCAGTCGCCGCGGATCGACCCGCGCGGCATAGCCCGCGATCAACCCCTGTTCCTCCAGCGCCTTGATCCGACGATGGCAGGCCGAGGGCGACAGCGAAACCAGCTCGGCCACGTCGGCAACCGAGCGCGACGAATCGCGTTGCAGCGCCTCAAGCAGGTTGCGATCCGTGCGATCCATGCAATATTTTCCCGTTATCTATGCCATAAATCGAATATCATTGCATACAGGGCGACAACAAGGGCAAAATCGGGTAACAATTGTCACGCGCGCCAGACTATCCTTTGCGTCATATCCAGACAGGAGATCGACCCATGCGCATCGGCACCGTTACCGAAATCAAGAACCACGAATATCGCGTTGGCCTGACCCCGGAATCGGCGCGCGAACTCGTCGCGCATGGTCATGAAGTGTGGGTCCAGGCCGGTGCCGGGCTCGGCATCGGTGCAACCGACGCCGCCTATGAAGCCGCCGGCGCAGTGATCAAGCCCGATGCGGCGACGGTGTTCGCGGGCGCCGAAATGGTGGTCAAGGTCAAGGAACCGTTGGCGGTCGAACGCGCGCAACTGCGCAAGGGTCAGGTGCTCTATACCTATCTGCATCTCGCGCCCGATCCCGAACAGACCGCCGATCTCGTCAAGTCGGGCGTGACCGCGATTGCCTATGAAACGGTCACCGGCCCGGGCCGCAGCCTGCCGCTGCTCAAGCCGATGAGCCAGGTCGCCGGTCGCATGGCGATCCAGGCGGGCGCCACCGCGCTCGAAAAGGCGCATGGCGGGCGCGGCGTGCTGCTCGGCGGCGTGCCGGGCGTCGCGCCGGGCAAAGTCGTGGTGATCGGCGGCGGCGTGGTCGGCTTCAACGCGGCGCAAATGGCGGTCGGCCTTGGCACCGATGTCACGATTCTCGATCGCGATCCCGAAGTGCTGGAAAAGCTCGACAGCCATTTCCAGGGCCGCGCGCGCACGATCTATTCGGGCAAGGCGACTCTCGCAGACCTCGTCGCCGATGCCGACCTCGTCATCGGCGCGGTGCTGATCCCCGGCGCGGCGGCGCCCAAGCTGGTGACGCGCGCCATGCTGTCGACGATGCGCCCCGGTGCCGTGCTGGTCGACGTGGCGATCGATCAGGGCGGCTGCTTTGAAACCAGCCATGCGACAACTCATGCCGAACCGACGTATGTGATCGACGGCGTGGTCCACTATTGCGTCGCCAACATGCCCGGCGGCGTTGCCCGCACCAGCACGTATGCGCTCAACAACGTCACCCTGCCCCACGCGCTGCGTATCGCCAATCTCGGCTGGAAAGCCGCGCTCAAGGCCGATGCCAACCTTGCCGCCGGGCTCAATGTCCATGAAGGCAAAGTGACTTACGAAGCTGTCGCTACCGAGCTGGGCTATACTTATACCCCGGTTGCCGACGTTCTCGGCTGACACATCGGTTCGCCCGGTCATTTCTGCGCATCGGCGAATTGTGGACCGCGCAGAATTTCGATCCGGCAGGCACGGTCGCGCAATATTCCGCCGACTTTGCCTTTGCCCGGGCGTTGCGCCCCACGCTGCAACTCGACTTCGGCGGCAATTTCGGCCTCAACAGGGCAACCCCGGGCGCGCAGCTTTATGTCGGCGTCTCAACGCAGTTCTGACGCCCTGTCGCGGAACCACTGGGCGAGTGCCTCCTCGCCCAGATCGCCGCCGGCAAGACGCAAGACCGTCTGAATGGCATCCTCGGGCGTAAACGCGATTTTGACGCCGTTCAGCGCCAGAAACAGACGCGCCAGCACCCAGGCCGTGCACTTGCTGCCGTCGGAAAACGGATGATTGCGCGCCACGCCATAGGCATAGGCCGCAGCCAGTGCGCACATGTCGGTCTCTCCATGGGTCCAGCGATTGCGTGCCCGCGCCAGCGCCGATTCCAGCGCGCCTGCATCGCGCACGCCCACAAACCCACCATGTTCAGCCAGTTGGCGATCATGAATGGCATGGACAAGGTCCACCTCGATCCAGACCGGCTCGATCCAGACCGGCTCGGTCTGGATCGGCTCGTGCATATCGGTCATGTCACTTCGCCAGAACGCGCAGGATGTCGCGATCTTCGCGCATGATCTGCTCAGCCAAGTCCATCTTGGCCGCGAAATCAGGATTACTTGCCGTGATGCGAATGCCGTCCGGGGTTTCCGACACGTAAAGCGTGTCCCCCACCCCTGCCCGCAGCTTTGCCAGCAGTTCCTTGGGCAGGACAACCCCCGCAGAATTGCCGATCTTGGTGATTTTGAGATTGGCGTTCATACGAACGTTACAACAGCCTGAGGCGCATTGTTCAATGCCGCCCTATAGCATACGTTATCCTACCCCGCCGCCATCGCCGCATCATAGGCTTCGCTTGCCGCCATCCATGCTGCTTCGACGTCTTCCAGCTTTGATGCAGCAACGCCGCGTCGGCGCGACAATTCACCCATGGCCAGCTTGGCCAGTTCGCCTGTTGCGCTTGACGGTTCGAACATCGCGCGATCCAGTGCGTTGATTTCGGCCTGGAGCTTGGCGATCTGCGCTTCGGCGTCGATGACCTTCTTTTTCATGCTGCGGTGCTGTTCGCGCAATTGCGCGCTGGCCTTGCGGTCGGCCTTGGAGCCGGATTTGGCTTTTTCGCCCTCGGCCTTGGGCTGATTGCGGCCCAGTACGAAATCGATGTATTCGCTCATCGCCCCGTCGAACGGGCGCGCGGTGCCTTCGTCAACCAAGACCAGTCGATCGGCGGTCAGTTCGACCATGTGCCGATCGTGGCTGATCAGGATCACCGCGCCCTTGTAGGTGTTGAGCGCCTGGACCAGCGCCTCGCGCGCATCGACGTCGAGGTGGTTGGTCGGTTCGTCAAGGATCAGCAAGTGCGGCGCGTCGCGCGTGACCAGAGCCAAGGCGAGCCGGGCACGTTCGCCACCCGACAGCGTGCGGATTTCGGCCATCGCGCGATGCCCGGAAAAGCCGAAACGGCCCAATTGCCCGCGCACGGCCTGCGGGCTGGCATTGGGCATGGCGCGGGTCATATGGACCAGCGGCGTCGCATCGCCCGCCAGTTCCTCGACCTGATACTGCGTGAAATAGCCGATCTTCATCCGCCCGCTGGCCGTCATCGAGCCTTCCATCGCGGGCAATTGTGCGGCAAGCAGGCGCGCCAGCGTGGTCTTGCCGTTGCCGTTGCGGCCCAACAGCGCGATGCGGTCATCGGGATCGATCCGCAAGTTCAGCCGCCGCAGGATCGGCGTATCGCCATAGCCGACACTCGCCAGATCGAGCGTGATCAGCGGCGGACGCAATTCGTCGGGATCGGGAAAGTCAAAGCTCAGCGAGGGATCTTCGCTCAGCGCCGCGATCGGCTGCATCCGCGCCAGCATCTTGGCCCGTGCCTGCGCCTGCCGCGCGGTCGAGGCACGCGCACTGTTGCGGGCGATATAGTCGGACAGCTTGGCGCGCTGCGCTTCCTGGGCGGCGGCAAAGGAAGCAGCCTGTGCGGCACGCTCGGCCCGCTGCCGCTCGAAATCGTCATAACCGCCGGGATAGAGCGTCAGCTTGCCGCCCTGCAGATGCAGGATATGATCGACCACGGTATTGAGCAGATCGCGTTCGTGGCTGATGATCAACAGCGTGGCAGGATAGGACTTGAGGAAGTTTTCCAGCCACAGCGTCGCTTCGAGATCGAGGTGGTTCGACGGTTCGTCGAGCAGCAGGACATCGGGCTCGGAAAACAACAGCGCGGCCAGCGCCACGCGCATTTTCCACCCGCCCGAAAACGAATCGAGCGGCATGCCTTGCGCCGCCTCGTCAAACCCGAGGCCCGACAGGATGCGCGCGGCCCGCGCCGGGGCGGCATAGGCATCGATCGCGATCAGCCGATCATGAATATCGCCCAGGCGATGCGCATCGGTTTCGGTTTCGGAATCGGCCAGCAACTGCGTGCGTTCGGCATCGGCGGCCAGCACGGTTTCAAACGGCGTCGCGTCGCCGTTGGGCGCTTCTTGCGCAATATAGCCGAGCCGACAGCCGCGCGGCATGTCGATCGATCCGCCATCGGGCTCAAGCTCGCCGATCAGCGTCTTGACCAGCGTCGATTTGCCCGCGCCATTGCGGCCGACGAGCCCGACTTTGCCGCGCGGTGGGATCATCGCGCTGGCATCGGAAATGATATCGCGCCCGCCAAGGCGCACGGTAAGGCCGGATATGGTCAACATGGTGGGGCGCCTAGCAGGCTTCCCGGCGATTCCCAAACCCTTGCAATGCGCCCGCCCCTACCAAATGACTTGACGGCGCACGCATAAATGCAATGCTTTTGGCGATCCCGTTCCAGAAATACGAGCAACCCTCATGCCCGCCTTTTCGCGTTTCCTGCGCTATTTCGTTGTCGTTGGTCGGCTCGGCTCGATCCGCCGCGCGGCGGAAGAGCTGAATGTTTCGGCTTCGGCGATCGATCGGCAGATTTTGAATGCCGAGGCAGAGCTGGGCATGCCGCTGTTCGAGCGGCTTTCGACCGGGCTCCGCCTGACGGCGGCGGGCGAAGTCCTGATGGCGGCGGGCGGGCGCTGGCAAAAGCATTTGACCGATGTGCTGGCCCAGATCGAGGATTTGCGCGGATTGAAGCGCGGGCATGTCGAAATCGCGGTGATCGACGCGCTGGCCAAAGGGCATATTCCGACGCTGATCCATGCGATTCAGACCCGCTATCCGGGGATAACGGTCGGCATCAGGGTTCAGGGCAACGATGTCGTGCGGCGCCTGGTTGCCGATGGCGAAGTCGATCTTGGCGTGATGTTCGAGCCGCATTCCTATCGCGACCTGACCGTGCGGGCCTTTGTCGATGTCGTGCTGGGGCTCGTCACGCCGCCCGGTCATCCCGCAGGGCGCAGCCCGGAGGCGCGCTTTTCGACTTGCGCCGGGCTGCCGGTGATCGTGCCTTCGCGTCCGCTCGCCGTCAGCCAGCAGATCGAAGTGCTCGAAGCGACCAGCGGAATCGCGCTCGACCGGCGCGCGACGTCGGACAACATTCAGATGATCGTCTCGCTGGTTCTGCAAGGCGCGGGGATCGGTGTGCTGACCTCGCTCGATGTCGCGACCGAAGTGCAACGCGGGCTGCTGTCCTTCACACGCCTGACCGACCCCGTTCTGCGCCCGATGACGCTGGCGCTGTGTACCGCGACGGCGCGCACCCCTTCGCACGCGGCGGGGATCGTGCTGGGCGAGCTTGAAGCCGAATTTGCGCGATTGGGCTATCCGGCCTCGCACATTCCGCCTGCGGCGTAACTATCCGGCGCCGACGAATGCATCGAGCCGCGCACAATGCGCCGCGATCGCCTCGCCCGGCAGGAACGATCCGGTCAGGCTGTTGCGCGCCGCCTGCGCCAGATCGCCACGCGACAGACCGCGCGATTTGGCCACGGCGCGATAATTGTCCGCAACATAGCCGCCGAAATAGGCCGGATCGTCGGAATTGATCGTCGCCCTGAGCCCGGCCTTGAGCATGCGGTCGATCGGATGCTGATCGAGGCTGTCGACCACGCACAGCTTCAGATTGGACAACGGGCACACCGTCAGAGTCATGCCCAGATCGACCAGTCGACGCACCAGCGCCTCGTCTTCCAAGGCGCGGTTGCCATGATCGATGCGATCGACATGCAGCGCATCAAGCGCGCCGGTGACATAAGCGGGCGGACCTTCTTCGCCCGCATGAGCGACGCATTTCAGACCGCGTTCGCGCGCGGCGGCAAAGACGCGGGCAAACTTTTCGGGCGGATGGCCCAGTTCGGAGGAATCCAGCCCGACCGCCGCAATCCGGTCGAGCCACGGCCCGGCCTCTTCCAGCGTGGCAAAGGCATCGGCCTCGCTCAGATGGCGCAGAAAACTCATGATCAGGCAGGCGGTCGGCCCATGGCGCGCCTGGGCCTCGGCGATCGCCGACAACAGCCCTTCGATCACTTCGGAAAACGGCACGCCGCGCGCGGTATGCGTCTGCGGGTCGAACATGATCTCGGCATGGACCACGCCATCGGCGGCGGCGCGGTCGAAATAGGCCATCGCCAGATCGTGAAAATCCTGCCGCGTCAGCAACACAGCCGCCCCGGCGTAATAGATGTCGAGAAAATCCTGAAGATTGGAAAAGGCATAAGCGGCGCGCACCGCTTCGACATCGGCAAAAGGCAGCGCGATGCCGTTGCGCCGGGCAAGCGCAAACATCAGCTCGGGCTCTAGGCTGCCTTCGATATGGAGATGCAGCTCTGCCTTGGGCAGGCCGGTGATGAAAGCGTCAAGATCGGTCATGGACCCGGCTCCGAAAAAGGATGGAAACGCGCGGTGTCGCGATCCCAGGCGCAGCGGCCCATGACATACGTCCGTGACACCGCGCGGTCATCGCCCAGCACTTGCAGCGCAAACAGCGTCTCGGCAAGCGTCGCGCCGCGCGTGCGCCGCGCGAGCAGCGGCGTTGCGGCGGGATCGAGCAGCACGAAATCGGCCTCCTGCCCCTCGCCCAGTGCGCCGACCCGGTCGTCGACACGCAGCAGCGCCGCGCCCGCAGCGGTTGCCAGCCACAGCGCGCGAAACGGATCGAGCCGGTGCCCGCGCGCAAGCCCCGCCTGATAGGCAAGCCCCGCCGTATGGAGCAGCGAAAACGTCGTGCCCGCGCCGACATCGCTGCCCAGCCCCAGCCGCACGCCAAATTCCGCCGCCTGGGTGAAATCGAACATCCCCGAGCCCAGAAACAGGTTTGACGACGGACACACCGCGATCCCCGCCCCGCTTTCGGCCATCCGCGCGCATTCATGCCCCGACAGATGTACCCCGTGGGCAAAGACCGAGCGCGCCCCGACCAGCCCAAAACGGTCATAGGCATCGAGATAATCGCGTGCATCGGCAAACCGCGCGCAGACTTGCGCACATTCGCGAGTATTTTCCGACAAATGCGTGTGCAACAGGACATCGCCGTGGCGCGCCAGCAGATCGCCCGCCATCGCCAATTGGTCATCCGACGACGTCAGCGCGAAACGCGGCGTGATCGCATAGCCCAGCCGCCCGCGCCCACGCCATTTCGCGATCAGCGCCTCGGTTTCGGCGCGCGCGGTTTCGACAGTATCGCACAGCCCCGGCGGCCCCCAATCCATCAGCACTTTGCCGCCGACAAGGCGCATCGCCCGCGCCATCGCCGCTTCAAACAGGGCATCGACCGAATGGGCATGGACAGTGGGAAAGACCAGCGCACTGGTCGTGCCGTTGCGCAAGAGCTCATCGCAGAACACCCCCGCCACAGCGCGCGCATGGGCCGGATCGGCAAAGGCTTGCTCAGCGGGAAAGATATGCCGTTCGAGCCAGTCGAGCAGTTGTTCGCCGTGCGCCGCCATGCTGTCCATCTGCGGGTAATGGACGTGGCAATCGACAAAGCCGGGCACGATCAGCCCGTCGAGCCGTTCGACCGGCACATCGGCAAACCGTTCGGCCAGATCGGCAAACGGCCCGCGCGCGACGACGATCCCGTCTTCGACCACCAGCAGGCCATCGGCCTCGTGACGGACAGCAGCGGGATCGAGCGCCGGATCGTGCGACACCGACAGGATTGCGCCGCGCCAGGCCCTTGTCATGTCGGTTCAGTTCGGCAGCGCGGCAAGATAGGCGCGCACCACTTTGGCAGAATTGGCCGAGGCAAGCTGCATGAACGTATCCATGCGATTGGCATCGGCATCACCCCCGGCAAGGTCCGACAGGCTGCGAAACACGATCCCCGGCACGTCATTGGCATAAGCGACCTGGATCACCGCCGCGCTTTCCATGTCGAGCACGCGCGCATGCCAGGCAGTATGGAGATAATCGCGAAATTCGGCGTTGTCGGCGTAAATCCCCGCCGTAACCCCTGTACCGCCGACGATGACCCTGGGCGCACGCGGCAGGCATTGCCGCTGCCCGCCGATATCGACACAGGCCGACAGCACCAGCCCCGGCACGACCTTGCGCGCCAAAGCGATCAGCGCCGGATCGGCCGGAATGGTAAAGAACCGCTGCGGCGCGCGATCGGCGCGCGCCACGGTCGTCCCGCGCGGATAGATGAAACGCCAGTTGGGCGGCGCCTCGCCAAAGCTTTCAGGCGGACGCCAGCCTTGCGGCGTTTCGCGTGCAAACGAGGCTTCGAGATATTGCCCCCAGTCTTCGGGCACGATCACATCGCCGATCGCCAAGGTCGGATCGACCCCGCCGGCAATCCCCGAAAACACGATCCGCCGCACGGCAAAGCGATCGAGCACCAATTGCGTGGTCATCGCCGCGTTGACCACGCTGACCCCGCTTTTCATCAGCACCACCGGCTTGCCTTCGAGCATGCCGGTGACGAATGTCATGCCGTTGATCGCAAAGCTGTGCGGCCGGACCACCGCCCCTTCGAGCGCGGCATATTCGGGGCCGAATGCGGTCATCACCACGGTACGCTGCGTACCATCGATCTTTTGCGCAAAGGCCGCCCCCGGCAGGGCCATGAGACCCAGCAGGATCAGGACAATCGGACGAAGCATGGTGGTGCAAAAGGCCATCGCGATACCGCCTGCATCGGCAGGGATCGTCCGGTCAAGCGGCAAAAGGCCGGCCATGCGCTTCATCAAGAGCCCGAATTTGGCCCGCCGTGGGATCGTCGTGTCCATAAGCCTCGCACCATGCCCGCTCGGCCTCGCGCGATCCACCACAATGAAGCGCACGGACGTTTGCGAAAATGCGCGCACCGGCATGATGTCTTTATAGCTTCTTAATGCCCCGCCGCCGCTTCGCCGTGGAACCTTAACGGGCACCCGGAACAAAGGGCGCGGTGTGGATCAGTCTCAAAACTGACCCGATTGCGCATGAAAAGGAACCCGTTATCGTGTTCGACCCCGTTATCGCGTCCGACCTTGCCTGGCTGACCGCGCTTGTCGGCCTGACGCTGCTCTCAATCGGTTTCATGCGTCTGTGCGACGCGTCGTGACAGGAGCGCTTCGATCATGACCCCTTCCCTCGTGCTTGCCGGCCTGACTGCGCTCGGCCTGCTTGGTTATCTCGTCGCCGTGCTGATGCGGCCCGAAAAGTTCTGACCGAAAGGAATCTGTTGCGATGGCTGCGGGCATGACGCTCTCCGGCTGGGCCTTGATCGCGACCTTTGTTGCGCTGTGCGTGGCAATGGCCAAGCCGATCGGCCTATGGCTTTTTGCGCTTTACGAAGGACGCGACACGCCGCTGTCGCGCGTGCTTGGCCCGGTCGAACGAGGCTTCTATCGCCTCGCCGGGGTCGATCCCTCGCGCGAACAGAACTGGCGGCAATATGCCGTCGCGATGCTGCTGTTCCAATTGGCCACGGCGCTCGCGACATATGCGCTGTTGCGGCTTCAGGGCGTGTTGCCGCTCAATCCGCGCGGGCTTCCCGGCTTGTCGCCCGATCTGGCGATGAACACCGCGATCAGCTTTGTCACCAATACCAACTGGCAGGCCTATGCCGGGGAATCGACGCTGTCGAACCTGTCGCAGATGCTGGCGCTCGTACCGCACAATTTCCTGTCGGCAGCGACCGGGATCGCCGTGGCCTTTGCGCTGTTTCGCGGCTTTGCCCGGCGCCAGACGCAGTTCGTCGGCAATTTCTGGACCGACATGACCCGCATCACGCTCTATCTACTGCTGCCTCTGGCCTGCATCTATGCGCTGGTGCTCGTCGCAGGCGGCGTGCCGCAGACATTTGCGAGCAGCATCGACGCGACCACGCTCGAAGGCGCGCACCAGACTCTGGTGATCGGGCCGGTGGCCAGCCAGGAAGCGATCAAGATGGTCGGCACCAATGGCGGCGGGTTCTTCAACGTCAATTCGGCCCACCCGTTTGAAAACCCCACCGCGCTGGTCAATTTCCTGCAGATGCTGTCGATCTTTGCGATCGGCGTCGGACTGACCTGGTGTTTCGGCAAGGCGGTCGGCGATACGCGTCAGGGCTGGGCGGTGCTCGCGGCGATGATGATCCTGTTCGTCGCCGGGGTCAGCATTGTCTATTGGCAGGAAGCCGCCGGCAATCCGCTGCTTCACCATGCCGGTCTTGCCGGCGCCAATATGGAGGGCAAGGAAGTTCGCTTTGGCACTGCCGCCAGTGCCCTGTTCGCCACGATCACCACCGCCGCCAGTTGCGGCGCGGTCAATGCCATGCACGACAGCTTTACCCCGCTTGGCGGGTTGATCCCGATGTTCAATATCGAGCTGGGCGAAGTCGTCGTCGGCGGCGTCGGCTCGGGGATCTACGGCTTTCTGCTGTTTGCGCTGCTCGCGGTGTTCATCGCCGGGCTGATGGTCGGCCGCACGCCCGAATATGTCGGCAAGAAGATCGAAGGCCGCGAGGTAAAGCTGGCGGTGCTCGCGATTGTCGTGCTGCCGCTGTGCATTCTGGGCGGGACGGCGCTGGCCAGCGTCTTGCCCGCAGGGCTTGCCGGGATTGCCAACAAGGGCCCGCACGGCTTTTCCGAGATACTCTATGCCTTTACCTCCGCCACCGGCAACAATGGCTCTGCCTTTGGCGGGATCAGCGCCAACACGCCGTTCTATAACGGCGCGCTCGCCGTGGCGATGTGGATCGGGCGCTTCTTTATGATGGTCCCGGTCCTCGCCATTGCCGGATCGCTGGCCCAGAAAAAATATACCCCTGAAACCGCCGGGTCGTTCCCCACCACCGGCCCGCTGTGGATCGGCCTGCTCGTCGCGATCATTCTGATCGTGGGCGGCCTGACCTTTCTGCCCGCGCTCGCGCTTGGTCCCATCGCCGAACAGATGGCGATGCTGGCCGGCACGACTTTCTGATCCTGCGTAAAAGGCAAAAACGCATGTCGTCCGCCTCATCCCCCTCGTCGATGTTTTCGCCCGCGCTGGTCATCCCCGCGATCGGCGAAGCGTTTCGCAAGCTTTCCCCGCGTGAACTGGTCAAGAACCCGGTGATGTTCACCACTGCCGTGGTAGCGGTGCTGATGACCGTGCTGCTGTTCCTTGGGCAAAGCGGGCTGCCGATCGGCTTTCAGCTGCAATTGATCGTGTGGCTTTGGCTGACTGTCCTGTTCGGCACGTTCGCCGAAGCGCTGGCCGAAGGCCGCGGCCGTGCCCAGGCCGCCAGCTTGCGCGCCACCCGCAGCGAACTGACCGGCAAGAAGCTGCGCGGCACCGGCAATGCCTATGACATGGTCTCCGCCAGCACGCTGGCCAAAGGCGACGAAGTCCTGGTCGAAACCGGCGATCTGATCCCTGCCGACGGCGAAGTCGTCGCAGGCGTCGCCTCGGTCAACGAAGCGGCGATCACCGGCGAATCCGCCCCCGTGATCCGCGAGGCCGGTGGCGACCGCAGCGCGGTGACCGCCGGGACGCGGGTGATTTCCGACCATATCCGCGTGCGCATTACCCAGGAGCCGGGCCAGGGTTTTCTCGACCGCATGATTTCGCTGGTCGAAGGCGCGCAGCGGCAGAAAACGCCCAACGAAATCGCGCTGACGATCCTGCTGGTCGGTCTGACCATCATTTTCCTGATCGCGGTCGCAACGATCCCGGCGCTGGCCGCCTATGCCGGTGGCCAGATCGCGGTTGCCGTGCTCGCCGCGCTGTTGATCACGCTGATCCCGACGACGATCGCCGCGCTGCTTTCGGCGATCGGGATCGCCGGGATGGATCGACTGGTGCGCTTCAACGTGTTGGCCAAATCGGGCCGCGCGGTCGAAGCGGCGGGCGACATCGACGTTCTGCTGCTCGACAAGACCGGCACGATCACCGTCGGCGACCGCGCCGCAGCGGAATTCCGCCCGTTGCACGGCATAGCGGCGATCGACCTCGCCAATGCCGCGCTCTTTGCCAGCCTTGCCGACGAAACCCCCGAAGGGCGCAGCATCGTCGTGCTCGCGCGCGAACGTCATGACCTTTCCGCCGAATTGCCCGCCGGCGCCGAAGTGATCCCGTTTACCGCGCAAACCCGCCTGTCAGGCGTGCAGACCGCCGACCGCCTGATTCAGAAAGGCGCGATCGATTCGATCATCCGTGCCAACCCGCAAGCGAGCGAAGCGGCCAAAAGCGAATTGAAGCGCAATGCCGAAGACATCGCCCGGCTTGGCCAGACCCCGCTCGGCGTTGCCGAAAACGGCCGCCTGCTCGGGGTGGTCGCGCTGAAAGACGTGATCAAGGCCGGGGTACGCGAACGCTTTGTCGAATTGCGCCGCATGGGCATCCGCACGGTGATGATCACCGGCGACAATCCGCTGACCGCCGCCGCGATCGCCGCCGAAGCCGGAGTCGACGATTTCCTTGCCGAAGCGACGCCTGAAGACAAACTGGCCCTGATCCGCAAGGAACAACAAGGCGGGCGGCTCGTCGCCATGTGTGGCGATGGCACCAACGACGCCCCGGCGCTCGCGCAGGCCGACGTCGGCGTGGCGATGAACACCGGCACCCAGGCTGCGCGCGAGGCGGGCAACATGGTCGATCTCGACAGCGATCCGACCAAGCTGATCGAGATCGTCGGGCTCGGCAAACAGCTGCTGATGACGCGCGGCGCGCTGACCACCTTTTCGGTCGCCAACGACGTTGCGAAGTATTTCGCGATCATCCCCGCGATGTTCGTCGTGCTCTATCCGGGCCTGCGCGCGCTCAACGTCATGCATCTGGCAAGCCCGCAAAGCGCGATCCTTTCGGCAATCATTTTCAACGCGCTGATCATTCCGACGCTGGTGCCGCTCGCGCTCAAGGGCGTGACCTATCGCCCGATCGGCGCGGGCGCACTGCTCGCGCGCAACCTTGCCGTCTATGGCGCGGGCGGGCTGATCGCCCCGTTTATCGGAATCAAGGCGATCGATCTTGCCGTCTCCGCGCTCCATCTTGCCTGACATTCGGGAAAACGCCCCATGCTTACCGACATTGCCCAAGCCACCCGTCCGGCGCTGGTTCTCACCGGGCTGATGTTCGCCCTGACCGGCCTTGCCTATCCCGCCGCGATTACCGGCATTGCCCAGATCGCCCTGCCCTATCAGGCGAACGGTTCGCTCGTTTCGCGTGATGGTCAGGTCGCCGGGTCGGCGCTGATCGGCCAGAGCTTTGCCGGCGACGGCTATTTCCATGGCCGCCCGTCCGCCGCCGGAAAGGGCTATGACCCGACCCAGTCGAGCGGATCGAACCTGGGCCCGACGTCAAAGGCGCTGATCGACCGGGTCACCGGCGATGTCAAAGCCAACCCCGGCGCACCGGTCGACATGCTGACCACGTCCGCCTCGGGCCTTGACCCCCACATCAGCCCCGAAGCCGCCGAATGGCAGGCCAAACGCGTCGCCGCCGCGCGCCATATCGCGCCGTCAAAGGTCTATGCCCTGGTCGACAATGCCGTCGAGATGCCGCTGTTCGGCTTTATCGGCGAACCGCGTGTCAATGTGCTCAAGCTCAATCTCGCGCTCGACAAAGCGGTCGGCAAAGGCGCACAAAGCCCGCGATGAATGAACCGGCGCGCCCCGATCCCGATGCCTTGTTGCGCACGCTGGCGCTGGCCAAAGGCGCGGCAAGGGGGGGATCGGGCGACCGCCCGCGCGGTCGGCTGAAAGTCTTTCTCGGCGCCGCGCCGGGCGTGGGCAAGACCTGTGAAATGCTCGATGACGCGGCCGCGCGGCGCAATGCCGGGCTCGATGTCGTGATCGGTCTGGTCGAAACGCATGGCCGGATGGAAACCGTGGCGCGCACCGCCGGGTTCGAGACCGTGCCGCGCAAAGTGATCGAACATCACGGCCGCACGCTCGAAGAAATGGACATCGACGCGGTACTGGCACGACGGCCCGCGCTGGTGCTGGTCGACGAACTGGCCCACACCAACGCGCCGGGCAGCCGCCATGACAAGCGCTATCAGGATGTCGAGGAAGTGCTCGACGCCGGGATCGACGTCTATTCGACTCTCAATATCCAGCATATCGAAAGCCTGAACGATGTCGTCGCGTCGTTTACCCGCGTGCGCGTGCGCGAAACGCTGCCCGACCGCGTGCTCGAACAGGCCGAGCTTGAAATCGTCGACTTGCCGCCCGACGAACTGATCGAGCGGCTGCGCGACGGCAAAGTCTATGTTCCCGAAGAAGCCGGGCGCGCGCTGGCGCATTTCTTTTCAAAGTCGAACTTGTCCGCCTTGCGCGAACTCGCGCTGCGCCGCGCGGCACAGGCGATCGATGCGCAAATGCTCGACCATGTCCGCGCCCATGCGCTGGGGGGCAAATGGGCAGCGGGCGAGCGGCTGGTCGTTGCCATATCGGAACACCCCGGCTGCGGCGGGCTGGTGCGCTCGGCCAAGCGCATGGCCGATGCTCTGGGCGCGCCCTGGACCGCGGTCCACGTCGAAACCACGCGCGAACTGGGCCTGTCCGACGCCGAGCGGCGCCAGCTTGCCGCGACGCTCGAGCTGGCGCAGCATCTTGGCGGACAGACCGCGACAATTCCCGCCGAAAGCGTGACCGAGGGGCTGTCGGCCTATCTCGACGAAGCGCGCGCGACACAGCTCATTCTGGGCAAGGCAACCCGGTCACGCTGGCACGAATGGCGCCACGGCTCGGTGGTCGACCGCATGGTTCGCCATGGATCGGGGATCGCGGTCCATGTCCTGACACTCGAAGACAATCCCGACAGCGCCCGCACCGCGCAAGCATCGATCGGGCGGCGCATCGCTCCCGATCGCTGGGGCACACCCGCAGGCTATGCCATTTCGCTGGGATTGGTCGCGCTCGTGACGCTGATCGGCCATTCGATCTCGAGCCTGGGCAATGTCACCAATATCGCGCTGCTCTACCTTTTTCCGGTGCTGGTCGCGGCGACGCGCCATGGCCTGCGCACCGGGCTCGTGACCGGGCTGGCCTCGTCGCTGGCGTACAATTTCTTTTTCATTCCGCCCCTTTATACATTCACGATCGCCGATCCGCAAAACCTGATCACGGTCATGGTCTTGTTGGGGATTGCCGTGCTGGTCAGCCAGATGGCCTCTCGCGTGCGCGATCATGCCTTGCTCGCGCGCAACAGCGCGGCGCAAAACGGCGCACTCGCGGGTTTTGCCCGCCATCTGACCGGGATCAGCAGCGAGATGGAGCTGGGCCAGGTGCTTTGCGCCGAAGTTGCCCGGCTGCTCGATGTGCGCGCGGCCCTGCTCTTGCCCGAAAACGGCAATCTTGAAGTCCGCGCGGCCAATCCGCCCGAAAACCGGATGGAAACGCTGGAAAATGCCGCCGCGCGCTGGGCCTTCGACAACAACCGCCGCGCCGGGCGCGGGTCGGACACGCTGACCGCCTGCGAATGGCTGTTTACGCCGATCGGCGCCGCCGGACATGTGCTGGGCGTGCTGGGCATTGCGCGCGACGATACCGCCGCACCGCTGCGGATCGACCAGATGCCGCTGTTGTCCAGTCTGCTCGATCAGGCGGGCCTGGCCTTCGAACGCATCGCACTGGAACATGAAATGAGCAACGTGGCCAAACTGCGCGAACAGGATCGGCTGCGCACCGCGCTGCTGTCCTCGGTCAGCCATGATCTGCGCACGCCGCTGACCGCGATCATCGGCAATCTCGACGCGATCCGCCCCGCCGACCCGGTTCAGGCCGATCAATTGGGTACGGCGCGCGCCGAGGCCGAGCGCTTGCGCGGGTTTGTCGCCAATTTGCTCGACATGGCGCGGATCGAGGCGGGCGTGCTGACCCGCAGCAGCGAGCCGGTCGATCTCGCCGACGCGATTGCCGGGGCGGTGCATGATCTGCGCACGCGGCTGACCGCCAATCCAATCCACATGGACGTATCGCCCGACTTGCCGTTCGTGCTGGTCGATCCGCAATTGTTTCAGCAGTGCCTGATCAACCTGATCGACAACGCCGCCAAGTATGGCGAACCGGGCACCCCGATCACGATCGCCGCCCAGCGCGAGCCGGGTCTGCTGAAACTGATGGTCATGGACGAAGGCCCCGGCCTCCCGCCCGGCGAAGAGGATCGCATTTTCGAGACGTTTGCGCGCATCGAAGGCTCGGATCGCAAAGGCGGCACCGGGCTTGGCCTGGCGATCGTGCGCGGCTTTTGCACCGCGATGGGCCTGTCCGTATCGGCCGCCAATCGCACCGACACGCACGGCGCCTGCTTCACCATCAGTTTTGACGATGCGCACCTGACGAATGCAGAGGAACCGGCATGAAACCCTTGCGCGTGCTGGTCGTCGAAGATGATGCGGCGATCCGCCGACTGCTTCACGCGGCGCTGACCCGCTCGGGATACCAGGTGATCGAGGCCGCCGACGCGCGCGCCGCGCTTGCCGCGCTGGCGATCGACAAGCCCGATGCGGTGCTGCTCGATCTCGGCCTGCCCGATCGCGACGGGCTGGAACTGGTGCCCCTGATCAAGGCCGCCGGAACCGCGCTGATCGTCGTGTCCGCGCGCGAGGATACCGACCAGAAAGTCACCGCGCTCGACCTTGGCGCCGATGACTATGTGATCAAGCCGTTCGACAGCGAAGAACTCCACGCCCGCCTGCGCACTGCGCTGCGCCACCGCCTCGCGGCCGAAGCGCGCTCGGCAAAAGTGGTGCTCGGCGATGTCGCGATCGACCTGTCGGCGCGACTGGTCACCCGCGCGGGCGAGGAAGTGCACCTCACGCCCAAGGAATACGGCATGCTTGCCGAACTCGCCAAGCATCCCGGCCGCGTGATCACCCATTCCCAGCTACTGCGCGCAGTCTGGGGCGCGGGCCACGAACGCGACGTCGAATACTTGCGCGTCGCCGCACGCGGCATCCGCCGCAAGCTCGAAGCCGATCCGACAACCCCCGCGCTGCTGCGCAACGAGCCGGGCGTGGGCTATCGGCTGATGGGGTGATGCGCTGTTCATTGAATGATACCTCGCCCGTCTTGGTTGCGGGAGAGCGGCCTTGGATGATGGCCGAATTATCAAAGCCGTGGTCATTCAATCCATATTGAATGCAATAAGCGCTGCAAGTCCTCACAATGCCGCGATCCGCTCACACAAGCCTCGATTTATGGATTGAACTGTATATGGGACGTGCTTAACGTTTCCCCGCAATTTCTGTAGGAATTGCGTTTTCTGGGGGTTCCATGCAGCATAAATTTGTAATCGGCTTGGCCGCTCTGGCTTCGTTTGCCACACCA
>Ga0302193_10000361_pt1 | contig 40897 bp, 49 predicted proteins | sample II_Bog_E3_3_FD_200228 | JGI IMG/M metagenome (GOLD analysis project Ga0302193, IMG submission 200228) | Peat permafrost microbial communities from Stordalen Mire near Abisko, Sweden - II_Bog_E3_3 | ecosystem: Environmental > Terrestrial > Soil > Wetlands > Peat | place: Sweden: Abisko...
CCAGGCCCACCCCCACATTCAAAGAGCCCCACACCCGGGGCTCTTTCCACATCTACACTACCCTATGAAAATTCAGCAAACTTTCAACTAATCCTTCCCAACCGTCCCCCACCCCATTACGCTAAGCGCACACCACTCTGCCAGCAACCAGGACACCGCGGCGTCATCCACCAAACTGAAAGCCACCCCATGGTCCTACTGCCTCATCCAGACAATGGGCGCCGCCGACGCCAGCCGGCCGCTCTCCACACCCTGCCCATCAAATCTCCCCAGGTTCCACACGCCCGGCTCGTAGCCCTTGGCCACCCAGCGCAGCATCATTCCACCGCTCACCCGCGCATCGCCCAGCAGACGCACCACGCACAAACGCCCCACCGCCTCGGCTGGCACGCCCTGAGCCGTGTCGAAGAAGAAAAGCCAGCCATCGCTCGCCCCACCGACGCCCCGCAGCGCCTGGAGGCCGCCACGGCCTCCCGTCGGCCCATCCACCAGGCGTGGCCCAACCACATCACCGACGTGGCCCCGCCCCTCCGCGTCAATCCACCCCACCACTGGGACTCGGGCAGGGTCCGACGCCTTGACCACTTCCACGCCGGCGCGGCACATGACCTCTTCCACCGTCACGCCGAACGCCTTGGCAAACATGGCCACATCATCCGCTTTCATGCCCTGCAGCCCGTTGGTCATCCGGCCAATCGCCGAATAGTGCAGGCCGACACGCTCACCGAGTCCACGGGTGGTCAGGTGGTTGCGCCGCATCTGCAGCTTGAACCATTCCGAATCTAACCCGGCCAACATCTTCAACTTCCCACTGTCTGAAACCGTCGCGCTATACTTTTTCATACCAGCCTCCTTACAAGCCAACCAAGTGGCGCAACAAAGATCGCACCTAGTTACGGTCTGCGCAACAAAAATAAAAGCGAAACTTAAATTATTTTCACCCCAACGCATCTTATCTCTTGACCTTCAGGTGCGCAGATCGTAACTTGAGCCTATGAGCGAACCAAACCCCAACCGAAAATCCGCATCACGTTGCGAAAACCCGGCCTTCAGCCAGGCCGCCAAGATCATCGCCCGGTTCGGTGGTGACTTGAAAATGGCAGCCGCCCTGGGCGCGCACCGTGTCACCGTCTACCGCTGGACGCACAGCCGGCCGTATGGGTCCGATGGGCTCATCCCGGGGCCAAGCGTCGAGCGTGTCCTTGAAGCTGCCGAGCGTTGCGGGATCACCCTCACCGCTGAGGACTGGCTGCCTGAACGCATCACCTACTAGCCCTTTCAACACGTCCCCCGGCACAGCCCGGATAAGGAGCCCCACATGAAACCTCATCTCCATCTGCTCACCAAACTGGGTGCTTGCCGCGAAGCACAAGCGTTCGCCGGGACCTGCCCTGACCTTGAAACCGCCTGGAACACCTGCGACCGGTCCGACTGGATGATCTGGCTGCTGCGCCGGCTGAAATACGACGACGCCAAGGTCTATCGGCTGTACTCGTGCTGGTGCGTGCGTAACACCCCATTGGCCAATGGCCGGATGGTGTGGGATCTGCTGACCGATCCGCGCAGCCGGAACGCCGTGGTGGTAGCGGAACGGTTTGCGGTGGGTGAAGCTACTGCTGACGAACTGCGCGAAGCACGCAACGCCGCCGACGCCGCCGCCGCCGCCACCTACGCCGACGCCACCACCTACGCCGCCGACGCCGCCGCCACCACCTACGCCGCCGACGCCGCCGCCACCGCCGCCGACGCCGACGCCACCGCCGCCACCTACGCCGACGCCGCCACCACCACCGCCGCCTACGCCGACGCCGCCGCCACCTACGCCTACGCCTACGCCTACGCCTACGCCAAAGCCACCTACGCCTGGACGGCAGCCCGAAAGGCGCAGGCCCGGCAACTGCGTGAGATGGTTCCTTTCAACATTATCGCGGGGCTGATCAAGTGACCTACATTCTAGGCATTGACCCGGGCATGGGGGGCGCCCTGGCCATGTATGCCCCGAACAAGACTCCCATCGTGTGGGACATCCCCAAGTCCGTCGACTCAGGTATAGACCCCATCGCCCTGGCCGACCTGATTGCGCGCATCCATCTGACCTACCCGGGCGTCACCGCGGTGGTTGAGCGTGTCTCCAGCATGCCCCGCCAGTCCGGCGCATTCGCCTTCGGGCTGAGCACCGGCATCATCCACGGCTGCCTGGCGTCGGCCGGCATCCCATTCGAGCTGGTCAGCCCAGCCGTCTGGAAGGCCAAGATGGGGCTGACCAAGTTCCCCACTGAAACCTACGCCCAGAACAAGACCCGCGCCCGCGCCCTGGCATCCCAGCTGTTCCCAGCCTTGGCATCGCAGTTCAAACGGGTGAAGGATGATGGCCGGGCTGAAGCACTACTCATCGCTGTCTACTACGCGAACCGAAAGCAGGTTCGGATCCCATTCCGGGAGCTGGAACCAAAACCCTAACAGTGACGCCGTTCCAAAGGCATCCGACGCGCCCGTGAAGTCCGGGCGTTTCGGCTGCCCGGACCAAGACCATCCGAGTTGAAAACGCCGACAACGCCACGTTCAAGGTGGTGGTGGAGGTGTGGGACAAGGGATACCCCGCTGGCGAGCCCGACACCCTGGTGCGGACCATCCCGCTCGACAACCCCTGCTCCATGACCCCGCCCGATCTCTACCTGACCAGCACCCGCTACCTCGTGGTCAAGGAAGTCTGATCCGTCCCCGGGCCGGGGCTTCGGTCCCGGCCCGCACCTGTCCATCCTCTCGGAGCCTCCCATGACCCTGAGCAACGACCTTTACCAAGCCCGGAAAGCGGGCGATGCCATCACCCGAGAGATGGAAGAAGCGGCGGAAGCACTGGAAGCCCGGATCACGGAACTGGAGGCGGAACTCGCCCGATACACCACTCCGGCAATCCTGCCGGTCGATAACTCGCCCATCGCGGGCTGATGTCCAGGAGCCACCCTCAATGATCAAGCGCGCCTTCCAGGCATGGATGCGAACGAAACTCGGCTGGTTCCTGCCAAAAACCCTGACCGTCTTCGAACGTCAGCTCAGCGAAGCCTATCGCGCTGGGTTCAAGGCCGGCCGGGCGCACAAGGTGAAACACTGATGCAAATTGAGACGCCCTATCCTTACCAGCTGACCGGAGCCGACTACCTGGCCGCCCATCCGCAGGCCTTCCTTGCCGACGACATGGGCCTTGGGAAGTCGTGTCAGGCGGTGGTTGCGTCCGACCTGATTGGCGCCGACCGGATCCTGGTGCTATGCCCGGGCAGCGTGCGGGTCAACTGGGAAAGGGAGTTCCAGAAGTTCAGCCCGATGGACCGGCCCTGCCGGGTGCTGATGACCGGAGGGGATGAAGTGCCAACCACAGGCGTGGTCATCTGCAGCTATGATCTGCTGGTGGCGCCCACGTCCGGCAAAGCGGAGAAGCGGGCGAAGAAGGCGCCGGAAGACCAAGCCTTAAAAGCCAAGGCCAAGGCCGCGCGCCAGCTCAAAGCGAAGCGTCAGGCCTTCCTCCACGCCATCCAGGCTACCCGGTGGGACGTCCTGGTGCTCGATGAAGCCCAATACCTGAAGGACAGGGGCGCCGGCCGCACCACCGCGGTCTTTGGCCGCAACATCAACGACCTGGGCATCGCTGGCAACGTCGATCGCATCTGGCGCCTATCCGGCACCCCAGCCCCCAACAACGTCAGCGAACTCTGGATCCACCTGCGCAGCGCCGGCATCATCACGATGGGCTACTATGACTTCGTGGCGCGCTACTGCGTCTGCATCGAAGGGAAGTTCGACGTCAAGATCGTCGGGGTCAAGAACGCCGATGAACTGAAGGGGCTGCTGGCTCAGTTCATGCTGCGCCGGATGAAGGCCGACGTCCAAGCCGACCTGCCGCCCATCCGCTTCGAGGAAGTGGTTGTCGAGGCGAGCCCGGTGCTGCTGGACGCATCCTGGGGCCCGGGCGCCGCGGACGAAATCCGGGTGGGCGAGCAGACGCTGTCCCAAGCCTTGGCCGCCATTGCGCCTGACGCCGCCCTGGGGCTGCTGAAGACCGAGGGGGTGGCGATGGCCACGCTCAGGCGCTACACCGGCCTGGCGAAGCTCCCAGGCATCCTGGCGATCATCAAGGAAGAGCTGGAGTCGGGCGCCCTGGATAAGATCGTCCTGTTCGGGATCCACCAGGCGGTGATCGAGCAAACCCAGAAGGCCCTGGCCAATTTCGGCGCCGTCTCCGTCTACGGTAAGACGCCCGGGCCCCAGCGCCAGGCCAACATCGACCGGTTCAGCAAGGACCCATCTTGCCGGGTCATCGTCGGAAATATCACGGCCGCCGGCGTGGGCGTCAACGGCATGCAGGACAGCTGCAGCGAGGTGGGCCTGCTGGAGTCCAGCTGGGTTCCCAGCGACAACGCCCAGGCCGTCGCCCGCGTGCATCGCAACGGCCAGTCAAAGTCAGTCAGAGTGCGGGTATTCAGCCTGCACAACTCCAGCGATGAGCCGGTGAACGCCGCACTCATCCGCAAGATCCGCGAGCTTGCGAAAATATTTTAAAATTTCTGTTGCGAATGCCGTAACGGGGACCTAATCTTTCAACACACCCACCAAGGAGGACCACCAGTGATCAACGTTTCCTTCAACCTGTCCGAAGTGCGCCCCAAGGAAGCCAGGGCCCTTTCCGCGATGCTCGCGGTGATCGTCGGCGCGCCGGAACTCAATCTCGACGCGCAGCTCGGCGATCTGCTCCCCAATGACCTGGCCCGGGTCTCCGCGGTGTTCAAGTCGAACATCAATGCCAGCCTGGTACCGAACGCCCGGGAGAAGAGCGCCTGCGCCGACGACTGCGTGCATCCGGATCACCATCACCTAAGTTTGCCCGAAGGTCCGGTCCAGCCCGAGTGCCCGCTGTTCGCCGGCTGCCCGGAAACGCCCCAGACTGGGCGCCCTGAGCCCGCAGTGGCGTCGCAGGCGACCGAGCCTGTCATTGCCCAGCCCGAACCCGCCGCGGCTCCTGAGCCCGTCCAGCGCCACGTCCCGGCCGACGCCATGCAGCCCGTCAAGCGCAAGCGCCGGACCAAGGAGCAGATGGAGGCCGACGAGCTGGCGGACCAGGCCATCACGAAGAACCCTGACGACAAGCTGAACGTGGTGCCCGCGGACCCTATCCAGGCCGGTCCCGTTTCGGCTCCCTCAACCGAGCCTGCCAAGACGCCCTCGATGAGTGCGCCCGCCGCTTCGCCCGAGCCCACCGGCGATGACCTCCGCGCCGCCCTTAAGGTATACGCCAAGGTCCATGGCATGCCCAAGGCCATCGAGCTGATCAAGGACTTCGGCTGCGAGCGCATCAGCGAGCTGGAGACGAGGTCCATCACTGACCGGCTGGAGTTCATGAAGTTGGCCTCCAATGCCTGACGAACATTCGAAACTCTCCCCCTCCGCTGCTGAAAAGTGGTTCCATTGCCCGGGCGCGTTGTTCCTGTCCGAGGGGATGCCCCAGAAGACCTCCAAATACGCCGACGAGGGCACTCTGGCCCACGCCCTGGGCGAGCACATCCTGACCGAAAACCCCAACGTCTTCACGGGCGCGGTCGATCTCAGCCAGGCGCAGCGCGATGAGATGCTCGCCAACGTTCGCATCTACACTGACTACGTCAACGAGCTGATGAAGCAGCCGGGGGCCATCCTCCACGTGGAGCAGCAGGTCAAGATCACCGAGAACTGCTGGGGCACATCGGACGCCACGGTGTGGGCTCCCAAGAGCGAAACGCTGTATATTAACGACTTAAAATATGGAGCTGGAATCCCCATCAGCGTCCGCGGCAACCTGCAGCTCAAGCTCTACGGCCTGGGCGCCTTGCTGACCTGTGGCTACCCCGCCGACATCATCAACGTGGCGATCATCCAGCCTCGGATCCAGCACGAAGATGGCTGCGTCCGCTCGGTAGACTACGACGCGGTCGACCTGATTGAGTTCCACGCCGACGTCCTGGCGGCCGAGAAGAAGGTGCTGGAAGCCAACCGTGACGGCGAATCGGACATGAAGACCTACGGCTACCTCACCAGGTTCTGGGAAGACACGTACCTGCACCCCACCGAAAAAGGCTGCCGGTTCTGCCTGGCCGCGCCAAAGTGCCCGAAGCTGCTCAAGGAGTCCAAGCAGCTGGCCAGCCAGGTTTTCGGGCCCACCCAGGCCTACAACCCGAAGGAATTGGCCGAGGTGCTGGACAAGCTCCCCCTGCTGGAAGGCTGGATCAAAAACGTCCGGGAATTCGCCTACAACGAAGCCGAGGCCGGGCGCGTTCCCCCCACTTACAAGCTGGTGGAGAAGCGCGCGACCCGGAAGTGGAAGGAAAACGTGATCGACATCTGCCTCATGGGCGTGCTGAAGATCACCGACGAATCCCTGGTCTACAAGCCCAAGGAGCTGCTGCCGGTCGGTGACATCCTCAAGCTCTGCCCGGGGAAGAACGCTGACGAGCGAGCCAAGGTGCTGGAGCCCTTCACCGTGAAGGAAAGCTCGGGTCACACCCTTGTGCCCGATTCCGACAAACGCGAACCCGTTCGCCTTGACGCCAAGGCGACTTTCTCACAGGAGTTAAAGTGACCTTTGCCGTCACCATCGAAAACCTGAAGGCCCACGTGGTGGCCTTCATCCAGGCCGAGGGCATCGAACTGGAAGGCGGCGCCCATAAGTGCCTCGCCAAGTTCGCCGCCTTCGTGGAGGGCAAGCAGGCCGAGCAGGACGCCATCGATCTGCTGACCGCCCGCGGCTACACCATCAACCCGCCGCTGGTGATCCTGCCGGCGCCCCCGGCCCTTCCGTAACAGTTCCGCTTCACCGCCGGTAGGCCGGCTGCCTACCATTCGCTCTCTTTCTGAAAGGGCCACGACGTGACCACCGATCGAATCATCACCCCCGAGTTCCGCGCCTGCTTCGTCTCGCTGTTCAAGGCCACAGGCTTCAAGAATGCCGATGGCACGGAAGGCAAGCGCACCTACTCCATCAAGGCCGCGTTCCCCCCGACCGCGGATCTCTCCCAGCTGATCGCCCAGGCCAAGCAGGCGGCTGTGGACAAGTGGGGCAACAACATCCCCAAGACCCTGCGCAGCCCGTTCCGCAAGAAGGAGGAGACCGACAACCCGGTCCAGGGCATCGGCGACGACTGGACGATCATGACCTTCAGCGCCAACGAGGACAAGTTCAGCCCCCGGCACAACCTGGTGGACGCGAGCAACAACGGCATCATGGACGAGGTCGAGGTCTACTCGGGCGCCTGGTTCGCCGCCCAGGTCCAGGCCTACGCTTACGACACCGCCGGCAACAAGGGCGTCTCCTTCGGCCTGCGCAACGTGCAGAAGCGCCGGGAGGATGAACTCATCGGTGGCGGCAGCGGCCCCGCCAACAAGGCATTCGAAGCCGTCGCGGCGGCCGGGCCCCAGGGCGCGCCGAAGAACGCGGCCAATATTTTTGGCTGAGATGTTGCTAGTTTCGTAACACGTTGACGTCATCGGCCCGAAAGGGCCTTTGCCGCCCGACCGAACAAGCAGTCCGATCTGCCGTTCGTAAACCGGCATCAGGAGCGCGCCTACGGCAAGCGTCTGCGCAGCGAAGCAACGAAACTGCGCCTGGAATACCAGGAAAACCTCAAGTAGAAACCCCCACACAAAGCCAATCGCCCCGAAAGGGGCTTTTGGCCTGAAGGAGCCTCACATGATCAAGCGTGCAGCCATCCGCGACCGAGTCTACGAAGAGCAGCGGGACCAGCTCATCCCGATTGCCGAATCCTACGCCAACCAGGTGGTGAAGTGCCGGGCCGGCGTAGGCGCCATTGAGAAGTTCCGCGAGGAGTGGACCCGGTGCTTCTGCGACCAGATGAAGAAGCTGGCGATGGCTCTGGGGATCGCGGTTGAAGTTGAGATGGGGAGCTGAAGGTGTCGATCGCGCACCTTGACTTGGAAACTCGCTCATCCTGCGACCTGAAGGCATGTGGTCTGGACGTCTACTCGAAAGACCCGACGACGGACGTTCACTGCGCGGCCTACGCCTTCGACGACGAGCCAGTCCAGATCTGGACCGCCGCCCAACCGTGCCCTGAACGGCTGCGCCAGCATATCGAAGCCGGCGGTTTGGTGTACGCCCACAACGCAGCCTTCGAGATAGCCCTGACCAACGAGGTGCTCGCCAAACGGCACGACTGGCCCACCCTGAAGCCCGAGCAATGCCGTTGCACAATGTGCATGGCCTACGCGATGGCACTGCCCGGCAGCCTGGAGAACGCCGCGCCAGCGGTGGGGCTCACCGAGCGCAAGGACGGGCTGGGCAAGCGCGTCATGCTGAAGTTGTGCAAGCCGAACGTCAACGACGAGTTCTGGACCCCGGAGACGGCGCCCGAAGATTTTCGCAAATTATACGCTTATTGCAAAACCGACGTGGAGGTGGAACGTGCGCTTCACCACAGGCTCATGGAGTTGTCCGAGCAGGAGCAGGCGGTCTGGACCCTCGACCACAAGATCAACCAGAACGGCATTCTGGTGGACCTGGTGGCAATCGATAAGGCGCTTGCCCTGGTGGCCCAGGAGAAGACCCGTCTCGACGGCGAGATCCTGAAGGTCACGGGTGGCGTTGTCGGCAGCTGCACCGAGGTCCAGCTGCTGGTGAAGTGGATCAAGTCTCAGGGCGTCAAGATCACTGGACTGGCCAAGGCCGACGTGCTGGATGCGCTGGGTGGCGACGATCTGCCACCCCAGGTGCGGAACGCCCTGGAGCTGCGCAAGGAAGCGGCGAAGAGCAGCACGGCGAAGCTGGTGGCCATGCGCGACCGGGCCGCCGGCGATGGCCGGGTCCGCGGCATCCATCAGTACCACGGCGCCAGCACCGGCCGGTGGGCGGGCCGCGGTGTACAGACCCAGAATTTGCCTCGCTGCCGCCCCGGGATCAAGCCCCAGGACGTCGAAGACATCATCGCCCACCTGGACAGCCGCGACTACGTCGACACGTTCTACGGGCCCACCCTGGACGCGCTGAGTGATTCGCTGCGTGGGATGATCATCGCCCCGCCCAGCAAAGATCTGGTCGCGGTTGACTTCTCCAACGTCGAAGGGCGCGTCCTGGCGTGGCTGGCCGGCGAGAACTGGAAGCTGGAGGCGTTCAAGAAATTTGACCGTGGCGTGGGCCCTGACATCTACAAGCTGGCCTACAGCCGGTCCTTCGGCATCCCGGTCAACGAAGTCACCAAGGAGCAGCGCCAGATCGGCAAGGTCATGGAGCTGGCCCTGGGCTACGGCGGCGGCGTCGGCGCCTTCCAGTCCATGGCCAAGAACTACAACGTCCACTTCACCGATGAGCAGGCCGACCAGATCAAGGTGGCCTGGCGCAAGGCCCATCCGCGCATCGTTGCTTACTGGTCCGAGCTGGAGGCTGCACTCTACACACTGACGTCCGGCCGGCCCATGACTGTGGGTCTGGGCTACGGGCCCGGGCGTAGCGTGACCTTCAAGAAGGCAGGGAGCTTTCTCTGGTGCCAGCTTCCCAGCAAGCGGGTGCTGTGCTACCCCTACCCCGAGATCCGCGAAGTCACCACCCCCTGGGGTGAGGACAAGGATGCGCTCACCTACATGACCGTGGTGTCGAACGTCAAGGCGAAGATCCTGGCGGACCCGTCGGCTTCGGGGACGTGGAAGCGCATCAGCACTTACGGAGGAAGCCTTGCTGAGAACGTGACTCAGGCCGTGGCCCGGGACATTCTTGCGGAAGCGATGTTGCGATTAGACCAACAAGGCGCTAAAATCGTGGCCCACGTTCATGACGAGGCGGTCATCGAGATCGCGCATGACGCCCCCGAGGATGCATTGAAACGGATCGAAGCGATCTTCGCTGAGGCGCCAAGTTGGGCGGTGGGTCTACCCCTGGCCGCTGCTGGGTTCCGCGCCAAACGCTATCAAAAATAGAAGGCTGCCAAATGACGATCCTCAATCAAGCTCTGGCCCTGGCGTCCCGCGGCTTCCACGTCTTCCCGCTCAAGAACAACGGCAAGCTCCCGGCGCACAAAGGCTGGCAGGATTCTGCCACCCGCGACCCCAAGCAGATCACCAAGTGGTTCTCCAACCAGAAGTTCAACATCGGAATTTCAACCAGCAAGTTCGGCGAGGACCAGGCCTTGTGCGTGGTCGACGTCGATGACAAGGGGGTCAAACATGGAAGCGAAACCCTGCTCGGACTCGAACTCGACGGCATCGAGTTTCCGGTTACCTGTGAGCACTCCACTCCCTCGGGCGGTAGGCATCTCATTTACGTGTGCGATGCGCCGCTGCGCCAAGGCACGGACGTCCTCGGAAGCGGCCTCGACATCCGCTCACGCGGTGGCCTCATCGTCGGCCCTGGCTCCGAGATTGACGGCAAAGCCTACGCCCAGATCAATGGCCACTCCCAGCTCGCATCTGCGCCCGCCTGGCTGGTCACGCGCCTGGGTGTGGACGCTGGTGCTCGTCGCAGCGACAGCACTCCTGTTGGCGGGGTCGATCCTCTACGCGCTGCTGAGCGCGCTATCGGCTACCTGAAGGATGCGGCGCCGGCGCTGGAAGGCCAGGGTGGCGACACCCACACCTACAAGATCTTCCAGGCGCTGAAGGACATGGGCTGCACGCTGGACCAGGCGGTGCTGCTGGCCGATGAGCACTGGAACGAGCGCTGCTGCCCGCCCTGGTCTCTCGATGAGCTTTTGAAACTCGCTGACCACGCCTACAAATATGGCCGTGAGCAGCCCGGGTGCTCCGCGCCCGAAGCTATCTTCGAACCGGTCGAGCCGCCCAAAGACCCAGGTGCCAAGCTCCATCCCTTCGCCGAGATCAACCGGGAGTATGCGCTCATCAAGCAGGGCTGCTTCATCCTCCAGGAGACCACCGACGAGGAGGGCAACCGCATCATAGAGCGCTTGCCCATCAGCGATTTCCATAACTGGTTCGCTAACAAGCCTTGGGCCACTGGCAAAGAGAAGCCGAGGCCCATCAGCCAGCACTGGATGGAGTGGTCTGGACGCCGGCAGTATGACGCCGTGACTTTCATGCCCGGGAAGGACATGGGGCCCCGCTGGTACAATTTATGGCAGGGGTTCAGCGTCGAGCCGGCCAAGGGTAAGGCCGACCATCCGTCCCTTGACCTGTTCCTGGAGCATGCGTTGAAGAACGTGTGCGGCAACGACCCCAAGCTTTTCCACTGGCTCATGGGGTTCTTCGCCCACATGATCCAGCGCCCCTGGGAGAAGCCCCTAGTGGCCCTGGTGTTCAAGGGCAAGAAGGGCACCGGAAAGAATGCGCTGGTGGAACGGGTGGGCCATCTCATCGGTGTCCACTTCCTTGTCGCCACCAGCGAGCGCTACCTGGTGGGGAACTTCAACAGCCACCTGGAACACAATCTGTGCCTGGTGCTGAACGAAGCCACCTGGGCCGGCGACAAGAAGACTGAAGGCATCCTCAAAGGCCTGGTCACTGAGAACAAGATGCTGATCGAGCACAAGGGCAAAGAGGCCCGCAACAAGCAGAACGTGTCTCGCATCATGCTCCTGGGCAACGAGGACTGGGTGGTTCCGGCCAGCCAGGAAGAGCGCAGGTTCGCCGTGTTCAATGTGGGCGAAGAGCGCATGCAGGACAAGCCGTTCTTCATCGCCATGCGTGAGGGCATGGAGCAGGGCGGCTACTCCCACCTCCTGCGCTACCTGCTGGACTTCGACCTCTCCACCGTCGACATCAACGACGCGCCGAAGACCCAGGGCCTGGTGGAGCAGAAGCACGCCAGCCTGGAGATCGTCGAAGAGTGGTGGCTGAACTGCCTGATGTCGGGCGAAATGCTGGGGTCGGACTTCGGTGGTGAGTGGCCAGACAGCGCCAACACCAATCGTCTGCGCGATGCGTGCCAGCGGTGGGCCGGCAAGCGCAACGTGAAGGGCAGGATGCCCAGCGACATCGCCTTCGGCAAGACCCTGCGCCGTGTGGCGCCTTCGTTCAAGAGCAAGAAGGCCAGGCCAGACAAGCCTGGCGACACCAGCTACGCGTTCTTCAGCCCTGGGCTGGAACGGCTGCGGGCTGACTGGGTGAAGTTCATCGGAGGAGAGGTAGAATGGCCAGAATGAATGACATGAAGGTAGCCGCGCTGTGCGCCGCCTGCGGCTGGACGACGGTGGGTGACGCCTACCCCATCGTGTGTGCCCATTGCCAGCAAGTGGTCCACGGGCCTGGGACGTATAAGTTGGTCGACCCCAAATCGGCCGAAGCGGATCCTCTCGGCATCGCTCCCCACGAACCCGGGGCCAAGCTGGACGCGGGTAAGATCCGCCCGTGGCTGTGCGTCTCGGGATTCTCCCGCGCGCTGGCGAAGGTGGCCGACGTCACGACCAAGGGCGCCGCCAAGTATTCCCCAAACGGATGGATGGAAGTGCCTGATGGGCAGGCCCGGTACATGGATGCCTTCGGCCGCCACATGCTGGCCCTGGGCCAAGGCGAGACGACTGACCCCGACACGGGCTGCCTGCACAAGGCGCAGATGATCTGGAACCTGCTGGCCAGTCTAGAACTGGATCTGAGGCAGGAGCCGTGACCGTCTCGCTCAAGACGAAGAACCACTACGCCAGGCGCAAGTTCATCAAGGACCACCAGCCGGACCCGATGACCCTGCGCGATTGCCCGCAGCACAAGCTTGCCCACCCCACCGAGGCCCAGGCGAAGCAGCGCGCCGCCCTTGCGTTCAAGGCTGACGGCAAGAAGCTCTACCCCTACAAGTGCCCGCACTGCCGGAAGTGGCACCTCACTTCGATGGAGCAGGGATAAATAAAAGCCCCGGATGATCCGGGGCTTTTCGTTTGCGCGGTCCTCGCTACCAGCTCATCCCGACCACTACGAAGGCGCTGAACTTTGGCAAAGGGCTGTAGGTGCCCACAACGCCAACCTGGAAAGGTCCGAGCTTGTGCAGATAGCCTGCGAGGTAGGCCTTGTTGACCAGGTCGTAGCCGCCGATGGCCGTTGACTTCGGCTCGCGCGGCGCGGATGACACTGGTATGTCCACGCCTCCCACGATGGCCCCGTCAGGGCTGCTTGCCACCACACGCTGGGTATCATCCGGCATCCTCAAGAGGGTCAGATCCACTGTCGTTGTAGACGGGAGGGCCGGGGTCAGCGCGGCGCCCGGCTGGCCGGACCCATTCGTTGGGGCGGTCGCCGCGGCGGGTGCAGATGATGCCCGAACCTGGATCCTTTCGATCCGCTCGACCTTGGCGCCCTTCGGGATCTGCTGGGCGGGAACCGCCTTGGCGTCCGGCGCGCGCTCCAGGATCAAGCTGCCGTCCGCCTGGCGCGCTGCCGCTGCCGGTGTCTCCACCGTCGCCACGGGTTTCGGGCGAAAGATCTTCCAGCCCAGCCCGATGCCTGCCACGAAGATCAGCCCTGCGGCCAGAGCCCATGCTCCTATTTTTGTGGTCCATGTCACTGGCCACCTCTCATGGAAAGGGCGCCGAGACCGCAGACGCCACCCATGGTCGCCAGCGCCGTGTTGTTGATGTGCCCGGTCCCCCGGAACTCAAGCCAGATCATCGCCAGGCCGACGAAGACGTAGGCGCCGAAGGCCAGGAGTCTGACCTCGGTGGTGTGGTCGGAAGGATTGCCTAGGCTGACTGCCCAGGATCCGGCCGCGGTGATTCGCTGAAGAAGCCAAGCCCACATGGGGTCTCCGGAAGTGGGATATCGTAAACGTCTTCGTCGTACGGGTCGTCTAGATATGGGTCAGGCAAGGAGGAAATCGTCGGTGATCACGATGCTGACGTCCTCCCCGGCGGCCAGCGCCTTGGCAACCTGGGCCTGCAGCATCGGCAGCGCGAGACTGCCCCCGTGGATGTGGTCGGGCCCGTCCACCACCTGGCCCACCAGGATGCAACCGTGGGTGTTGGTGTCGTCGTTGCCGCTGTGGATGAGGATGCCGTCGAAGTGTGGCACGTCCAGCAGCCGCATCATCGGGCGCCCCAGGCGCGGGCTCATGTTGATGATGACGGGGTAGGTGCCGGCCGGAATCGCGGTGGCGTCCTGGACTTTGCCCGAGCCGTCGTCCGCGATGCAGCGAACCACGTCCTCCAGGGTGACGCATTCGAAGTCTTCGTTGACGAACAGCCGGCCGAGCGTGGCCGTTTCGTTGCTGGACAGGCGGTGCAGGGAAAGGATCACAGGCTACCTCAATGTCTTCCGGGGACGGGTTCTTCGGTCTGCGCGGTGCGAGGCTTGGCGACCAAGTAAAACTTCTGCCTGTCCTCGCGCAGATTGGTTTCGTAGCTGGTCTTGAGCGCGTCCTGCTCAAACTGCAGCCGGTCGATGCGCTGATTGGCCGAGCGGATCTCCACTCCATTGGCCGCCATGGTTTCGCATAGGCGCTGGACGGTGGTGTTGAGCATTTCCAACTTGCCCCCGAACCAGACGATGATGAGCCCGACCGCCCCGATTAGGATGCGGTCGAGCCAGGAGCCGAGAGTGGCGCGGCGCTCGGTCATCAGTAGCTCGGATACCAATGGCTGTCAGCGGTATTCCACGTAAGAATCAGGGATTTACCCGGGATAGCCGTAGAAGCCATACCGATGTTACCGGAAACCCCTGTTGTCCAAGTGGACCCAGCTTGGGGTAAAAGAGTGATTGTGGGCCAGGATCCAAGGGTAATATTCTGGATAGTCCCGGATGAATTGACGCCGATGACTTGGGCGCTTGGAGTGATAGTGGCTGCGGCAGCAATTACCCCCACAGCAGGCATCCCCTGGTTATTGACAATCAGGCCAGGGTTGGTGAACACGGGGGCAGTACTTAGGAATGTGTTTCCCTCGACCACACATCGGTTCGCTACCGTGATTTGGTCGGTAAAGACCAGCCCCTGGCTGTTAGTGAAAACGTTATTGCTTACAACAGCGTTGGCGCATTTCGTGAAGTTCGTCAGACGGAAGCACTGGTTGCCAATAAAAGGCGCGGTATAAAATCCGCTTCCAGTTGTTGCACCGTTAATTTCAAAGTTGATAGAGTCTGGGTTCCCAGACCCAGGCGATGCGCCCGAAATAGTGCAACCTGTGAAGGGGACGTTCACATTGGACCCGGCGTTCGTGCTGGTGTCCATGATATTCAATCTTGAGGTATTCCCCACACTGGTGGAAGGGATAGTGAATTGGCAGGTTGATACTGCTCCATTCACCGTCACATTTGCCCCCAGCTTGAACACCGTTACTTCGGATGTATTGGAAGGGGCTGCACATATGAATTGCACGTTGGAAATCTGGATATTAGGGCCGCTACCTCCAGTGTAGACCGCAAATATAAAGTTGCTGTTCCCGGTGCCGCCGATGGAGTTACCCGTCATGCTCACAGTGCAATCGGTCATGCGAACCAATGGTTGCACCACTCCTGTTGTATTGATGGCAAAAAGGTTTGAAACGATGCTGGATTGGTTTGTCCAGACTACGCTGTTTCTCATATTTAAGGAACATCCGGAGCCAATAGTAAAATCGGCTCCTCCGCTTAGTAAAACAAAGTCTTTAACTGCTTCCATATATGTATCTAAAATCTGCATTGATCCTGAACTTAGTACGAACGCAGTTACACCAGTCATTGCGGTTCCGGTTCCGGCTCCCGCGCCCGTGGCTACAAAAACAGTGCCCGCAGTATTAGATGGCGCCCCGATGGCGACAAAGTTGGTGGTTCCAGGGGAGAGGATGGTGTAGACGTTTCCAGATATAAACGATCCTGCCGGGATCGTGTTGCAATACATGGCTTCTTCGCAGTAGCAGGAGACACAAGTGCAGAAGTTTGGACCCCAGTTGGCGCCAATGTAGGCTGTGCCAGTCCCGGCTCCTGGGCCAGTAGCCGTGAAAGTGAGGCCGGCTGTATTGGATGCGGCACCGATGGCAATCCAGTTGGTTGTCCCAACAACGCTAATAACATATTGGGTTCCTGCAACGAAGCTACCCGCAGAAACAAGCGGGGTATTTGATAAATTCCACCCGATCCCTACCGGGCGATAGTTTTTTACGTGAAAAAAATGGGTTAGGATGGATTCACCAACAACGTTGGCGATCTGAGTGTAGAAACAGGTAACGTCCTCCCCGTTGAAATAGGGCATCCGGTAGATGTTCCAAAGGTAAGTATTGGTGTTATAGGTTGACGAATTCCCGATGACCTGACAGCCTCGGAAGGTCGTGTGTGCGCAAACAAAAATTGACCCCCCGATATAGCCGGGATTGTAACGGAATGCCGCAACAGTGGTATTATTCGCCAGACTGATTATGGTTCCGTCGAACTCGAAACTGCAACCAATGGGGCAAAATATCGTCCCATCGATTCTCAAAGTTCCTTTTGGAACTCTGATCTTTACGGGAGTTGGCATGACAGCGGTTGGAAGGTTCACGTTGACGCCGCTGAAATAGCCGTTGGTTGTATTGGTTGCATCATTGACGGCAACCTGAATCGCTGTAGTGCTATCCGTAACCCCAGTCAGGTCGATTCCAGGCCAATCAGTCAAGGAGACAACATCAGCATTTTTATTGTGCTGCAAACGAGAAGCTGCGTTGGGATATGGAGCCTTCACCGCCAGCAGTGCGTCACCCTGTCCTGCGGCTGGGGAGGCGAGAGGCGCGAGGATCTGCGCGATGGTCAGCCCAGGCGAAGCCAGGTTCTGGATCTGCCCCTGCAGCTGCTGCGCCAGCAACACGGCATGGTCAGCCGCGGCTTCATGGGAAGCAGCTGGGAACGGGTCGCCTTCAACCCAGTGGGTGAGTTGCGTGAAGGGCTCGTTCAGCAGGATCGAGAGAACCTGCACCGCGTTCTTGGGCGCCACGAAAAGCGACACGGTGACGAACAGGCCGCCCACCGAGGTGAGCGTGTAGTCCGAGTTCAGCACCAGCGTCCGCACCACAGGCGAAGCCGGAATGGTGTTGTCGGTGAGGATCACCAGCGGCGCCGAGATGCAGTTCGAAGGCGCGTTGAAGCTGGTCGTGACGCCATTGCCCGTGTAGTTAACCACCGGGTTGTTGCTCTGAACGGTCATGAAAGCTCCTGTGACTTGGTTCAGGCTTGTCCCGTGCGGGGGCCAGTGGTCGTTTCAATTATGACAACTTGTGGCTTATTTCTCAACGGTCTTGGTAGCCCTGGCTCAGGTCTGGCGCAGACTGGGGCGACGTGGTGCCTGGGGTCCACCAGTAGGACGCACCATGCCTCTGCATGCGCGCCGTCTGCTGCTGGGAATGCCCTGGCGAGAGCTGGTCCTGCAGCTGATCGTAGACCAGCCGATTGAACGCGGCCTTGGCATACCAGATGTTGGCGAAGGGCGTGGCGTTCTGCCGGACCAGGCGCAGCGCGGCCAGGGCGTAGCTGTGCTTGGACTCGCCATTCATCGCGTCTTCCCTGGCCTTGGACATCTCCTTGATGATGTTGTAGCCAGCGGTGATGCCCGGGCCAGCCAGGACCTCGGCGCCGCTGCCGAACTTGGTCCGGTCATTGGCGAACAAGTCGCCGTAGAGGCCCATGCCGCCACCGGCCGCCACGCTCTCCATCCAGAACTTCCGGCCTTCATCGGTTCCGATGTTCATGTCGCGAGGGTTCTGCCCGTTGATGACCGCCTTCAACTCAGTGGCCAAGGCGCCCATCAGGGTGCTGTAGCCGACGAAGCGCGCAGCGTAGGACGCCTTGCTGCCCCAGCCGTCCAGGTCTTTCATCGCGTCGAAGTGGGCGCGGAAGATGCCCAGCGGCACGCTCTTGAACTGCACCATGAAGCGCTTCAGCTCACCCATGAAGGTGCCGGCATCCTTGGAACTCTCCACCCCAAAGGCCATTCGGTCTTCGAGGCTGGACTTGGACGCGCCCCGGGCGCCGAACTGCATCTGCTGGGCGGCCACCTCCATGAGCTTTTCCGCCGCCTCATCCTTCATGCTAGCCCGTTCTTCGCTGAGGATGCTGTCGTGCTTGGCCTGGAAGGCATCGCGGATCTCCTGGACCCGGGCGCCGTCGGGGTTGTCGCCCAGCCGGGCGATCTGCGCATCGCGCTTGGTGATCTCGTTCTGGAAGATCTCGCTGCGCGCCGCCACCCGGCTCTCGACCAGCGGATCCAGCTTGGCATCGGGGATGTTGTGGATGGACTCGGGGGTCAGCAGGGTCTCGTTGCCACGGCCCTTCTCCACATCGGCCGCGCGCCAGGTGGCCCAGTGGTCCTCGGTGATGCCCCCTTTACCCAGAAAGCGCGCCTCACCGTCGGCGCTGGCTAGGGTGTCGTGCTTGCGGGTGAACTCGCCCAGCATGTCCAGCACGGTGCGGCCCATGCCAGTGCGCAGTGCTCGGTCGAAGCCGTTTAGTCCCATAGCTTTGTGGGTGGTCTCGTTCATCCAGTTGCCCCAACCGTTGCGGAACTCATCTCCGGCGATCGCAGTTCCGGCATGCTGAAAGCCTTCCTGCCACACGCCGATGCGGTGCAAGAAATTCTTGCCCTCAGGGCTCATGATGATGGCGTCTGCCATGTTACGGAACACCCGCATCTGGGGCAGGCCGCTGTGCTCGGCGGCCATCTTCATGGCAGCGATGTCCGGTAGCGCGCCCACCAGTGAGCCGAGCTGAGTGGAGCCGATGAGGCCACGGGTCTGGGACCCGACGTTGGCCCAGTATTCGTTGCCGGGTCGATCCGGGTGGGCCAGGGCGTCATAGATGCGCTGCACCTTGGCGCTCAACTCGCGCACGCTCTGCCGGTCCTTGCCGGCCACGGCGTTCTGGTCGTTCTCGAAGGCCTTGGCCAGGATCTGCTTCACGTTGGTGTCGGCGTCCCGGCCGAAGGTCTCGGTCATGGCGATGTCCTTTGCCATGCTGCGGACATGGGACGATACCAGCTCGTACATGTTGGTGGAGCGGCCGTAGCTTTCCATCGCAGCCTGCCAGGACGCGGCGTCCTTGAAGAAGAGCTGGCGTGGAGCGTTCTTGGTGCTGCCCACCAGGGCGGATCCACCGTAGCCCCCGCCTGCCGCCTCGGCCCGCTTGTTGGCGCCGTCGGTGGAGATGGACCGGTAGGACTCGCCCAACATGCTGCGCATCTGGTCGTCGTTCATGCGGGAGCCATCGGAGTTGACGTATTTGCTCCGGTCCACCCAGTTCATGTGGTCCTCAACCCAGGCGTCCTTGCCCGCCTTGGCCACCTTGTAGGGCTCCTGGGGCTGCGGCGTGCGGTAGTCCTCCCGGGCGTTGAGCGGGATGCCCTCGCGCTGGTACCGATCGGCCATGGCGTCCATCATCTTGTGCAGGGAGTCGCCAGCGCGCTGCGCTTCGGGCGTCGTCTCCTCGCCGAACAGAGCCTTGGCGATGTTGAAGTGCTGGGTGGGGTCCATGAACAGGCCGAAGAGCTTGCCCCCGGCCGCCTCATGCGCGCCCTCGGTCGTTGAGAAGAAGGCCGAAGCGATGCCCTCGGTCTTCGCCTCAATGCCGTTGATCTTGGCGCGGATCGCCTGGATCTGACCGTTCTTTCCCGGTACCACGCTGGCGATCTCGGACTGCAGCGCCGCCTTGCGCCCAGCCTCACGGATGGTAGCTTCGTGGGCTCGCACCACGTCGGTCATCATCTTTTCCTTGGCCATCTTCGCCGCCTCGGTCATGCGCTCGGGCAACGACATGCGCAGGAACCCATCGCGGTCCTGGCTGGCCAGATCGCGCAGGGACGAATGGATGCGCTCCTCGATGCCGTCCAGTTCGCCCTTGCTGAGCTTCCGCCCGGCCGCGCTGTTGATCGCCTGCTCGCATTCAGGTTTCATAGCATGGTCCTCAAGAAGCAGCCGATGGCGGTGGTGAACAGGTTGGAGTCCTGGTTGGCCTTGGCCATCTGCTCGTTCAGCGCGTCCGGCATCTGGCTGGCCTTGACCGTGCTGCCGTCAGGCATCTGGACGTCCATGTCCGGGTGGCGCGCGGCGAGCTGGTTGGCTGCCTCGTCAGCCATGGGGTTCAGCCCAGAGGTGGACTCAGCCTTGGGCACCGGGGGCTCAGCCTTGGCCGCAGCCTGCGCGGCCCGGTATTCAGCCGTGTGCTCGTTGGGATAGGCGCTCTGCCCGGGTTCCATGCCGTAGCGTGCCGTAAACTCCGCGCCGGTCTTCGACGCAGTCGGCTCCGTCACAGGCTCCTGGAATGCCCGCCACCGGTCGAGGGTCTGCTGCTGGGCTTCGTGCGCTGCGTTCAGCTTGGCCTCGACCGCGTCCTGCTGCGCTGCGATGGCCTGCGCTTCCCGCTTCACTTCAGGGAAGGCGTTGAGCGCCTTGGCCATGTCGGCGTGGGTTGGATCGTAACCCTCGATGTTGGGTAGCTGAGTCCGCAGCCGATCCTGAACGGCCTGTGCCCTGGCCTCCAGCGCATCGAACTCGGCCTGGAACCGAACCACGCTGGACTCAGACGTGCTGCGGTCCTGGGCGAACCGGTTGGCGAGGTGGTCGGGGACGTTGCCCTCCAGATCAGCCCACCCGCTGCGGGACGGCACCGCGGTTTCCGCCAGGTCGCCATAGACGACGCGGAAGGCGTTGGCCATGTCCTGGTGCAGCTGGACGCGCTCGGGATCCATCAGCGAATGGGTGACGATCAGCTGGGCCTCGTCCGGAGTCACGCCCGCTTCCCGGCCGCGCAGCATGTTGCCCAGGGCGCGGTCGGAGAGCTCAGCGTCCAGGCCTGCGGTAGCGGGATCGGTGGGCAAGCCGGCCGCGCCCCGCGCCCGCATTTCAGCCTTGCGACCCTCCAGCGCAGCTTCGACCTGGGAAGGGTCGGGCCGCTCCAGCGGGTTCAACTTATCCCCAAGTTTCTCGCCCATCACACCGCCGGCGCCGAAGGCTAGGCCCAGGACCAGGTCGGAAACGATAGCCTGCGCATCGAGCGTCTTGTATTGCGCTGCCATCTCAGGGTAGCCCGCAGACTCCAGGAGGTGACTGGTGAGGAAGCGGTTGCCCGCGCCGAACGCAGTCATGGCCACGCCCGAGGTGGCGATCTTCCCCGCAGCCGTGCCCGCCATGGTGGCGGCCGCGCGGCCCGCGCCGTAGAACACGCTGGACAGGGCGGTGTTGCCCGCCACCTCAGCGGACAAGCCCATGCCCGCCAGGCGCATGGCCACCCGGCCGCTGACCGCCATCGGCACGGCTGCGCCGGCGAAGGCCGCCACGCCCGTGAGCCCGGCCTTAGCCAGTGCCGTGTCCGGGTCGATCCCCGCCGCGGTGGTGTCGGCGTAGTCGTTGCTTCCCTCGGTGACGCCCAGGGCGCCAGCCCCGGCCAAGGGAGTGCCCATCAACGAGCCCAGGCCCATGATGGCCAAGCCCTGCGCCGTAGACCCCAGGATCTGCGCGCCAGTGCCGTGGGTGCGCGGATCGATGGCCGACCAGTCCTGGAGCGCCTTCAGCTGAGCGTCCGAATACAGCGGGTTCTCGCCCGGGCCGATATTGACCGGCTCGGTGGGCGGCGCCGAACTGGGTGGGACCAGACTCTGCGCCCAGCCATATTGCCCGGCGTTGGCCGCGCCCTGGTAGTCGCCCAGCATGGTGAGGGTCTTGCCGATCTTGCCGACCGCCCCGACGACGCCCTTCTCCAGCGCGTCCACGGTGCCGGTGAACATGCCCGGCACGAAGGGCGTGGCCGGCTGGTTCATCCCCACCGTGGCCGCCCGGTAGTCGTCGTCCGGCATGTTCGAAACGAAGCCCACGTCTCCCCCTACTTCAGCAGTTGAACGCTGGGCCGGGCATGGACCCCGGGGGCCAGGTTGTTGATGTCCACCATGACCGGCCTGCCATCGTTGCCCTGCAGCGCCCGGCCACCCATGGTGATGAGGTATTTGCCTTCGCCCCAATTAGCATATTGGAATGCGTCCGAGGTGTCCAGGGCCGTGCCTTTGAGCCCCGAACGGTCCAGCGCAGCAGAGACCGCCGGCTGAAATTTTCCGTCGAAGGCGCCCTTGTTCATGCCCCAGGGCAGAAATACCTTGCTGCCGTTCTGCCAGGACATACCACCAGTCACGGCGTTGACCGCGTTCTCGACGTCCTTCGGCGCCAGGGCCTTGGGGTCGATGCCCCGCTTGTAGATGTCGGCCGCGAGGTAGGACTTAACGGCCTGGTAGGTGTCATCCGCCACCTGGGCGCTGCGCTGCGCGTCGGGGCTGGAGAACGCGTTCGGGCCCACGGCCTGACTGAACATCGTGTTGAAGGTATTGTCGTCCAGGTTCATGGCCCGGCCGGTCTTCGTGCCGTCGCCGTCGGGCGCCCCGCCCATCAGGATGTGGTTGCCCTCCAGCACGTACTGGCCGACGATGTCGCCGGTCTGCGCGCCGGCTGCCGTCGGCACGGTGCCACGGTTGGCCGAGATGCCCGCGGCGATGGGCAGCATGGCATTCTTCGGGGCGACCTGATGCCAAACGTCAGCGGACCAGCCCGGGTGATTGGTAAGCGCTGTGCTGAGGCCCTTGACGTAGGACATCTGGTCCTGGGGGTTCATCCGGTTGAGCAGATCGCCCAGGCCCGAGGCCTCGTCCTTGGTCAGGAGATGCGCTGCCGGAGCGCCGTAGTCGTTGCGGCCTGAGGTGGCCAGCGGTAGCCGGTTCAGGATGCCGACCTGGAAGTTCTGGGCGGTGGAGAAGTCGATGGGCTTGGCCCCGCCGATCCCATTGTCGATGGCGAACTGGGGGAAGTCGACGTTGCGCGCTTGGGTGACGGCTGCGGCTGCCTCGATGAAAGCCCGGGCCGCGGGGTTCTGATCGGCGAAGCCCGGGCCGCCGGCCACGTCCTGCCGATTGATGGTGGACTGGATCTGGGCATCGGTCATGGTGGCGAGCTGAGCGATTGCGCCCCCGACATCCTTCACCTTGGCCAGGTCGTCGAACTTGCGCTGGCCGCCGTCCACGCCGTAGAGGCGCTGCAGGTTGCCCAGGCTGACGTCGGGGGGAGGCGCACCGGGGGCGCTGGCGTAACCCTTGCCAGCCATGAAGCTGGCCGACATGTCGCGCAGCACCACGTCCATCTTGCCCCGGTCGCTGGCGAGCCCGGCGCCCATGGCCGCTTCTGCCTGGCGCACCGCAGCCACCTTCTCTGGCCAGGTGAGCTTGCCCCAGCCAGAGATGCCCGGGGCGGCCTGCCCGATCTGCTGATCGGTGAGCGGCTGAACCTGGGGCACGTCCGGCGGTTCCACCGTCATCGCCGAGGCCGCGGGAACCGTAGCGGCAGCCGGGACCGTCGACATGATGGAGGATACGTAGTTCTGGGTCTCAGCCGGCGCGTGCTGCAGCCAGGAGTCCCCATACTTGGCGACCGTGGCGGCCAGCGCCGAGGGACCCATGTTGTAGGCGGCCAGCGCCTTGGACACGTCGCCGTTGTTGGTGGCCAGCTGCTTCTGGAAATAGGCGTTGCCGAGCTGCGCGTTGTATGTGGAGTCGTTCTTGAACTTGTCGGGATCCCAGGCCACGCCGGCGAGCCCCGCAGCCTCGGACCCGGTGGTCGGCATGATCTGGGCCACGCCCACGGCGCCCTTGGGGCTGACCGCGCCCTGGTTGCCTCCGGACTCCTGCTGGATGACCTTGCTGAAGATGTCGGAAGCTGGGGCTGTTGGAGTAGCCGGAGCAGCCGGGGTATCCGGGACTCCACCAGGGACCGCGCCCTTCCCTGTGGTGAGGCCGCCCTGGGCATGCACGCCCCGCAGGAAGCCGACAGGATCCGTAGCTGCCAGCACACCCACCTGGGTGATGGCCATGCTGTGCTCGGAATTGTCCTGCCACTTCATCTTCAGGGTGGGGTCGACGTTGAGGCCACCAATGGTGTCCTGCATCCCGGCCTTGATCCGGTCGTAGTTGTCGTTCGAAGGATCGGCCGCTAGGGAATCCTGGTTCGCCTTCGCCGTGTCCTCGACCATCTTGCTGACGTAGACCCCGGTGAGCCGTGCCTGCTCGCCCATGGCGTGCTGCATGAGCGCGTGGCCGTTCATCGCCATGTGACTGGCGACGATCTTGCGCGCGGACTTCGTGGGCGCGGCGGCCATGGCATCGTCCGAAGCCTGCTGGATCTGCGAGTGGAAGGTGTCCGAGAGGCCGCTGACCTTCTGGGAAAACTCGGGGTCGTTGGGGTCCAGGGAGTTGACCTGCTCGCTAAAGCCCTTGCTCAGGCCGGTGTAGGCCTGGGATGCCGCGTTGTAGGCCCAGAGCCGGCCGTTGTTCTGGTCCACCGCATCAACGGCCTCAGCGCCCTGAGCCAAGCCCCCGGCGATGTGGCCCAACCCCTGGCCGATCCCGGCGCCGAAATCACTGGGCGAAGCCTGGGCTCCAATCCCGCCCTGGGCCGTGACGTGGTCTTCGTACTGCGGGATCTGCGCCATGAATTACTCTCCGAAAACGGTGGAGTTCAAGCTTGTGCTCTGGTAGCCGCCAAATTGTGGAATGGGCGTGCCCCCACCGCTCATCGAGTATACCTTCGAAGCGCCGCCGAGCCCGGCACCCAGCGCACTGAGGTATCCCGCGGCGCTGGCATTCTTGGACTGCGAGGACTCCAGCGAAGCCTGGTCCTGGTAGCCCAGGCCCTTGAGCTGGTAGTTGTATCGCGTGGTGAGGTTGTCCAGGGCCGCACTGCGGGCCGAGTCCGCCAGCACGTCAGCCGGGGATCCATCGGACATCTGCACGCCGGACGCGCCGTAGGCTGCCATCTCGGTGCCAATCCTGCGCTGGGAGTCGCGGGACTGAGCCTGCGCAGCCGCTTCACCCTGCGCCGCAGCAATGCCAGCGTTCTGGGTGGCGAGCTGGGAGTTGTAGTCGGCGGCCTGGGAGGCAGCCTGGCCTTGCTTGACCGCGCCGACCACCGCCATCGTGGTGGAGGCGGCCATCAGGATGGCAGGAAGAGCGGCCATTATTTCACCCTCGAATAGAGGGACGCATCGGAGCCGTCCGGGTAGTAGGCGCGAGCGCGAACGGTCTCCAGGCGGAAACCGAGCATCCTCAGCCACCGGTGCCCGGCGGGGAAGCTGCACAAGCAGTCCGACTCCAGGCGCTTCTGCGGCGCATCGTCCAGGATCTTGCGACAGGCCCGGTGCAGCTCGGTGAAATGTGCGGCCGCACCATGTCCGAGGATGGACCAGACCGTGCCGCGGCCCGCCCAGATCTCCATCACACCCCCGATGCCCAGCAATTCGTCGCCTTCCAGCGCGGTCCAGGTCTGCGGGCCCTCTGCGCTCTTGGCGTATTCCAGGGTGCATGGGAACGTCCCACGCTGCGCCTGCTGGACCTGGAGAGTCAGCATATGCTCAGCCTTGTAGGGGACCATGATCATTGGTTATCCTGGGTGTCCAGCTGGACGGTGAGGCAGGTGATGTTCGAAGGCAGAGGGGAATCGGTTTCCCAGTAAACGTCGCCAGCTTCGCTGCTGACGCCGTCATAGGTCCAGCGTTTGAACCCGTCATAGAGCGCCACCTGGGAATCCATGTCGTCAGTGCTGGAGCGCCAAGGCTGAACGTCGAGGCCGGTGGGAGAGGACTGAGACTCCAGGCTGAGCCCGATGGACTGGAAGAAGCGGAAGATGGTCCGGAAAACTTTCTTGTACTTGCCCTGGGTCGGGCCTTCGGCACCCCCCGATTCAATGCAGAGGGTCCGGCCGGCGCTCTTGTATTCCAGGCCAGCGTAGCGTGTGTATCCCAGATAGTTGAGCGTGATCTGCCCGGTGTTGTCCACCACGCAGTCAGGGTGGACAGCTCCGTCCACCAGCACGCTGACGGTTTGGCCGACCAGATGGTTCAGGCCGACGATGTAGTTCAGACCGAGCGTCCCCGTCGACGTCACCGAACCATCCAGGAATTTCGCGTTCTCTATGGCGTCCCCGTCTTCCCAGGGCTTCGACATGAGCTCGATGGTGCGGATGACCTCGCCGAATATGCCCCCGATGACCGGCCGGTTGACCACACACCATACGTCGTCCCTGGTGATGTCCGGCGCCGGGATGGTGGCCACGCTCTCTACGATGGCACCGGCGCTCATGGGGTGCTGATGCCAACCGCAGGTTTCCTGGTCCTTGTCGTAGGTGATCGCCACCAGGGTGCCATCGTTTCGCACAGCCCAGATGATCTGCTGCGGTGCGAGCTGCAGCGCCAGCTGCTTGAGCCCAGTCTTGGTCAGGTGCTCGCTCACCAGCGAGATATCCAGGGTCTGGAACGTGTTGTACATGAACTGGTAGGTCATCTCGCGCAGCTTGCGACCGGTGCGCTGGACGAATAGCGTCTGCTTACCGACCCGAAGCGGGGGGATCTGCTTGGACCCATAATTGCCGAGGAACTGCGCGTTGACGTTGCTCGGGGTGATGGCAGCACCCGTGCCGCCAGTAGGTGCGACGATCCACTCGCCCCCCGCGGTTCCGACCAAGAGGCCCTGGGCGTCCGAGGACATCCACTGGATCGCGTTGACCACGCCAGCGTCCAGATCGAAGCCGATGGCGTTGGAGTCCACCACCGTGCCATCGAGGTTGGTGGGCGCCTGGTTCTCGTAGTCGCCGCTGTTTGAACCATCCAGGCGGCCGGGACTGTTGGCCGCGCCACCCCAGATCAACCGGCTCTGGTGGAAAGTGACGGTGCTGGGGTAGCCGTCCGTCGCGTTGTACAGGCCCAGACACCAGAAGGTGGTGGTAGCCGGGACGATGGCGGTGGGCGCGGCCAGGGTAACGGTGGGCGCCAGGGTGTAGCCTGTGCCGGTCACGCTGATGGTGACGGAGGTGACCACGCCGTTGGTGAGGTTGGCGTAGGCAATAGCTCCGCTGCCTGGGCCGCCGAAGGTTAGGCTGGGGGGCTGCGCACCGTAGCCACTGCCACCGTTGGTGACCGTGACGCTGAAAACGCTGCCCCCCGATACGTTGGCCGTTGCCGTGGCTGTCGTGGGCAGCTGGGAGCCGAGGGGAGGCGCAATGGCCCACTGAACGTGGGTGGTGTCGGTGAAGGAACTGATCGTTCCCCACAGCCACACGCCACCGCACTTTAGCCGCAGCGTTCGGCCCACGTCGGTGGATCGGAACCCAGTTCCGGTGTTTCCGGTGGTTGCGTTGATGCCGACGACGCTGCTGGCCGTGACGATGCTGGTTCCACTGGTGACGATCGGAGGCGCGATCACCACGGTGGGGTTGGACGTGTAACCGGTGCCGGGGTTCGTCACGGTGATGGCCGTGATGGCGCCATTCACCACATTGGCCGTCGCTGCCGCGTTGGCGCCCGCGCCCCCCGTAAACGAGATGGCCGGCGGATTGGCGCTGTCGTAGCCCATGCCCCCGTTCGAAATCACGATGGTGTTCTGCACGCCACCACCGGACTGGGTGGCCGTGGCTACCGCCTGAATCCCGGATGGGGTCAGCGTGGTGGCCGTGACGTTGACAGGCAGGTAGGGCCCGTCCAGCAGGGAGACCGGCGTGTAGGTCCAGGCCAGGGCGCCGGCGCGCTGAAGCTTTGCGGGCGGGTGGTTGGCGTGCGCGATGTAGAGCGTGTCCGCGCTCTGAGCGAAGCACATGCCCCACAGTTCGCTGGTAAGATAGGGCGTGACCACCTCGACCGGAACCCCGGCGTTGAGCAGCGGCTGACCGTTGGCGAAGATCCGTGCGTAGAGGTTCCCGATCTCCAGAATGTATGCCTGGGTGACCGAGAACTCGAAAGCCTGGAGCCGGGGCGCGTAGGTGCTGTCCTTCACCTGGGCGACGAACGCGAAGCCGGGACGCCGGGTCAGACCGCCCTGCTGAGTCGGAATGTAGTTCTGGCACAGGGCCAAGCCGTTCTTGAACTTGGCCAGGTCGAAGCGCCCATACGCAAGCGGGGACCATTCGCCCCCGTTGAAGTTGCTCTGGGTCCAAGTAGATTTGGCCATGGCTTACGGTTCTGCCTGGATCGTGATGTTGACCCAGCCGGCCGGCCACGCGCTGCCGCCCTCTTGAGTGAACCCGCTGCGATGTGCGGTCAGGAAGCCGTCGTCCGGGGATTCCACCGGGCGTTGTTCGAAGGCATTGTTCCGGCGAGCCTCGCGGGAGAGCTCGGCGTATTCCGCGTCGATGGCTTGCTTCTTCGCCGTCGAGTTGGTCAGGCGCTGGCAGAGGTCGCTGGCCAGGCTGCTGGCGAGCATGTCGTAGAAGATCGAGTCCCACTGGGTCGCATCAGTGACGTCCGCGATGTAGCGCAGGTTCAGCACGCTGCTGGCGTTGCTGAGGATCTTCCGACCCTCGACCACCCAGTCCAGGTCCACGTCCTTCGGCATCAGCACGCGCAGGCAGTCGGCAGGCAGGGTGAACTGATAGGTGAAGTGGAAGAGCGGCGTGGCCGTGTCCGGAGCGAGGACGGCCCGCTTGATCGAGAAGTTCCACCGATGCTTGCGGAGCTCGCTCTTCCGATTGCTGTCGTAGGCGATGAGAAGCTGCCGCCCCTGGAGTGTGCTGCTGTCCAGGGCGATGACACTAGGCTCGCCAAGACGCTGGAGAGCCGAGTTGCAGCAGTCGACATCGCTTTGGGACATGGCCTACTCCTTAGCCGAGCCCGATGAGGCTGGCGCAAAGCCCACTGATGGTGCCTCCAGTGGAAGCCACTCGGACGTTGCCCGCAGGAAGGTCGATGGTCGTCTGGCTGAACGGCAGCGTGGCCGACTTGACCGGGGAACCGTTGAACACCTGGACGTCAATCCAGGTGTTGGTGAACGGCGCCTGAAACTGGAGGCTGGTGGTGGCGCCCGCCGGGGTTCCCTCGGCCCAGAACATGTACTCGCCACCGAGGATCGCAACCGCGGCTCCGGTAGCCGACAAGTTGCTGCCGAGGTTGTACGCGAGAGGATCACAACGATTTACGGGCATGGCCTACTCCTACAGCGGCGTGTAATTAAGGCGCATGATGTACTCCTCCAAATTTTTCAGGGCGAGCAGAACCGACTCCTTGTCCGGCACGTTGGCCCCATTGACGTTGACCTCGATGTCGGTGCTGTTGGTGGAGGTTCCGACGACAGCCTGATACTCGTTCTGACCCTGGTTGATGCCGTAGTAGTAATTGGTCACTGGGCTCCCCTTTCAGGAGGAAAAGGGACCGGCCGCCAGGCCAGCCCCTTCGACGTTTCGGCTTACTGGGGCATCGAGTAGAAGATGTCGATCACCTGGGTGCCGGAAGCGGGCAGCGAGGCCGCGGCGATGGTGCCGATGATGGTCTCTTCCGCGGTGGAAGGAGCCACCTGGCCAGCCACAGCGGTCATGCCGAAGAAGGCAGGGGCGCCATCAGCGGCGGTCGAGGTTGCGGCGGCGCGGTACTTGCCAGTGCTGGAGGCGTTGCCGATGGCCAGGGTAGCCGAAGCGCCCATGGTGGCGTTCTGGGTGATGACGCCGAAGGCGAAGGTCGCGCCGACGGGCAGGATGCCGAGCACCAGGGTGTCCGAGGTGGTCTGGGTATTCCAGGTGATGGTGGCGCGCATCCGCTTCAGGCGAGCCTGATAGACGGAGGCTTGGGGCTTGTAGCCGACAGGAATCGCGGTGAGGTTCGCGGTGCCGGCCATTTCAGCAGAGTAGTAGGCGGCCATTTGATTCTCCAGAGGAAGGACGAAGGGGAAGAAGCGGTTTGACCAGACCCCGAAGGGTCTGGTCAGGAGGGGTTTACTTGCAGCAGATGATGCCGCAGCGCTTCTCTTCAGTCCGAGCGGCGCCAATCGTTTCGGTGATGTAGACCTGCATCGAATTGCGCTTGTCGGGGCGCCGATCAACGCTGGCCTGGATGTCGTTCCAGATGCCCATGCACATGCCGGACTTGGCCCAGAAGGGCACCAGCCAGCGGGAACCGAGGACGTAGTTGCCGTCCACGTCCGAGGAGGTCAGACCGCTGTTCAGGGACAGCGTGCTGGCAAAGTTCGCGGCGCCGGGGATGCGCTCGGAGTGGATGAAGTTGAAGCCCATGAAGTTGGTGATCTTGCCATCCACCAGGACCGGGCGGGTGTTGTAGTCCGTGTTGATAAACTGCGCTTCGTTGCGCAGGTTGTCGTTCTGCTGGGCGCTGACGATCATGTAGAGCGGATCGTTGTCCACGTCCACGTCGGACAGTTCCAGCAGCTTGCGGGCGGCGCGCAGCTTGGCGATGTTCAGCCCGGTCGCGGCCGAGGCGCCAACAGTGGATGCCACCATCTGGGATCCGGAGTTGTAGGCGGACAGCAGGCCGGTCGAGGTCACACCGGTCTCACCCGTGTTGTTCGAGCCGAGATGACCGGCGATGATCACGTCGTCCTGCGCGCGACCCATGGCCATGGTGCCGGCCTGGGCGTAGTAGCCGGTGGGGTCGATCAGCAACCGGAGCTTGTCCTGATTGTCGACCAGCTCGGCCCAGTCCGCGTCGATGGGATAGATCCAGCGGCGATCCTGGGGAGTGGAGATGAGGGGCGTATCGGTGTGCCGACCCTGGTTGAACACCGGGTTGACGCTGCCGATCTGCTCCATCATGGAGGCGGCCTTGCCGAAGAACTGACGGTTCTCTACGGCGCCGCGCAGGCGCGAGCCCTTCTGCTGAAGGAGCATCGCAACGACGGTCGAGTATTCCTGGACCTGGGCAGTGGTGATTTGATAGGACACAATGTCCTCCGAGGAAAAGTTGAAAGCATTGACCTTTAGGGGGTCATCTACCCTCGGCTTGTCCTCGGATGGAGGGGCCAGCTACGGCTTTGAGAGAAGGCTGCGGGAACTAATCGAAGAGATCGGCCTTATCCGCTTTTGCCTTCCGAGGCTTCTTAATGGGTTCCGTCTCCGGAACGGGCTCGTCGGCCTCGGTGATGTGATTATAGAACTTAGTGGAGATTTCCGCAACATGGTTGAGATCACCGTAGGTGCCCTCATTCCTGGCCTGATTGATGGCCAGCTCCAGGCAGCGGAGTCTGATTTCATAGGTGTCCACTAGGAACCTTCCGGATACGCGAAGGCATTCAGCTTGGACAGTTCGGCCCGGGCCCCGGCGTCACCCCGAGAGAGCTTGGTGATGAAGTCACGGTCGGCTTTCAGCTCGGCGATCTTGGCCAGGGCCTGCCCCGGAGTGAGCGCGTTGCCGAACTTCTGTCCACCTTCACCGGTGACGAAGTCGGGTTCGCCAGTCTTTGCGCCGATCTTCTGGAACAGCTCCATGGTGGCCTTTAGTCCCATGTTAGCTTCCATCTTGTCGATGGTGGCCTTGTCGATGCCGAGCCCACGCACCGCGGCCTGGGCCAGGGCGACGTTCTGCTGGAACGCGGCGCCCCATGCCGTCTTGAGCGCGGCGTCGTCGGCGGCGATGGAAGCGTCCAGCGCAGCGTTGCTGGCGGTCTGGGCGGCCGTGGCCTGCTCGTTCCACCAGGCGGCCAGGCCATCGCCGGCGGCCTTCGGGATGCCCAGCTCGTGCAGCTTGGCGGCCACGCCCGTGGCGAACTCGGGCGGCACGCCCTCGGGGACGGGGATCTTGTAGCCGGAAGGATCGGACGGCCGGCCGAGCTTGTCATAGAAGGAAGCCAGTTCCGCCGGCGCTGCGTCCGGGTTGGGCAGCACCACCGTGCGGCCGGCGCGGTCTGCGCCCAGCAGCTTCTCCAGGTTGACGTAGGACTCGACCACCTGGGTCGGGTCAGTCCAGCCCTTGTTCTGGACGTAGCCAACCCTCGCTTCGTCGGCGCCGGTCAGCCATGCGGGGGCGGCAACGGGCGGAACGATCGGCGCCGTGGTGAGGGTGGTGGCTGCGGTTGTGGGCGGTGCTCCACCTTGTCCGTCGGCGACGGGGGTGAGAAGGTCAGTCATGCAAGCTCCTTAGTTGACCGAAGCGGTCAGGGTGTGTCCTTCGACCTCGTCCTTGACCTCGTTGGTCATGACGAAGTGGACTGCGCTGAAGTCGGGGCTGATGTCGGCGGCCAGGGCCTGGATCTCTTCCAGGAAGAACTCCTGGGGGAGCGGCTTCCACAGGCTGCTCTGCTTGGTGGGGGCGGCCGGGGGCGTACCTTCCGGAGCCTGGGGGACTTCGGGCGCTGCGAGCCCAGACTCGGGGGGAGGCGGGGGGAGCACTGTGAAGCCTTCGCCCTGCAGCAGGGCCTCGGCCTGGGCTTCGGGGGTCAGTTCGTCAGGCATTGGGGCTCCTTGGGGGTTGGGGCGCGTTGACGCGCAGGAGTTCGTAGAGTTCGTCGTCGGTCATCCGGAGGTGGTTGGAGATGCGTAACCAGACCTCCCGGCGACCCTCAGCCACTGCGTGCAGCCGGGGGTCGGGATGAAAGGTGCTCTCGCGGGCGCGGCAGAACCGGGCCAGATCACAGAGCACTTCCTGTCCAAGGGGGCCTTTGAACGTGAGGCAGTAGGCGTTGCGGCGCCGGCTGATGAAGTCGAGGATCGGGTCGAAGATGCTCATCCGGGCTGCCCTTGGTTGGGCATGCTGCCCTGCGGCGCCACAGCCTTGGTCATGGCCGCCATGCCAGGCAGCGCCTGGGTGAGTTGGGCGGCCTGCTTGTCCTGCTGCCGACCCTGGCGCAACTGGGCCACCGCATCGGCGCTGCGGATGAACCTGGACGGCGCGCCGTTGATGTCGGCCACCTCGGGGGTGATGACGTCGAAGTCATACCAGTCCATGACGCTGGGATCCTGGGTCTGGCTGGCGATCTCGGCAGAATACTGAACGCTGCGCATGATGCCGGACGCAGCTTCGGAACGCATCTGCCGGTTGAGCGGGGCGTCATACTCGACCTTGTATTCGGCATTCGCGTCCAGGATGATCTGCGGCGGGGGCGGAATCAGGCCCTGGTAGACCAGCAGATCGAACTCCCGCTCGATCATCGGGCCCAGGCCTTCGCTCTGGAACCGGCCCATGGTGGGCGAGATGAGCGCGCCCTTCTCCCGGGCCCGCTCCAGCACTTCTGTCGCGGTCATCTGGGGCGTCTCAACCAGGATCTGGAACAGGTCGATCAGGAAGCCCGAGTTGATGGCCTTCCGTTCGTCCTCCATGATCTCCTGGCCGATTCGGGGATCCCCCGTGGGCAGTGCATGAACCAGGGGCCGACCATCGGCGGACACGCCACCGTAGTTCAGGGCCCCGTTGCGCATCTGGAATGAGTCCAGGATCCCGTCGTCGTAGGCCAGCAGAACCGGATCCAGCGCGCGGTGCCCGGTCTTCAAGACGACCTTCTTCTCCTCGTTCAGCACGTTGATGCTGGGGAAGACGTTCATGGCCGGACCGCGGCCGTAGTCCTCGCCCGGCGCGGTCAGGTAGCGCGCCACGCTGTAAGGGAAGGTGCGGTAGCCACCCTCCTCCAGCAGATATCGCGCGTCCTTCAGGATGTAGTGGGAGCTGAACCGCTTGCCCTTGGCATCGATCCGGTAGCCGTCATACTCGCGGTTAGGCCGGACGCAGTGGACGAGGAACACTTCCTCTTCGGGCGCGGCGCTGAGCTTGTCCTTCAGCGACTGCGGGAGATTGTCCTTGCCCCAGCGCTGGGCGATCTGCCGCAAGGTCATCTTGAACCGACGATAGACAGTGTCGACCTGGCCTTGGTGGTTGACCGAGAAGAACAGTTCGCCCAGGGGGATCTGCCGGTAGCGCAGGCCGCGGGCGCTGGGGTCGGTGGGATCCCGGTAGGCATCGGTGAACAGGCCACAGGTTCCGAAGGCGCCGATGGAGATGAAGCCTTCGTGCATGTTGCTGTGGAAGCCTGAGCGCGGGGAATACCGGTAGTGGAACATGGTGTCGGCCACCAGGTCATACCAGTTCATCGCGTCCCTGGACTTGCGCAGGGTGGGGTCAGTCGGCCGGATTCGGTGCCACTGGCTGCCCATCGGCACCAGCTCGGACTCCATGATCGAGGCGAACTTGAGCAGGGCGCCATTCGCCGTGACGTCGAACTGCTCCTGGTTCCTCTGCTGGCCGGGGACCGTGTTGCCCTGGCTGAAGAAGCTGGTGCTGTAGTGGGGCAGCACCTTCTGAGAGACTTGCTCCCATTGGCCCTCAAAAATCCCCCGGGTGGTGAATTTCCGCTCGGCTGCCTGTAGAATTTCATCCACAACAGATTCGTTTTGCGGCGTGACGGCCCCGTTCATACGTGCCCCCAGCGAGAACCGTTTCGAATCTTGTAGAGCCCTCCACGGGAAACCCCGTAGTGTGCGGCGATGTCCTTGCCACTTCCGAAGGGGATGCACTTGGGCAGCGCGCGGATCTCGGCTACCTGCTCAGCGGAAAGCTGAGACTGCTCTTCCCGTGGCACGAAGTTGCGCCCCTTGGACACACAGTCGACTGAGTTGTCCTTCATCGTCCCAAGGAAAAGATGCTCTGGGTTGACACAAGCCGGATTGTCGCAACGATAGCAGATGACCAAGCCGCTAGGGATCTCACCAACGAAGAGCCGATAAGACATGCGGTGCGCCATCTCCACCTTCTCGCCGTCCCAAATTTTCCCGTAGCCCGGGGAGTTCACCGCGCCGAACCAGAGCCAGCAGCCAGACATGGGCTCGGGGGTGAATTTTTCGTCGAAGCGCTGAGCCAGGGTTTTCATATCACTGCCCCAATAAAGTTTTTGAGGCGGACTGGGTGCTGTTGAGCCCGCCACCGCCGGTCAGCAGGGTGGCGGATCGCCCGCGCTGCAGCATCATCTGCTGCTGCTGGGCGGCCACGTCCAGGCTGTCGGCGCTGTTGCCCAGGGTAGGCGCGGGAGGCGGGGTGACGGGATCCGCGGGCTTCGCTGGGGCACCGAGCCAGCCGAACGGATTCGCCAGGTTGGTTGGCTTCGCGCTGTTGAACATACCACCCATGCCGGCCCCCAGATAGCAACGTGGTGAGAATACCACAACACGCAAGCTATGAGAAGACGTCGAAGTCCTGGCCCGGGACCGCGGCGCGCCGGGGGGCATCCCTGGGGCCCAGGTGCTTGGGCCTGGCGTCGCCCCAGACCACCCCGGTGCCCGGCCCTGGGGTAGACGGGCCAAAGACTGGGTCGTCCATCCCTACGGCCAAGGTAGACCGGTTCCTGCGTGTTTCTCGGTTCAGGGCCAGATCGGAGCCGCCCATGCCCAGGACCGCGTACTGGAGCGCGTCATGAGGATGGCTGTATTGGTTCTTCTTGGGGGATTCGTGGTAGGTGGCGCTGCCGGACGTGGCCACCTTGGCGAAGCAATACCCGCCGGCGAAGCCCTTGCGCAGGATCCCGCAGCCCGGGTTGAGCATGAAGCCCGGCTTGCCATCCACCATCCGGTTGAGGAAGGCCGACACCGCTTCGATGCGCAGGGTGGGGTCATTGGTGCTCGCCGGCTTCCAGTGCCAGGGGGTCCGGCTGTTCATGATCTCGAAGATGGTCCGCTCGTCGGGACCACGGGACGTGCCGGCCGGATCGCCTATGGCGGCCGAGACGTGGAAGTCTGGGTAGCGCTGCTTCATGAAGGCGGTCAGGGAGTCAGCGAAGCGTATAATCCCGGAATCGTCGCACACGTACTCGTCCACCACCAGGATCCTGCCGTCCGGCCACTGCTGGCAGATCGCGCAGGCAGGGGTCAGCCCCCAGTCGGCGCCGAGCACCAGGGGAATGCCTGGGAGAGGAGGGACGGGGGCCGCAGGAACGTGGACGCTGTCACGGAAGCTGGGGTAGACGACCTGGCCTTCGATGAGGAACCCGTCGAGGCCATCCACGTAGACCTTAACGAACTCCGCATCCTTTCCCTCCATTAGCGTTAGGTAGTAGTCTTTCGGCAAGTTCTGGATGTTCTCTGCTTCAGGGCTACGGCCGCTGGGTTGCCGCATCATGACCCAGTTCTTGGGAATCTTAACCCCGGGGTCTGTGGGGCTGAACACTTTGTGCAGCCAGTGCTCCGTGTCGCTAGGGTTGCTGGTGAGTAGGATGCCCCGCCAGGTGCAGCCGCCTTGCAGCCGGGACGGGTACCGCCCCACGCGAGTGGTGAGCACGTCAAGAACACCCTTCGGGATCTCCCGGCACTCGTCGATCCAGGCTCCGGTGATTTCCAGGGAGAGCAGCTTGGACACGTCTTCCTCGGTGTCAAGCGGCAAAAACATCACTTCGATGTCCAGCCCAGGCGCCTGGATCCGGTGGACGATGGGGGATCCGCCGATGGTCAGCTTGCCAAAGGTCCGGGGGCACCATTGTTCCCAACTCTTCAGGGTAGTGGACTTAAGCATAGCGAAAGTGTTACGTATTATGGCCCAGCGGGTACGCCGGATGCCGTCAGGCCCAGGTTCCTGCGCCATGCTGCGGCGAAGGATTTCCACACAGGCCCCGGCGGTCTTGCCACTTCCTACCGGACCGATGAGTACTCTCACGAAAGAGTCATCCTCCATCCAGGCCTTGACGACGGGGCCACTTGGGGTGAAGTTGATCTCAGTCATCGGCATGCCCAGCGGAGCCACGCCACGGCTATAATGGCCAGCGCCACGAAACCGCACGCCGCGCCGAATCTGATGGCCCAACGGTCCAGCCGCTCATCCTCAGCCTGCAGCTGGTCCAGGCGTCTTTGTATTTCTTCCGGGTCTCGGGAGCCTGAGTGCCGAGAATGCAGGGGGGTGCGCGCGGCTGGATTAATCAAAGATCGACTCCTTGGCCTCTACCTCGACCGTGGCGCCCTTCGGTGCGGCCAAGCCAGTGATGTTGATCTGAAAGTTGTTCGCCTCAGCCTTGTCCTTTTCGCCCAGCCCGTACAGCGCCTGCTTCTGCTTCAGCGCCTGGCTGTAAGCGTTGGCGTTGCCGGTTTGGCGAGCAAACTTGATCAGTTGCTCGATCTCTTCCACCGCTTCCTTCACGGTGTAGGTCGCACTGTCGTCCAGGGCCCGGGCCACCTTCTTGCGGTAGTCCTCGACGGCTTCCTTGATCTGATCCATCTCCAGCAGCTTCCAGCCACGGGTGTGCGCCGCCTGGGGAGCGAAGCCGGCGCCGATGGCCGCCTGGGTCGCGTTGGCCCCATTGCAGTAGAGTTCCACGAACTTAACCTGCTGGGAGGTGAGAGGCTTGGTGCGGGTGCGGTATTCCTTTTTCAAGGGAGCTTCTCCCAGATGACGATGTAGAGGTCGGGGTAGTCGAGGATCGAGTGGAGGTCATAGCCTTCGGACAGGCAGGAGTTGAGGTGGTCCTGGAGCGCGGTGGGCGTGTCCTTGGGAATGGTGATGGCCTGGAAGCGGGGAGGCATGAATGGGCTCCTTTGTGGGTTAGATTGTGACATGGTGCGCAAGGGGTGACAAGGGTGCGAAAGAGGTCTCATAAAATAAAAATAAAATTTTTATGGAAAGACCCTATCGCGTGAGGACTTGGCCCCGGGCTTCACGGCGCCGGCCCGAATCCGGCCCCCCGGCTCCCTCTGGCCGAAAGATCGCAAGGGTCCCCCTCGACCAGGCCTGAGCGTTCGCCCACGTCCAGACGCGCCGGCCGGCCCCTGCGGATGGGGTGCGATAGCAATGACGTGCTCATCAAAGAGTCGATATTTATGAGCGTGCAGCTGACAGTTATGAATGATGAGTAGCGCACCTATACAGCATATGGGTTTTAGGCTTATGAACAATGTTACATAATGGTCGTTATCTAAAGCTATGAGCGTGACGCATGAGAGATGATGGGGGATGCGCAGATAGAAATGAGTTTCATTTAGAACTCTCTTCTATTTGGAACGTGGGATGCCGGCCGCGGGCCCGCGGATTCGTCGCACCCCAAAAATAGTTCGAAAATAGTTGTTGCGCATTTCGTAACATGGCCTAACCTTGAGTCATGGAGGAAACACAATGGATAACCTGGCAGTCATGCAAGGCTTCACTGAAGAGGTCACACTGACCGGCTCGGAGCATGATCTTTACCTGCTGATCAAGCCTTGCACTGACATGGATTCCAGGTTCAAAGCTTGGGACACCGATTGCCAGGAATTCATCTACGTCAACGGTTGGCTGTTCAATCGGGAGTAGAGATGAACCACTTCGGCCGATTCATCCTATTCTTTGTCCTCATCGCAACCCTCACCCTTCACTTTTTCTTCTAACGGAGTCCAACCATGTCAGCGTATCTCTGCAGTGAACGCCATATCTCCGCAGTTGCAACGATCGTTGCACAGAATCCCGGGATGTATTTGTTGCTTGGTTCGATCTTTGACCAGCTGGTCATGGACAATGTTGCCAGCTTGCAAGCGCGGTATCCACATGACCCGGACATGTGGGAAGGGTATGATGAATACTGCGTTCAACTGGTCAAAGTGGATTTGAAGACGACCCAAGGTAAAGCGCAAGCGCTCAAGGCCTTGAATTGCTACTCATATCAGGCCTGCGAGTTTGACGGATGGGGAAAGTCAGACTCTTACCAATGGGTCGAATTCGCCATTGCCAAGCTTGAAAAGACTGTTTCCAAAGAATCCAGCGAGTATCAATCCTCCGACTGGGGGTTTTAACCATGTTCTCTGCAATTCCCCCAATCCAAGTAAAAACACTCAATCTGTTGTCAAAGCAGAACCAAAAGCTTGGCAAGGGTATCGCCAGCTGGTCTATCAGCTCTGGCATCAGCTGCCCCGGAAAAACTCCGGCCTGCAGCGCTTGCTATGCCGACGCTATGGAAAACCAGGGGCCCCACGCGGCCGCCATCAAAAAGGGGTGGGCCAAGCGCTATCAGATGACCTTTGACCTTGACGCGCTGGAATCCAGCCTATCCAAGGATCTAGCCAAGCTTGCGCCCGGCACTCCGGTGCGGATCCATGTATCTGGTGACTTCCATAATTCGGAATACGTCATGTTCTGGCGTTCGATCGCTCAGCGCTTCCCGGACTTGGCCTTCTTTGGCTACACTCGCAGCTGGCGTGTCCCATCGCTCATGCCGGCACTTGAAGCGCTTCACGCTAGGCCGAATGTTACGCTTTTTGCATCGATGGATGAATATTGCACTCTGCCACCCAATGGATGGCGCTATGCCATGATGGGGACCTTGAATGGTCATCCAGCACCCGGCACCATTCTTTGTCCTGAGTTAACAAAAAAGGTATCAGACTGTGGATCCTGTAAACTTTGCTTCAACAAATCGGCAAAGCTCTCCGTGACATTCCCAATCCACTAGAATCTAACCCGGGCCCTGCTATCGTGGCGGGGCCCCAATCTCTTGAGGTGACCCAATGCGAGACCTTGAATCTAGACTTGCAAAGTGCAAGAAAGTCGTTGACGAACACTCAGCGATCCACGCTATGGAATTCGTGGATCAAGCCAAGATAAAGAAAATCTCAGTGCAGGCCTTGACCAATCGCGCGGAAAAAGATGCCAGTGTCCGAGGTGCCAGGGTGGATCACTGCACTATTTCCGCGCCTCAGGCCTTTGGGGAATGGCTGAACCTGAGATCCATACGCCCATACTTCCTTTGCGATAACACGATAGGGCTGGACGTCAAAGGGGCCCATCGCATTAAAGATATGTACATGCTTTGGTATGACAATGCGCATTGGGCCCGGGCCCAAAGGCCTATCAAATGAGACACCGTCTCATCCTCTGCGCAGTCTTCGCTGCCATCATCTATGGAATCATCCAAGGCCTACCTTGCGCCGTCCAAGCGACCCTTGACCTATTCCACTGACCCATTCTGTCCGTTCTCGATCCCCCAGGAGTCACCCCATGGCGTTCCAGATCCCAGAGCCCTCCGTCTCCCTGAAGTCCAAGCTGACCACTCTCGCCAAGTCTGCCCACCACCGGGTCCGGTTGATCACCGATGACGAATTTGCGGAGATCAAGGGCACGGTCTGCCTGGAGGAGGACGCGAAGGGCTGGTTCATGTTTGACAAGCGCCAAATCGTCCTGGATCAGCGCAGCAATGGGCAGCGCGTGATCTTCGCCGTCTAAACCTAGAATGTCCGTTCTCAACCCAAGGCCCCCGTCACCGGGGGCCTTTCACATTACCGCTTTACGATTTCAGCACACATTTTAGCCCGACCATCGCTAGGCTTTTTAGGCCACTCGGCCACGGGCTGGGACACCCTCACATTACCGCTTCACGATTTCACACCTGAAGCCCGGTCAGAAGCCAGAATCCAGAACAAAAGCCGGAACGCGAAAAGCCATACGCCGTAAGGGTTGCTCTACCCTCTCTTTATTTCTAAAGAAAAATAAAGAAGTATAGGTATAGCTATTATGGCCCGGTTCGGCCTTGCACCCCCTCCCGTGGCCGACCCCCGGCCCGGTCCCGGCCGCCAATGCGGATTCTGATTTAGTTTAGGGAAAAGCTGGAACAATTCGTGGAACATCTTAGTGCCAAGAGGGTCTGCCACGTTCCAGCTTTTAATTTTGTTTCGCCCTCCCGACGGAACATATACATGGCACTAAGATATTTATCCGGAGCACTTGATTTTTGTCCCTCATGTGCCTATCCTAACCTCAGGAGGCTCTAAATGAATCACCCACTCACTAAAACCGGCGCGGCTGTCCCCCGCAAGGAATACGTGTCCTATCCCTTCGCCCTCATGGCCAAAGGGGAGCACTTCGAGGTCAGCGAACCAGGGGACACGGTGGAAGCCCGCGCCAAACAACTGCGGGCGCTGCGCATCGCGGTGGCTAGGCGAAAAGCCAACAACTCAGGTGAGGAGTATGTCATCAAGGCTACTAAAACTTCAGTCATCTGCTGGAAGACGGCGGGGAAGCCTCATTGGCTATACCTCATGCCTGTCGGGGAATGCCTGCGCAAGGGGCCGGAGCCGTCCTTGAAATCGCTCCGTCAATTTTCCCTTCAGGTTAAAGCGCTCGCGAAGAAATGCCCCGACCGAGAGTTCCGCCTGGTGGAAGCCCGAGAGAACGGCATCCTGTTCCTCCAGGTGAAGCGCACCAAGTAGCCCAGGCCCACCCCCACATTCAAAGAGCCCCACACCCGGGGCTCTTTCCACATCTACACTACCCTATGAAAATTCAGCAAACTTTCAACTAATCCTTCCCAACCGTCCCCCACCCCATTACGCTAAGC
>Ga0302193_10000372_pt1 | contig 40351 bp, 34 predicted proteins | sample II_Bog_E3_3_FD_200228 | JGI IMG/M metagenome (GOLD analysis project Ga0302193, IMG submission 200228) | Peat permafrost microbial communities from Stordalen Mire near Abisko, Sweden - II_Bog_E3_3 | ecosystem: Environmental > Terrestrial > Soil > Wetlands > Peat | place: Sweden: Abisko...
TTCCTGCGCGAAGGCACTGCCATCCAGGACTTCCTGCATCCGGACCGCATCGTTGTGGGCGCCAACACGGAACGCTCCGCTGGAGTCATGCGGCGCATCTATGAGCCCCTTACCGGAGGAAGCTACTATGCCCAGCCCGGTGCGCTCAAAGGAGTCTGCAGCGCGCAGAACCCCGCCAGGCTCCTGGTCACTTCGGCACAAAGTTCAGAGATCATCAAGCACGCCTCCAACGCCTTCCTGGCCTTGAAGATCTCCTTCATCAACGCCGTGGCCAACCTAGCCGAAGCCGTGGACGCGGACATCGAGGACATTTCCGCCGGCATCGGCATGGACAGCCGCATCGGCTCCAAGTTCCTGCGCGCGGGCCTCGGCTATGGCGGCTCCTGCTTTCCCAAGGACGTGGCCGCCTTCCATTGGGTCGCGCAGCAGCAGGGGGTGGACTTCCAGTTGCTTCAGGATGTCCGCAAGATCAACGAGACCCAGAAGGACGTTTTCTTCAACAAGGTGCGCGCCGCGCTGTGGACCCTGCGGGGCAAGCGCCTGGCGGCCCTGGGCCTGGCCTTCAAGGGCGATACCGACGATGTGCGCGAGTCTCCCGCCATCGACGTGATCCGCAAGCTTCTGGAAGCCGGCACCGTGGTCACCGCCTACGATCCGGCCGCCATGGAACGCGCCAGAACGGTTCTGCCGCCCTCAGAGAATCTTCGCTACGCGAACAGCGTCTACGAAGCTGCGCAGGACGCCGACGCGGTTCTGATCCTGACCGACTGGAAAGAGTTCGCCCATCTCGATCTGGTGCGGCTCAACCAGGCGGTCCGCTTCCCCATCGTGATTGACGGCCGCAACCTCTACATGCCCCAGCAGATGCTGGACCACGGATTCACCTATGTCAGTGTGGGAAGGCCGGCAAGTTACCAGGCCCAGCAGGGCAAGCCGCGCCGGACGATCCTGTAGGGATTTGCATTTCAGTCCATTTTTCATCCTTTCTTGAGGTACCGCCTCCGGACCCAGGTTTCGGAGATTTGGAGCTTTGAAGTTTTGACCATGCGCATCCTCGTAACCGGCGCAGCCGGCTTTCTCGGGTCCCACCTCACCGACCGCCTGTTGGCCGAGGGCCATACTGTCCTCGGCGTCGACAACCTCTCCACAGGCAATATGGAAAATCTGGCCCATCTCGCCGGCGAGCCTCGCTTCCAATTCGACGAGCGCGACATCTGCACGCCTTTCGACCCTGGCCCGGTGGACTACGTCTTCAACCTGGCCTCTCCGGCCAGCCCGCCCGAGTATCTCCGCCTGGCCATCGAAACCCTGCGGGTAGGCTCGGCAGGCACCGGAAACGCCCTCGAAATCGCCGCCAGATACAACGCCGGCTTTCTGCACGCCTCCACCTCGGAGTGTTACGGCGACCCGCTCGAACATCCGCAAACAGAGGAGTACTGGGGACACGTGAACCCCGTCGGTCCCCGCTCGGTCTACGACGAAGCCAAGCGTTATGCCGAAGCCCTGGTCATGGCCTACCACCGCACCCATGGCGTCAACACCCATCTGGCCCGCATCTTCAATACCTATGGCCCGCGCTTGCGCCCCATGGACGGCCGGGTCATCTCCAACTTCATCATGCAAGCCCTGTCAGGCGAACCTCTAACCATCTACGGAGATGGCAGCCAGACGCGCAGCTTTTGCTATGTGGACGACCTCATCGAGGGGATCCTGCGCCTCGCACGCTCCAATGAGCACATGCCCGTGAACCTGGGCAACCCCGGCGAGTTCACCATCCTCGAATGCGCGCAGGCCGTCCTGGAGGCCACCAGATCGAACAGCGGGCTGCGCTTTGAAGCCTTGCCCGTGGACGACCCCACCCGCCGCTGCCCCGACATTGCCAAAGCCCGCGCCCTGCTCGGCTGGGAACCGCAGATCAATCTCAACGAAGGCCTACGGAGATCGCTCGACTTCTTCAAAAGCAAGGCGGAATTCCTCGCCTGACGGTGGTTCTTGAGGCTTGGGTCCGCACAAGCCTGTCCGCAGCGGGACGCGCAGCCCGGTTCTGCCGCCTCTCCAATTTTTCAGGTTTGCCACGATGGGTCCAACCGATTTCCTTGCCCCCGGTGCCTTGCCTGTGTAGAGTTCTCTCATCGGCTTCCCCGCCGTTTCCTCCGTACGGCGAGACAACTTTTCCCCGAGCGGCCTGACGGCTTTTTCCTCCCGGCTTTCCGTCCATCGGAGCAGAACGAGGGGGATTTCAGCGGAGAGCTGTGCCCATGCGAAGGCTGATTCTGTTGGGTTTGTTCATTGCCGCGGTTCTTCCCGCCCATGCCGGCAAGCACCTGACCGTGGCGCAGCTGGAGCAGACTCTGCTCGCGGACTTCGCCAGCCACCACACAGATGACCAGGTTGCGCACAAGCTGGACGACCTCGATTTAAGCGAGCGGCTGACGGAAACCGCCCTGGACCGCCTTGGCGCCAGCCTCTCTCCAGGCCCCAAAACCGCGCTGGCCCTGGATCTGCTCGCCGACCGCTCGGCTTTTCTCGACCCTCCCGCCAGCGAGCTGCCAACCACCCCCTCTCCCGACCCGGCCACCCAGCAACGCATGATCCAGGCGACGCGGCGATACACCGCTCAAACGCTTTCCCATCTGCCCAACTTCTTTGCCACGCTCACCACCTATCGCTTCGACGACAGCCCCCAGTCCCCGGCGCCCGGCGAGTGGCCCGTTCGCATCGGAATGCGCGCCATCGGGAGTTCGAGCCGGGAGGTCACCTTTCGCGATGGCCGCGACTCGCGCGATCCGGCCGAAATTTCCGTGGGCGGCAAGCCGCCGGACCAAAGCAAGGGACTCACCACCCGGGGAGAATTCGGCTCCATCCTGGTCCTCATGCTGGTCGACACGGCCAAGGGCAAAATGACCTGGAGCCACTGGGAGCAGACCCCCTCCGGGCAAGTCGGAGTCTTCCATTATTCCGTTCCCAAATCCGCTTCGCACTACACGGTCAGTTATTGCTGCATCGTCCAGCAACAGATGATTGAAAGCCCATCCTCAGGTGGCCGGGGTCGCCATTCCGGCATGGGAGGGCAAATCCTGCCCACCCAGTCCGCCGCGGGAGACTCCCAAACCTTCCGCGAAACTCCCGGCTACCACGGCACCCTCTCGATCGATCCAGCCACAGGGGCTATCCTCCGCATCACCCTGGAAGCGGAATTGAACCCCGGCGATCCGCTCCTGCACGCCGCCATCATGATCGAGTACGGCCCAGTCCCCATCGGCAACCGCACCTTTATCTGCCCGGTGCGCAGTCTCGCCCTCACCCTCGCCGAGTTTGGCAGCGACGGCTCGGCCTCGCGCCAGCCGGGCGACACCACCGTCAGCCGCAACCAGGCCGCCGACGAAGCCTGGGCCAACCCCGCCATCCGGCCCACTTTCAAGCCCGTCCTGCACTTGAACAAAACTACATTTACCCGCTATCACCGCCTGGGAACCGAACTGCGCATTCTCGCCGACGGATCCACATCAGCCACTCCAGCGCAGGTTTCCTCGATCGCGCCTGAAACGCCGCCCCCTGCAGCCTCGGCCTCCGTCGCGGAATCCGCAGCGTCTGCGATTTCCGCCCCTGCCGCGCTCCAGCCCGCTCCTCCGGGCCCGCAGCCCTCCGCAACACCGCCAGCTTCAAACGCCACTCCGCCAGAGCCCGCCTCTATTTCAGAAGCAGCGGCCCAACCGGCAGCCCCGCCCCCAGCCCAGCCGCCCGCAAGTCTTGAGATTAGCCTCAGCCCTGCCAGCGATCTTCCCGACCAGCCGGCCAACCTGCCCCAGGCGCCCGACACCGCTTCCCCGCCCAAACTCCCTTCGCGGCTGGTGGACGTGGGCGTTATGGCCTTCGACAAGAAAGGCCATCCGGTCCTGGACCTCAAATCGGATGAGCTTGAAATCTTCGACAACGGTCACAAGCAGCAGATCCGCTTCTTCGCGCAGATTGCCGCCCCGGCCTCGCCCGCGTCCGCGCCAGAATTCGCGTTCTCCAATCGCGTCGCCGGCCCCATGGCCGCGCCTGTTTCCGCCTCCGCGGCCACCATCCTGCTCCTTGACACCCGCCACGTGGCCGGGGCCGGCCTGGCCCGCATCCGTCCGCAAATGCTCCAGTTTCTGGCCGCCCTGCCCCCCGCGGAACGGGTCGGCCTCTACACCATGAACGGGCTGGGTTTCCACGTGCTCCAGGAAATTACAGCGGACCATGCCGCGCTGAATGCCCACCTGCAGAACTGGACTCCCGCCGCCGATCCAACCCCGGACGACGCCTCCCTCGATCCCCAACTGCTCTCCCTGCGCGGCAATCCGGCGGGTGCCTCGCTCCTTCTTCTCTCTGGCGTCGCCCGCCATCTCGCGGCTGTTCCCGGCCACAAGAACGTGGTCTGGATCTCCACCGACGACGTCTTCGCGGAACCCCAAAAAGAGAAGGGGTTCATCGACCCGAGCTCAACGCCGATCCAGAGCTTCGCCCTGCGCGCCCAGGAGTCCATGAACGAAGCCCATGCCTCGGTTTACCTCTGCGACGTTTCGCAGCCTGAAAGCGGAGCCATCGACGCCCCTCTCCAGCGCCACGACGTGGGACCCGCCCACCCCTCGGCCGACAGAAGCGGCATACAGAGCAACGCCATCGAGCAGGACGTGAGTCCCGACCGCACTCCCGCTGAAATGAACCAGATCATCCGGCCCCTTCAGGAGCCGATCCGCCAACTCGCCGAGTTCACCGGCGGACGGATCATTCGCCACCCCGCCAACCCGGCCGCGGAACTGGCCGGCGTCGTCCAGGACGGTCATGCCGCCTACCTCGCCAGCTTTTCTCCCCAGGGCGAGCCCGATGGCCAATACCACGCAATCTCCGCCAAGGTCGTTTCCAGGGGCGGAGTGATCCTGCGTTACCGCACCAGCTACCTCTTCCAAAAGGAACCCGCCGCCCTCAAGGATCGCTTCCAACAAGCCCTCTGGCAGCCCATGGACGCAAGCGAAATTGCGGTCACCGCCAACTCCGTGGCCGTCAATCCCGGCGCCAACCTGAAAATCGGCATCTCCGCCGCCGACCTCGGGCTCAATCAACAGGCCGGCCGCTGGATGGACAAGCTCGACATCTTCTTCATCCAGCGCGACGATGCCGGCCTGCATCCCTTGATCGTCGGGCAAACCCTGGCCCTCCGGCTCAAATTCTCCACCTACCAGAACCTCTTGCAGAGCGGCGTCCCCTTCGAGCACTTTGTCCAGCTCCAGCCCGGCATGGCTTCCTTGCGCGTGGTCGTCGTGGACGAGAACTCGGGCCGCATCGGCTCGGTCACGCTCCCTGCCCTGGCCCTGGGCGGCGGACAGTAACAGGCGGAGTTACCCCGACAACTTCCCGCAGACAGTAACTCCCTCTGCATCGGGCTTGTCTCCCCAACACATTTGCCCCGGTTCCGTTCTATCCTCAATCCATGCCGCACTATCTCGTCTTTGACCACATGTTTCAGCTTCCTCTCCCGATCCTGGAAAAGCTGCTTCGCCCGGTGATCGTCTACCTGGTGCTGGTTCTGCTGCTGCGCCTTTTCGGCAAGCGCGAACTGGCACAACTCAATCCCTTCGACCTGGTGGTGCTGCTTTCGCTCTCGAACACCGTGCAGAACGCCATCATCGGAGACGACAACTCCGTCACCGGCGGCGTCATTGGCGCCTTCAGTTTGTTGGCCATCAACTGGTTGGTGGTGCGCGTGCTCTTCCGTTCCCGCCGTATGACCCGCGCGCTGGAGGGCAGGGCCACGATTCTGGTCCACAACGGCCAAATCGACAAGCGCGCCCTCGATCGCGAGGCGCTTACCCGCGAGGAGCTGATCGAGGGCATTCACCGCCAGGGCTTCGAGGACCTTCACCAGGTGCGCCGCTGCCAACTGGAGCCGAACGGCACCTTCTATGTGGAGGCTTTCGAACCCTCCATCGCCGACAAGCATCACGCCGAGTTGCTGGAGCGCATCGACGCCCTCGCGCGCGAAGTAGCAGCTTTGCAAAACTAACTTCCGCGAATTCAACTTCCTGACCGGAACTCCCACTCCTCCCAAATCTCCGGGATGCGTAGGCTAGTACTACAGTTGTAGATCGACAATTACGGAGGGAGCAGGGGCCTTCAGGCCCCTGAAAGAGCCGCAGAACAGAGGTGGCCTTCAGGCCCGGGCCCTGTTCTCTTCGAGCATTCTGGCGAAATACAACTGTAGTACTAGGCCAGGGTGTTTGTCTTTTACGAACCAGCCACGGCGGCGCTCTTCAAGAAGCCGATCCCGATATTGGGCGGAACGCCGAGCTTCACGTCGATTTCGACGCCGTTCAGCCCTAGATCGCCCAGTTGGCTTCTCACGTTGTAGGCCGTTTGCAGCGCTTTCAAGACGGCAACCAGCGTCTTCTGCTCGCTTTTCTTCTGGATTAATTCATCAAGCTTCTGAACATCCACGTTGTCAGCAGAGGCAATCAGCTTTGCCCGAACTTCAGGGAGAAGTCCCATACTGACCTGAATGTCTTCCACGCTGAAGCCCAGAGCCTTCATGGTGGGCAGTGCTGCGTTGAATTCGTCGAGAAGCCCGCTGATCGCCTCGCTAACCGAACCTGTAAGCCCCCGTGTTTTCGCCAGCATGTTACCGAATTCCATTGGAATCGCTCCTCCCCGGCATCGGCGACCCGGATCGGAACTCGACTTTCGGAATTCCGGGCTGAAGCGCCGCAGTCTGGAATGTGCAATCGTAGCTTACAATCTGCGGAATTCCAATCAAAATACACAGGATTTCCCGGCGCTCACAGCCCACAAACCGGCTCATTCAGAACCGGTTTGAAAGGCAGGTGGCTACTCCCACTCGATAGTGCCCGGCGGCTTCGAGGTGATGTCATAGACCACGCGGTTAATGCCGCGCACCTCATTGACGATGCGGCTGGAGATGCGCTTCAGCACCTCGTAGGGAAGCGGAGCCCAGTCCGCGGTCATGCCGTCTTCTGAATGCACGGCGCGCACCGCGGCGGTGTAGGCATAGGTGCGCTGGTCGCCCATCACGCCCACGCTCATCACCGGCAGCAGCACCGCAAAGCTCTGCCAGATCTTCGAGTAGAGCCCGGCGGCTTTGATCTCGGCGATCACGATCTCGTCGGCCTCCTGCAGCAGAGCCACCCGCTCCGGCGTCACCTCGCCCAGGATGCGCACCGCCAGTCCCGGCCCGGGGAATGGCTGCCTGCCCAGCACGTCTTCCGGCATGGCCAGGTCGCGGCCGATGCGCCGCACTTCATCCTTGAACAGGTCGCGCAAAGGCTCAATGAGCTTCAGCTTCATGTGCGCCGGCAGCCCGCCCACATTGTGGTGGCTCTTGATGGTCTGGCTGGGGCCCTTCACGCTGGAGGACTCAATCACATCGGGGTAGAGCGTCCCCTGCACCAGCCAGTCCACTCCGCCAGTCATCTTGGCGATGCGGTTGGCCTCGTCGTCGAAAACGGCAATGAACTCGTTGCCAATGCGCTTCCGCTTGGTCTCCGGGTCGGTTACGCCGGCCAGTTGATCCAGGAACCGCTGGCTCGCGTCCACGGCCACAATGTTCAACCCCAGCTTGTCGCGCAGGTTCTTCTGCACGCTGACAAACTCGTTCCTGCGCAGCACCCCGTTGTTCACAAAGATGCAGGTCAACTGGCTGCCGATGGCTTTATGCACCAGCACCGCGGCCACCGACGAATCCACGCCGCCCGAAAGCCCGCAGATCACATGGTCCTTGCCCACCTTCGCGCGAATCGATGCCACGGTGGTCTCAATGAAGCGCGCCGGGGTCCAGTCTCCAGCAGCTCCGCAAATTTTGAAGAGAAAGTTCTTCAGCAACTGCGGGCCGAGCGGGGTGTGGTGCACTTCGGGATGGAACTGCACGGCCCAGATGCGGCGCTCCGCGTTCTCGATTCCAGCCAGCGCGTTGGCGCTCACCGCAATGCGATGGAAGCCCGAAGGCAGTTCCAGCGCCTCGTCTCCGTGGCTCATCCAAACGTGGAGATTGGCCGGAAGCCCTGCAAAGAGAGCCGATGCGCTGTCTTCAACCGTGACTTCGGCGTGTCCGTACTCGCGCTTGGAGGCAGGAAGCACCTTGCCGCCCAGATGGTGAACGATGAACTGCAGGCCGTAGCAGATGCCCAGCACCGGCACGCCCAGTTCCAGCAGTTTGGGGTCGGCCGCCGGGGCGTCCGCATCGTACACCGACGAAGGCCCGCCGGAGAGAATGATGCCCAGCGGCTTGAGCGCTTGAATCTGGCTGAGCGGCGCCGTACACGGCAGCACCACGGAAAAAACGTTCTGCTCGCGCGTACGCCGGGCGATAAGCTGCGTGTACTGCGAGCCGAAATCGAGGATAACAATTGTCTGGGTGTCCACGTTCCAGTGTGGCAGGGCCGAGGGCGGGATGTAAAGAACCGGCCCGCACGGGCTGCCAAAAACATTTCTTCGCCACACCGCCCCCCACTGCCGCGGCTGCACACTTCGCCAACTCTGAGAAAAGTGCTGAATCCTCATCGTGCTGGTTCGATAGGCACTTGCGCGCAGCCTCGAAAAAAACGATCGCGGACCGCTTCCGAACCGGTTGACGAGAGGCCGAACCCTCCCCTACGATTCAGCTACACACACCATCCAGTGAAGTGGCTTAGCCGGCGTTCGACCGGCCCGTTTGTACAACTGCACCTCCATTGCGGAATTGACGCCTCGTGGAGGAATGTTTTGTATCCCCGGGGCAAAATGCGCAACCTGGTTCAACCTGTACTTCGTATCGGTCTCCCCATCGCCCTGGTTTTTGCGGCGTTGCTGCTGCACTTGGAGCTGACGGCGCATTTCGGCCTGGTGCTGCCTGCCTTCCTGCTTTTCTATCCCGCAGTCATCTCTGCCGCATTGTTTTTCGGACTGTGGCCCGGTTTGCTGGCCACCAGCCTGTCTGCGGTCCTGGCGTCGATCTGGATCTTTCCGCCAAGTGGACCGTTCAGGACCTGGAACCCTTCCAGCGCCGTCGCACTGGCTCTCTTTTCTGTCATCGGCGCTTTCATCAGCATGATGCTGGAACGCCACCGGCGCACTGTGCAGCGGAAAGCGGATCTGGAACACAAACACGCCCGGCAGGCCGGCGAAGAACGCTATCGCCTGGTTTTCCAGACCAGCATCGACGCCATCGTCATCAGTCGCTTGCACGATGGAACCTTTCTCGATGTCAATTCCTCCTTTCGCTCCATCCTGGGTTATGAGCCTTACGAAGCCCTGGGAAAGACCTCCCTGGATCTTGAGCTCTGGGCCGATGTCCGGGATCGGGAACGACTGGCCGGAATCCTTCGCCTGCAATCGAATTGTCAGGATTTTCAGGCCCGATTGAAGAGAAAGGGCGGCAAGCTCTTCTGGGGAACCATCTCGGCGTCGCTGGTGGAAATAGACGGCGAATCCTGCATTCTCTCCGTCCTGCGGGACATCACGCAGGCCAGGTTGGCCCAGGAAGAGATCAGAAATCTGGCCTTCTTCGACCCGCTGACCGGCCTCGCCAACCGGCGCCTGCTGCTGGAGCAGTTGCGCAAAAGCATGGCTTTCAGCGCGCGGCGTCACCTCAAGCGGGCGCTGTTTTTTGTCGACCTCGACGACTTCAGAAAGTTGAATAACGCGCTTGGCCATCAGGCCGGCGACCTACTCTTGCGTAAAATCGCTCAGCGCCTCACCGCGTGCGTCCGCGAAGTAGATACCGTGGGCCGGTTGGGCGGCGATGAATTCGTGTTGTTGGTCGAGGATCTCAGCGCCAACCCCGAAGAGGCCGCCGATGAGGCCAGGGCCATCGCCGAAAAGATCCTGCGCACGGTTCGCGAGCCCTATCAGTTGGATGGCCGCGAATGCAACAGTTCGTGCAGCATCGGCATTACCATCTTCGGCGACGGCCACGAAAACATCGGCCAGATCCTGCAGCAGGCCGATATTGCCATGTGTCGGGCCAAGGCCGCGGGACCGAATGCCCTGCACTTTTTTGCCCCCGCGCTGCAGACCGCCGTCAATGCCCGCGCCACCATGGAGGAGGACCTCCGCCGGGGAATCAAGGCCAAGCAGTTCCTGCTCTTCTACCAGCCGCAGATGGAAGACGGCCAGGTCATTGGCGTCGAGGCCCTGCTACGCTGGAATCATCCCCGCCTGGGGCTGCTTCCTCCCGGCGATTTCATTCCTCTGGCCGAGGAAACGCACCTGATTCTTCCCTTGGGCAAGTGGGTTCTGGAATCGGCCTGCAAACGGATCGCCGCCTGGGGAAACAACCCCCAGACCGCCTCTCTTTCCGTCGCGGTCAACATCAGCGCCGTGCAGTTTTGCAAACCCGATTTCGTGGACGCCGTCATGCGGGTCGTGGAGCGTACCGGCGCCAATCCGTGCAACCTCAGCCTCGAACTCACCGAGTCCATTCTGGTGGACAATGTCGAGGACGTCATTCTCAAAATGGTCGCGCTGAAGTCTTTTGGCGTCAGGTTCTCCCTGGACGACTTCGGCACCGGCTACTCCTCGCTGACCTACCTCAAGCGCCTGCCCCTGGATCAATTGAAAATCGATCGTTCCTTCGTCTGCGACATCCTCGGGGATGCCAGCAGCGCCGCCATCGCGCAGAGCATCATTTCCCTCAGCCGGGCGATGGGCCTGCCGGTGATTGCCGAGGGCGTGGAGACCGAGGGGCAGCGCGCGATCCTTGCCGATCTCGGCTGCCATTCCTTCCAGGGCTTCCTCTGCAGCCGGCCTGTGCCGCTCGACGAGTTCGAACTCCTGTTGCCTAACCTCGCCGCCAGCGCCGCCTTTGCCGCCGTTTAACAAACCGCTCTGCGCGTTGATTCCGAACGGCCCCTGGCCAAAACGGGTGTAGAATCTCTGCGAGGAGTAATGCCTTCCATGGGAGTTGTCGAAGACGTCCGGCAGGTTCTTCAGGACTTTCTCGCACCCGAGATGCGGGAGATTCGTGGGCAGCTCGCGTCCATGGGCCAACGGATGGATGCAATGGAAGAGGTCCACCGCATTCGCTTTGAGAGCATCGTCCAGCGCTTGGAGACGATTCAGCAATCCTTCGCCTTCGACAAGCGCATCTCCGACCTCGAAGCCGACAAAAGGCGCTCCGCCTAGCTATAAAACATTTTTAGAGTTGTAGATCGAAAGCACACGCACAAGATCATGCGGTAAGAAACTCAGTGCGCCAACGCTGTATCCTCCTCTCCACTGCGTGATAGCCTGTCAGGCAGCACCGCAAGCACTGTTTTCGCTGTCCAAAACTCTATCCCGGCCTGCTTCTTCACGCCATTCCTGCACCGACGGACCCGGCCGGTTGACCCGCTTGCCAAGAGGACATTCCATGAATTGTTTCCACCTCGCTTCCATCCTGCTGCTCGCAGCCGGAACTGCCGTTGCCCAGGCCCCCGCTGCCTCGCAGTCCGGCTCCGACAAGCCCGCACTTCCCGCGCCCATCAGGAGCTTCGATCTCTCCGCCATCGACAAGACCGCCGATCCCTGCAAGGATTTCTACCAATATGCGTGCGGCAACTGGGTCAAAAACAACCCCATCCCCGCCGACCAGGTGCGCTGGGCCCGCTCTTTCTCGCTGCTCAGGGAGCGCAACCGCTACCTGCTGTGGCAGGAGTTGGACGCCGCCGCCAAAGCCCCCACGTCTCCCCTGCAAAAACAGTTTGGCGACTTTTATGCCGCCTGCATGGACACGAACCAGGTGGAGAAAGAGGGTCTGACGCCGATCCAACCCGCTTTCGTCCAGATTGCCCACCTCACCGACGGCAAGCAAATTCCTGCCCTGCTCAGTCAGCTTGAGAACCAGGGCACTCCCGACGGCTTCTTCGAGTTCGGCGTTGGCCAGGACGACAAGGACTCGTCCCAGCAGATTGCCCAGCTCTTCCAGGGCGGCCTCTCGCTGCCCGACCGCGATTACTACATCGTGGATTCGCCGCGCTTCAAGACCATCCGCGCCCAGTACATCGAACACCTGAAGAAAATGTTCACCCTGGCGGGCGACCAGCCCGATCGCGCCGCCCAGGAAGCTGCCGCGGTCATGGAGATCGAGACCGCCATGGCCCAGGCCTCCACCAGCCGCACGGACCTGCGCGAGCCGGAGAACCGCTACCACATCTATACCCTTGCGGATTTTGAGAAGCTCACGCCGGACTTCGACTGGAACGCGTATTTCGGCGCCATCGGCATCGGCCACTTCGACTCGCTCAACGTGGGCACTCCAGAGTTCTTCAAGGCTCTCAACGGGCTCATGAAGACCGAGCCGGTGGACTCCTGGAAGAGCTATCTGCGCTGGCACGCCCTGCACGGACAGGCCTCCAATCTGCCCAAGGCCTTCTTCGACGAAAACTTCGCCTTCTATGGCAAGACCCTGCAAGGGCAGAAGGAGCCCGAGGCGCGCTGGAAGCAGTGCTCCTCCATGACCGACCGCGCGCTCGGCGAAGCGGTAGGTCAGGACTGGGTCAAGCAGAACTTCCCGCCCGCGGCCAAAGAGAGCATGGACAAGCTCGTAGCAGCCCTGGAAAAGTCTCTGGGCGACGACATCAAAACCCTGCCCTGGATGAGCGACGACACCAAGAAGGCCGCCGAAGAAAAACTGGCCATGATCCGCAACAAGATCGGCTATCCCGAGAAGTGGCGCGACTACTCCAGCGTGCAGGTGGACCGCACCGACCTGATCGGCAATCTCCACCGCTCCGGCGTCTACGAGCGCAACTACAACTACAACAAGCTGGGCAAGCCAGTGGACGAGAAGGAGTGGGGCATGACCCCGCCCACCGTCAACGCCTACTACGACCCCTCCTTCAACGACATCAATTTCCCTGCCGGCATTCTCCAACCGCCGTTCTTTGACTTCACCGTCGATCCGGCCGTCAACTTCGGCGGCATCGGCGTGGTCATCGGCCACGAAATGACTCACGGCTTCGATGACGAAGGCTCGAAATACGACGGCAAGGGCAACCTGCGCGAGTGGCAAACTGCGGAAGATCGCAAGAAGTTTACCGAACGCACCGACTGCGAAGTCGCCGAATACGGCAACTTCGAGGCCGCTCCGGCGCAGGGCGACACCCCCGCGCAGAAGCTTAACGGCAAGCTCACCCTGGGCGAGAACACCGCCGACAACGGCGGCCTGCGCATCGCCTACCTGGCCCTGCTGGACACTCTGGCGGCCAATGGCAAAACCATCGACGACAAAATCGACGGCTTTACCGAAAAACAGCGCTACTTCATCGGCTTTGCCCAGGTGTGGTGCCAGAACCAGACTGACCAGTCCGCCCGCCAGGCGGCGCTCACCGATCCCCACTCCCCTGGCCGCTGGCGCGTCAACGGCACCGTGCAGAACTTCGACGAATTCGGCAAGGCCTTTGCCTGCACCAAGGGCCAGCCCATGTACCCCGCCAGCTCCTGCCGCGTCTGGTAGGCAGCCCTCCAGCTTCCAGAGCCGCAGTGGTTCAACATTGCGGCTCCGGGGCTTCTCTCGATTGAAAAAGCTGCCCGCCCAGGTTGGAAAACATCATATTGTGGCTCTTGCGGGTTGACCTTTCCCGCGCTCCGGCCGTCCAAAACGCAAGAAAGCATCTTTTTTGGATCTACCTGCATAGGCCTCGCTGTTCTCCGTCGTGCCCGCGCAGGACGCCCGAAAAATGCGCTGTTTTGCCCAGTCTGCAACCGAAACTAGGCATAACCGACCCTCGGCTTTTACAATGCATCAGGGACCCGTCCCAACCCAGCTCTGCTGTGGAACTAGCAAACTTGGCGGCGCACGCCTGACCAGGATGAAGGAATCGCATGAAGTTTACGAAATTCGGCAAGGCCCTTCTGATGAGCGCCCTCTCTGCTGGCGTTGTCCTCAGCATTACGTCTTGCGTCCAAAGTTATTCGGTTGGCTTTTTGTATGTAACGAGCACAGTGACGGCCAAACCCGACGCTGACGGCATTATCACCGGTTTCAAGATCGACCATAATACCGGCAAGCTGACCCAGATCAATGGCCTGCCTGTCTCTTCCGGCGGAGCCAATCCGGTGCGCGCCATCCTGCTCAACGGAAGCCGCTTCCTGTATGTTCTGAACCGGGGCTACAACTCCGCCGGCACTGCCTGCACCGGCACCGGCTCTGAGTCTTGCTCAAACGCCATCATCACCCAGTTCGCGGTCGGCGGCAACGGCGTCCTCACCCCCCAGGAGTCCTTCCCGACCCAAGGCCTCAACCCCTTCCGCATGATTGCCGACGCATCGGGCAACTACGTCTACGTGCTGGAACACGACGCCCCGCTCGATCCAGGCTCCAACGCCAACCAGGCCTGCCAGAATGCCTTCGGGACCCCCACCTGCGGCGACATTACCGCCTTCCAGGTGAATCAGACCACCGGCCGCCTGCAACTGGTCGTCAATGCCCAGGTCTCTTCGGCCAATTGCTCAACAAGCTCGGCCAACTGCCCGCTGCCCTACTTCCCGGTTCCCGCCAATCCCATCGACTTCGTCCTCTCCAGCTCCACCATCCTCACGGTGAGCGGTACCCCCACCACGGGCGACTCCGTCTTCCCTTACACCTACAACGGCGGCAACGGCCAGTTGACCATCAGCCAGAACACCTCCCAGCCGCTCAACATCAAACAGGCCACGGCCATCGTCAACGGTTCGACCTACGTTTACGTACTCGACAACGAGCCCATCAGCGTCAACGGAACCGTTGCCTCCCAGAGCCAGATTGTTCCTTACTCCATCGGAACCGGTGGTGCTCTGCAGTCGGCTACCAGCGGGCCGATACCCGACGACCCGACCCAGGCCAACCCCACCTACATGCTGCTTGAATCCAAGGGCAAGTGGCTCTACGTCGCCAACCAGGGCAATAACAACACCACCACCAGCAGCACCTATAACGGCATCACCGGCTACGTCCTCGTCACCAGCCCTTACTCGCTCACCGAGATGCCTGGCCTGCCCTTCGGCACCGGATCCGGTCCTCAGTGCATCGTCGAGGACCCCTCCAACCAGTTCATCTACACCGCCAACTTCAACGATTCAACGGTTACCGGCCGAGTCATCGACCAGAATGCCGGCGTGCTCACTGACCTGCGCGTAACCGGCAACGGTACTTACTCGCTGACCGGGCCGGCCACTTGGTGCCTGGTGGATGGCCGTACCAGCTAAACCGGTTCTCAACTGTTTCGCCCGGAGGTTGAGTTGGCCGGATGGTCCGCTCAACCCCCCAGGCAGCCGGTTTCCTGAAGTCTCCAAGAACGTAGCCGAACTCCGGGCGCAGCTTTTCCTCGGGCGCCCGGAGTTCGATTCCAAACTTGCTTTTTCGGGCCGATGGTTCCGGGCCCCTGACGAAAGATGCGCATGAAGTTCAACAAATCGGGCCAGCTCCTGCTGGTCTCTGCGGCTAGCCTACTCGTGGCCGGACTTGTGACCGCCTGTGGCACGCTCACCGTGGATTTTGTTTTCGTCGCCAGTTCCAAGGCCGCCGGAACCAACAGCTACGGCGAGATTGACGTCTTTGAGGTGAACTCCCAGTCTGGCCGCATGCGCCAGATCCCCACCTCGCCCTTTCCTTCGGGCGGACGCAATCCCGTGGCCGAAGCTGTCTCGTCCAACAACACCAACCTCTATGTGGTCAATCACGACGACAACTCCATCGTCCAGTTCGTCATCGGCAGCGATGGCAAGCTCTACCCGCAGAACACCATCAATACTCCCGGCATCTTCCCCGTCGCCGTCGCCGTCAATGGATCGAACCTCTTCGTCGTAGACACCTACCAGCCGCTGCCGGCCTGCTCCAATGCCGCGCCTTGTTCCGGTTCGGTAGCCGTCCTGCCCATCGACTCCACCGGCAAGTTGGGCGCCCCGGTTGCTAACAACAGCCTCGGCTACTGGCCCTTGAGCCTGCCCTCCAGCCCCAAGGACATCCTGCTGCCCACCGGCGTCAACGTCCTCACCTCGGGCTCGGCTGTCTATGCCTACGTCTCCGCCTACGACACCACCGCCAACACCGGCTACGTCTTCGGCTTCGCGGTCGGCTCCGGCGGCGTGCTCAGCCCCCTGAACGGCGGCCAGCCTTTTCTCGCCGGCACCAATCCTTCTTCCGTCACCAGCGACGGCACCGGTTCCTATGTCTACGCCACCGACTTCGCCCAGGGCAAAATCTGGGCCTATGCGGTCGCTTCCGGTTCTGGCCTCCTGACCCCGTTGAGCGGCAGCCCGTTCGCTTCCGGAGACGAGCCCATGGCCATGGTCGTCGATTCGGCCGGCAAATACGCTTACGTCGCCAACTCCCTGGATTCCAATGTCACCGCTTATTCGGTCAGCAGCGGAACGTTGAGCTACCTGGGCACCTTTGCCACCGGCACCGAGCCGGTCGCCATCGGAATCGACCCTTCGACCAAACACTTTCTTTACACCGCCAACTTTCTCGGAGGCACTGTTTCCGGCTTCGAGCTGAGCACCACCGACGGGTCCCTCTTGAATACGCAATTCTCTCCTTACACGTCCAACGCACAGCCCACGGCTGTGGCCGCCATCCCGCACGGCAGCACCAAGTAGTCGCGGGAGCGGCCTGCCGCCGTGCACTGTAGCAACACCCCGTTCCAGGCTTTTACAATAGCTGTGGGGAAACTCAACCAGTTCTCTCGGGCTCCGACTCAATCGCCCACGACGAAGGAAGCGCATGAAGTTCAGCAAATTGAGCCAGCTTGTCCTGGTCTCTGCCATCGGCCTTCTAGTGGCCACCCTCTTGACCGCCTGCCAGATCGTTACCATCGACTATGTTTTCGTCGCCGGCACCGCGGGCTCGGGAACCGGTAGCACCGGACAGATCGAAACCTACGCGGTGGACTCCGAGTCCGGCGCACTGCGCTCGGGCGGCGCCACCGTCGCCTCCGGCGGAGTCAACCCGGTCTCCATGGCCCTCACCTCGGACTACGAGAACCTGTACGCCGCCAACGCGGGCAGCGATTCCATCACCCACTTCACCATCGCGCTCAACGGCGCACTGACGGCGAAGGATACCGTCACTCTCACCGCCGCGCCCGTGGCGATCGCCGTGAACGCCGCCAATACCTACCTCTACGTGGTCTCTGGCTCCGGCACGCCCACGCTCACGGCCTATCCCCTCTCTTCGGGCACCATCGGCACCGCCGGCGCGCCGCAGCCGCTCTCCATCCCCGGCTACACGGGCGATACCCTGGTTGCCACCGGCATCAACGTTCTCGGCAACAGCGACGCCGTCTTTATCACGGCCTTTGACCAGACCGCCTACAATCCCGGCGGACCCGTCACCAGCACCGCCAATCCCGGCTGGGTCTTCAGCTTCGCCACCGGTTCCGGCGGCGCGCTCTCACCCGCGGCCAACAGCCCCTACAAGGCCGGCGTCAAGCCCACCGCCGTCATTTCCGATCCCACCTTCCGCTTCGTCTATGTCACCGACTTCGCTTCCAACCAGTTGATCGGTTACTCCGTCCAGGCTGGCTACACCCTGACCTTCCTGCTCAACGGACCCTTCCGGACCGGAAACGAGCCCTCCTCCCTGGCCATCGACCCGCGCGGCAAGTACATCTACGTCGCCAACGCGCTCGACTCCTCGATTACGGCGTATTCCATCGACCTTTCCACCGGCACTCCGTCCACTGCCGTGAATACCTCCGGAAGCACCACCAACTCCACCGACACCCAGCCGGTCTCCATCATCGTCGACCCGGCCCTCGGACGCTATGTCTACACGGCTAACTACCTGGGAGACTCCGTATCCGGCTTCCGTTTGAACCCCAATAACGGCACCCTCACCACCACCCAGGCCACGCCCTACCCGACCACCTCGCTGGTCAAGCCCACAGCCCTGGTTTCGATCCCCCACGGCAACCACTCCACCCAGTCGATCACTCCGTAAACGAAGCAGTGGCCTTCAAAATCAAAAGCCCAGCCGCTAGCGGCTGGGCTTTTTGTTGCCCGGTGCCCGCCACCTCCGCCAATGAAATGGGTGCCATCAATCCTTTCGCAGTCTCATCGCGAAAGGGTGGGAACCCTCAGTCCTCACCCAGCCCAGCCGGATTCCGCAACTCACTGCTTCCGCGCCTTTTTTCTGGCGCGGACCGGCCGAAGGCAGTTGGCCCCACCGCAGGTGGTGCTAGTTCTGTGGCTCGGAGGGTTCCGGGGCCGGCTTCGCCTCATGGTGATGGTGGAATATCCTGCCAATACCCCGGCCAGTTCCCTTGGCGATTTTGCCTGTGCCCTTGGCGGCGCCCACGCCGACATCTTTGCCGGCGACGGCTGCACCCTTGCCCACATTGCCAGCGGCGTCAAGCGGGTGAAGGGTCACCAGGTCGCCAGCACCTTTCCCAACCCCCTTGGCTGCCGCTCCAGCGCCCTTGGCGGTTCCTTTGCCAATGTCTCCCGCGCCCTTACCGACGTCGCCACCGGGGCTGCTTTGCTGGTGTTGTGGAGTGGAAGGCTGCCGGGTGGTGGCAGGTTGCTGGGTGGCAGATGGCTGTGGGGTAGATGGCTGCTGGGTGGATGGCTGCGCCGTGTCGGGAGGTTGCGGCGAGGGTTGGGTCTGGCTGTTCTGCCCGGGAGCATCTTGGCCGCAGAGGACAAACACGAGTGCGAGGAACCCGATGGATAGTTTTGGGAATATGGTTCGCATGGGCTAGACCTCCAGTCACTTTCTTTAGATGCGTCAGCGGAGGTTTCGCTCTCAAAGACAGAAAAATTGGGCAGCCGGCTCACCCTTCCCCGCCAATGAAATGGGTGCCCCCTCCTTTCGCAGTCTCACCCTAAAAGGGCGGGAAGCCTTAACCCTCACTCAGCCAAGCCAGGTTCCGCAACTCCCTGATTCCGCGCCTTTTTTCTGGCGCGAACCAGCCGAAGGCAGTTAGCCGCACCGCAGGTGCTCGGCCCCACCGCAGATCGTGGGCCGGCCGAACGTGCACCACCCACCTAACCCCCGGGGGTCATCAGCTTGCGTAGTTGCCGCTGCGCGGGCTTCTCGACGAAATACAAGGCCAGCAGCGCCAGGCAGATCAGCAGCACGTAGCTGAGCCAGGGGTCGAAGCGCATCAGGCCCAGCCGGTCCAGCACATGTGAGCCGTGAATCAGGTTCCAGAAGTTGTAGTGCAGCAGGTAGAGGCAGTAGCTCGCCTCTCCCACAAAAACCAGCGGGCGCACACCCAGAGCTCGGGAGAGCGGGTTCTGTCCGGCCAGGCCCAGCACGATGCAGGCAAACAGCGGCATCAGCAGGCCGTCGTGGATAATGGCGTAGGGCACCAGGGCGCCCATGGTCAGCAGCCCGTAGATGCCGGCGAAACCGCCAATCCCCAAACAAAACCGCAACCACCCGCCGCGCGGAACAATCTCGTCCAGTTCGGCCAGCATCACGCCGAAGACAAAGCTGGGCACGTGGGCATAGGGCGTATATTTGAGCGCCCACAGCCAGTGCCCGTAACTGAAGCGGTCCGGATGCGCGATGCCGTCCGGGTTGAAGTACATATAAAGCGCGCCGGGAATCATCCCCAGCACCCACACCCCGGCCATCTTCCACAAATACGGTCCCACTTTTTCCGGCCGCTTCCAGCGCGCCAGCCAGGGAAAGATGACGTAATAGAAAGCTTCGGCCGACATGGTCCATGCCGGCGTGTTCAGGAAAGTGGCAATGGCCGGAATCCACCCCTGCACCAGGAGCGGCGTCAGCACCATACCGGTCCAGAACATGGCGTGGGTGTGGCTGGCATACTCCTGGCCCAGCATTCCCCAGCTCAACAGCAGGCTAAGCAGGTAGATGGGATAGATGCGTGTGAACCGCGCCTTGTAGAAGCGCTTGACGTCCAGTTGCCCGGCCCGCGCCCGCGCGTTGTAGTTGTAGCCCAGCACAAATCCCGAGAGCAGGATAAAGTAGCTCACCGAGACAAAGCCGGCGTTGACCACCGGGGCCAGCCAGCCGAACCATAAGGGATTGGAAAAATGGAAAAGAACGATATTTACTGCCGCAAAGCAGCGCAAACCGGTCAGTGCATTTAATCGTGCTGGCTTGGGTATCTCCACTACGTATTAGACTTCTCCGGGCATCCGCCTGGTACAGCCCGCAAGCCAGAAGATTCGCCCGCTACTGTTCCCGTGCTCTTTCGTCCCTGTTCTTAAGTCCACGGTCCCGTGCACTGGCGCTGGCTCGCGGCGCTGGTTTACGCCGTTACCAGTGATCCGACCTTCTCGCCCATCACCACCCGGCGGATGTTTCCCGGCTCGTTCATGCTGAAGATAATCATGGGCATATTGTTGTCCTGGCAGAGGCTTACCGCAGTCAGGTCCATCACCTTCAAGCCCTTCTGCAAAATCTCCATGTAGGTAACATGGTCGTACTTGACGGCGTCCTTCACCAGTTCGGGGTCGGCGTCATAGATGCCTTCCACCTTGGTCGCCTTCAGCAGCACATCGGCCTTGATCTCCATGGCCCGCAAGCTGGCCGCCGTGTCGGAAGAGAAGAACGGGTTGCCGATGCCAGCCGCAAAAATTACCACGCGGCCCTTTTCCAGATGCCGCTGGGCGCGCCGGCGAATATACGGCTCCGCCACCTGGTTCATGAAGACAGCGCTCATCACCCGGCACTGCACGCCGCGCTTTTCCAGGGCGTCCTGCATGGCGATGGCGTTGATCACCGTCGAGAGCATGCCCATGTTGTCGGCGCTCACCCGGTCCATTTCCCTGGCCTGATCGGCCACGCCGCGAAAAATGTTGCCTCCGCCCACTACGATGCCGATCTCCACGCCCAAGGCGTGCACATCCGCAATCTCGCCGGTAATTTCGGCGATTTTGTCAGCGTCCAGGCCAAAACCGCGCGGCCCCGCCAAAACTTCACCCGATAACTTGAGAACGATCCGTTTGTACATGCTTTTTCGAGTATCGCATACCTGGCGCGCCAATGTTTCACGCCGTCCCAGCAGCCGCCGGCGCGCAACAAGGCCCGGGGTTTGCGCCCCGGGCCGTGGTCAATCTTCGCTTGCTGTGAGTTACTCTGCGGCCGTTTCCACAGCCTTGGTGGTCGCAACAGTCCAATCGGGCGCGCCAACCTTGAAGCGCGCAAAGCGCCGCACGGTGATGTTCTCGCCCAGCTTGCCCACCTTGGTCGCAATCAGTTCCTTGATGCTCACCGTCTGGTCCTTGATGAAGGGCTGCTCCAGAAGGCAAACCTCCTCGTAGAACTTGGCCATCTTGCCTTCGACGATCTTCTCGATCACCGGGGCCGGCTTGCCCGTCGCCATCGCCTGCGCGCGATAGATTTCCTTCTCGCGGTCCATATCCTCCGCAGTCACATCCTCTGACTTCACATAGCGCGGATCCGAAGCCGCAATGTGCATCGCGATGTCCTTCAGAAGCTGCTGGAAATCGTCGGTGCGGGCCACAAAGTCGCTCTCGCAATTCACTTCGATCAGCACTCCGATCTTGCCGCCGGCGTGAATGTAAGTGCCCACCGCGCCTTCATTGGTCGTACGAGCCGCCTTCTTCTGCGCCGAGGCCATGCCCCGCTTGCGCAGCACCACAAACGCGCCCTCGATGTCGCCCTTGGTCTCCTGCAACGCCTTCAGGCAGTCGCCCATCGGTGCGCCCGACTTCTCCCGAAGCTCTTTCACCAGCTTGGCATCAATCTTTTCGCTCACTTCAATTCCTCTCAGTCCCTTTTAATTTGCGCGAATCCAGCGCCAGCCGCACCGCAGGTGCCCGGCAAAAGAAAAGCGTGGCACACCACTTTCGCGGCCACGCTTCTCTCGTTCATTCCGCGTACTAGCCGTGCGCAGGTCGATTAAAGAGCGCCGCCGGCCACTTCAGCCTCGTCCAGAGCCGCAACCGCTGCCGGCGCCTTGCGAATGCCGCCACCCAGTGCCACTTCCAGATCCACTTCCTCAACCGGCTCCGCCGCCGCAGGCTCCGCGGCCACAACCGCTGCCGCCTCGGGTACCGCCGCTGAAGCCGCTTCCGCCTCGGCAAACGCCTTGTCGCCCACCAGGTTCACGCCCTCGACCGCCGAATCGGCAATCTTCGAGGTGAACAGGCGAATCGCGCGCAGCGCATCGTCGTTGCCCGGAATCACGTAATCGACCACTGTCGGATCGCAGTTCGTATCCACCACAGCCACCACCGGGATGCCCAGCTTGCGGGCTTCCTTCACGGCAATCGCCTCGTTGTTCGAATCTACGATGAACAGGGCATCGGGCAGCCGCTTCATGGCTTTGATGCCCGCCAGGTTGGCCTGCAGATGCTTGCGCTCCCGCTCCAGCTTGATGACTTCCTTCTTGGTCAGCAGTTCATAACGGCCATCCGTAGCCATCTCATCCAATTCCTGAAGGCGCTTCACCGACTTCTGCACCGTGACCCAGTTGGTCAGCAAGCCGCCCAGCCAGCGCTGGTTGATGTACGGCATCCCAGCCCGGGTAGCTTCTTCAGCGACGGCGTCCTGCGCCTGCCGCTTGGTGCCGACAAACAGAATCGTCTTGCCCCCGGCGCAAAGCTCGGTGACGAACTTCGACGCGTCCTTGAACAATTTCAGCGTCTTCTGCAGGTCGATGATGTAGATACCGTTGCGCTCGCCAAAGATATAATCCTTCATCTTGGGGTTCCAGCGCTTGGTCTGATGCCCGAAGTGAACACCTGCTTCGAGCAGCTCCTTCATTGTGATCGTGGCCATTGGCCTCCTTTATTGGATTGCATCCGGACCAACCATCTGTTGCCCGGATTGATCCCGCTTCCGCGGGAAATGGTGGAACCGAGCCGCCAGCCATCAGCCGTCAGCAGCCAGTAGCCGTAAATCGGCGGTACGGACAACTGATGGCTGATAGCTGACAGCTGAAAGCTATCTCTTGCTGAACTGGAACCGTGCGCGCGCACCCTTCTGACCGTACTTCTTGCGCTCCTTCATGCGAGCGTCGCGGGTCAGCAGGCCTTCGGCCTTCAGGATCTTGCGCAGTTCCGGGTTGAACTCAACCAGTGCGCGGGCTATGCCCATCTTCACGGCGTCGGCCTGCGCGGCCACACCACCGCTCTTCACCGTGGCGATCACGTCGAAGGTCGAAGCCAGTTCGGCCACCACCAGGGTGTGCTTTGCGGACACACGCTGCTGCTCGGTCACGAAATACTCTTCGAACGCTTTGCCGTTGATCTTCCACTCGCCCGTGCCGGGACGCAGAAAGACGCGTGCGATCGCCGTCTTGCGCCGCCCTGTCCCGTAATACTGAACCAGATCTGCCATTCGTTTCCTCTTAGCTCTCAGCCGTCAGCTTGCAGCCGTCAGCCTGGTGGTGCTTCCATTCAATTCTTTTGGCAGCCTTGACTTTCCGTATCAGCAGAAAAACTGAAAGCTGATCGCTGAAAGCTGACGGCTGCTTTACGCGATTTCCAACGCCACCGGCTGCTGTGCTTCGTGGGGGTGCTTGTCCCCGCGATACACCTTCAGCTTGGTCCCCATCTGCCGGCCCATCTTGCTTTTGGGCAGCATGCCCTTGATGGCTTCTTCCAGAATCTTTTCCGGCTTGCGCGCCAGCAGGCGTACGAACGACTCCTCGCGCAATCCGCCGGGGAATCCCGTGTAGCGGCGATAGAGCTTGTTCTGGGCCTTCAGGCCGGTCAGGCGGACCTTCTCCGCATTGATGACGATCACGTGGTCGCCCACGTCGATGTACGGCACGTACTGGGGATTCAGCTTGCCGCTCAATACATCGGCAGCCTTGGTCGCCAGTCGGCCCAGCGTCTGGCCGCTGGCATCCACCACATACCACTTGCGGCTGATATCTTTGCCGCTCGGAACGAAGGTACCCATCTCTCTCCTACTCTCTCAAAAAAAGCCCTGTCCGCCCCTGCCAGTCCAGATCCCCTTCGAGATTCCAAACCAGCCGTGCAGCCCATCCCAACAAAAAATACCGCGGCGCAAAGCGCCTTCGCCCATGCCAAACGCGCACGGGCCTGATTTCCACCCACTGCCAAACAAATCTGTTCGGGTGAGGACTGCGGGGAGCTGGCCCTCAAAGGGCTCTGGCTGATCTGGACTCGCACCGAAGGAACGCGTCCAACCGCCGGCAACCTGTGCCGATAAAGCCTCTTTCAAGGGGGCTTACCAGCCGAGTCCGGGTGAGCACACACAGACCCCAGGCGCAACACCGCGCAAGGACTCCAGAATACTCGATTTGCGATCGAGAGTCAACGAAAAGGCAGGCGGGTTGCGGACGGCAACCTCTTCCAGGGGTGAAAATCACCGGATTAAGAACTCCACCAGCGAAGCAACCAGGAAAAGCGGCACCACCAGAGTATAAATCCGCGCCACGTCGCGCACGCCCTCGGCTGGAAGAGTGAGCCAGCGCTGCGGCGACGAGTAGCCCCAGCGGCCTTTGGGCATCAGGAACCCCAGCCCCAGCCGCACGCCTGCCCCGCCAGCCAGCCTGTCACGGCCCTGTATCGGTTTCGAGAGTAGAATTTCTTGTCCGCGGCTGAACCGCCGCCCGGCCCTGGGAGAACGCCCATGCCCACTATCGTCATCCCCACCCCGCGCGGCCAGATGCCGTGCTACCTTGCCCTTCCGTCCAGCACAGGCCCCACCCCCGGCATCGTGGTTCTGCACGACGTTGGCGGCATGAGCCAGGACCACCGCAACCAGGCCGACTGGCTCGCCGAAGCTGGTTTTCTGGCCCTGGCCGTCGACCTCTACTATCTCGGCGGAATGTTGCGCTGCATCCGCGTCATCGCCCGCGACCTGATGGCCCGCACCGGCCCGGCCTTCGACGACGTGGAAGCCTGCCGAGGCTGGCTGGCCGGTCAACCCAATTGCACGGGCAAGATCGGCGTAGTGGGTTTCTGCATGGGCGGCGGATTCGCCCTGCTGCTGGTCTCCGGCCACGGCTTCTCGGCCGCCAGCATCAACTACGGTGGCAAGCTGCCGCCCGATGTGGACGACTTTCTCAAGACCGCCTGCCCGGTGGTCGGCAGCTACGGCGCCAGGAGCCATTGGGAGCAGGGCGTCGCCGATCAGTTGGAAAAGGCGCTCCAGCGCGCCCTGGTCGCGCACGACGTCAAGGAGTACCCCGACGCCGGACACTCCTTCATGAACAACAAGCAGCAGTTCTGGTTCAAACTGCTGCGCTTCAGCGGCATCGCCTACAACGAGCCGGCCGCGATGGACGCCCGCCGCCGCATCGCCGCCTTCTTCCACATCCACCTTGGTGGGTAAGGCTGCGAGCGCCCGCAAGCGCCGCTTGCGAACTTGCTTCCAGCAAAAGAACGCCCCACCCCTGGCGCTAAACTCTGCGCCAGGAATGGGGCGTCGGTGCGTTCAAGCTCGAAGCCGCTGCCTACGCCGCGGTCTCGACCTTCGCCGTCGCGCGCACCCTGAAGTGCTTCATCGAGAGCGAAAGCGTGCGCTCGATCTTGCGCAGATCGTTGCGCTCGGCCGGGCAGGCAAAGGTAGAGGCAACTCCGTGCGCCGAAGCGCGTCCCGTACGGCCCACGCGATGGACAAAGTCCTCGGCCATCTTGGGAATGTCGAAGTTGATCACCTGGGCCACGTTGGCCACGTCGATGCCGCGGGCGGCCACATCCGTCGCAACCAGCACGCGGTGATGACCCTCGGAGAAACTGCGCAGGGCGGCGTTGCGCTGCGCCTGCGTGCGGTCACCGTGGATCTGCGTCGCCGACCAGCCCGAACGGGTAAGCCGCTTGGCCACGCGATCCGCACCGTGCTTGGTGCGGACAAAAACCAGGAAGCTGCCCTTGTCGGCTTCGAGCAGGTGTTCCAGAAGCTCCTGCTTCTTGTCCGACTCCACCTCGAAGGTGCGCAGCTCAACGTTCTCTGCGGGCTTCAGGACCGAACCGATCTCCACGCGGACGGGATTGTTGAGGTACTTGCGCGCTACTTCCTTCACCGACCCCTCTAGGGTGGCCGAGTAGCAGAGCGTCTGGCGGACTGCCGGCAGTGTGGCCGCGATCCGTGCAATGGCCGGCTGGAAGCCCATGTCGAGCATCCGGTCCACTTCATCCATCACCAGGATCTTTACGCCGTCCAACCGCACCAGCTTGCGCTTCAGATAGTCTTCCAGGCGTCCAGGGGTGGCCACGATCAGTTGCGCGCCGCGCCGTATCGCATCGAGCTGGTTGCGTTCGGCCATTCCGCCAACCACCAGGGCAGCACTCTGCCTGGAGCTGGAACGGATGGTCTTGAAGGCCGTCTCCACCTGCATCGCCAATTCGCGGGTGGGCAGCACGATAAGGGCCTGCGCGCCACGAGCTTCGGACTTCTGCAACATCTCGATGATCGGGATCAGGTAGCCGAGCGTCTTGCCGGTTCCAGTCTGCGCCGTGGCCAGCACATCGCGGCCTTCCAGCGCCGGAGGAATGGCTTCGGCCTGAACCGGGGTGGGAATTTCAAATTTGTTGGCGTCGAGCCGCGCCATGAGGGCGGGCGAAAGAGAGAACTGCGAGAACTGAGTCGTCAAAATAGTAGGTATTTCCTTGTGCTCCGGGAGCCTCCAGACATGCTGGGGCCTGCAATCGGAACCGGACGTGAGGCGCGCACACAAATGCGATTCAGGCGCGGGCCTGCTGATCAAAATGCGTGAGGGAGAACCGAAAACGTCTCTTGGACTGGCGGCAGGCATTTATTGGGAGAAAATGCACACGGCCCGGAGCTGCCAAACGCTACTGGTACGCCAGGCGGCACACTGCCGGCCGGCTCCACTCTCCCGCGCTCTAGGCCGTTGTTGGCCGATGCGCTCCCGGTTCATTCGCGCCGATCCAATTCAAGGATGCAGGACGCTGAAACGATCGCCGAACCCGTTCTTTGTTGAGAACCTGGATCCAGGGCTGAGTCGCCGGGTGGGAAACTCAAGTGGTTACGCTGTAGGGGCTTGGGTAATCTGTGCAAGGCGCCGTTGCCTTCGAAGGCAACTCGCCGCTCACGGCCAAATCACTGAGCGCAAATTCATTGTAGCACGGTTTCGCTCTTCGCTCCCCCGCGCCGGATGGAGCCTTCACGGCTCCATTGCGTAGAATTAAGCCCCATGAGCGCACAATGTTCTTAGTCGAGGAGTAACCTCCCGGTCGGCTGTAGCGCGGACGTCCTCGTCCGCGCTCGCTTGAGAGCGACTGACATTTTCAGGTGGCCACAGCCCGCATTGAGAGGCTTGGACAAGACCTTTTTTGAGGTCTATTTTGAGCCAAAAACCGGTCGAAATCACCCTTACCCCCCACCCCCCTACATGTTTTTTATTGCATTTAGCGTGCCAAGCTCAACATAAGTCTATAATAATGAACACGATACAATAATGCATAGTTAACTGATCAGTAACTGTAACTGCCCGATTTTGGCCCTTTTTTAGCCGTTTTTTGGCCATTTCGGCCTGATAATGGCTCAAAATCGACACCAGATTGGCCCCTTTTTGCCTCTCCGCCGCGGTGTCGGAGAAGGACCGTTCCACCTCCGGAACTGAGTGACCCATCCCTTCCGCAAACCGCGCGGAAAGGATGGGTCACACTGCAATAGTGCAGGAAGAAAGCCGGCTTTCCTTTACTCTCGCCCTTCAAGCCGTGCCGTCACCTGCTCCACAAGGCGGTCGAGGCCTGGGTTGGCGGTTGCCGCAGGACTGGAAGCCTCGGGCTGGTTGGCCAGCCGCGCGTCGGGAAAGCCCAGGCGGCGCTTCAGAGCCAGAATCTCCTGAATCTTGTTCTCGGGAATGAACTGGAGCGGCTCCCCGATCTGTTTGGCGATGAGGTAGGTTTTGCAGTAGTTGTCGATGATCTCGGCCAGCCACTCGGCGTGGGTCACGGTGTCGGACCAGCAGACGATGCCGTGGTTCTTCAGCAGAATCGTATTGTGGTGATGCACGAAAGGCAGCACCGTTTCGGCAAAGGCCTGGGTTCCGGGAGTTTCATAGGGCGCCACCGCAGCCGGGCCCACGAAGACCTCGTACTCGGGAATCAGCCCGTTGGGCGGGACGATACCCGTGACGGCAAAGGCCGTGGCGTAGGGCGGGTGGCAATGGAGCACGGCGTGCGCCCTGGGGTTGGCCTTGTAAATTTCAAGGTGCAGCAGCAGTTCGCTGGTGCGTGAGCGGTCGCCGGCCAGGATGTTCCCATCCAGGTCGGAGAGGCAGATGTCGGCCGGTTGCAGGTCGCCCTTGCTCAGCATGGTGGGCGTGCACAGCACATAGCGCGTGCCCAGCCGGGCGCTGATGTTGCCGCCGTTGCCGTCCACGTATTGCCGCTCCCAGAGCTTGCGGCCCACGCGGATGATCTCGGCACGCAACGCCTCCGCCTCAAAGGAGTTGGCAGCCACCAGGGGCGAGTCCTCCTCGGGCTTCGGTTCCCGCAGAACCTCGACCACGGCCTGCACCACTTCTCTCACCTGTTCTGCAGCTGGAACCTCTGTCTGTTGCATGGCTGACCTCACCTCTGTGCATTTTGGGCAGAAATCGGGAAAACCCGCAAGGGCTCCTTCGCCACTGCTCTCTCTATAGCATATAGAACCGGAAGGCGGGATGGGCCGGTGACTGAGATCACGACCTGCCCGGCCGGTGAATGGAGAGGAGACCGTGACCGGTCGGTCTTGAGGATCCCAGGTCTCGGAATCGAGACCTGGGATACCTTGTGTTTTGATAAAACAAGCGGTTCGGGTTAGTGCTTGGCCGCGGGAATCAGCCGCTTCTGCAACTGTTCCAAGCTCTGCCCCTTGGTTTCGGGGTAGAACAGGCTGACCACGACCAACTGCACCACCGTGGCGGCCGCAAAGAAGTAGAAAGGCGTCTGCTTGCTGAAGGTCGCGGCCATGACCGGGAAGGAAAAGAGGATGGCGGTGTTGATGGCGGAGAGGCTGGCGTTGCCCACGCCCTGTCCCTTGGCCCGCACGGAGTTTGGAAAGACTTCGCCGATATAGACGAAGACCACCAGGCCCTGGGAGACCGCAAAGAAGGCGATGAAGGCCATCAGCAGTCCGAGTAACGCCGACTGGTGGGTGTTGGTGGCAAAGACCCAGGCCACGCCCGACAGACAGAACGCCGTACCAATGGCACCCAGGATCAGCAGACTCTTGCGGCCGAACTTGTCGATCAGCGTCATGCCCACCAGGGTAAAGATCAGGTTGGTGGCGCCGATGGCAATCGACTGGGCAAAGCTGGAGAGCGCCCCGAAGCCGGCCGCTTTGAAGATGGTCACCGAGTAGCCCAGAATCGCATTGATGCCCGTCAACTGGTTGAAGGCGCCAATGGTAATGGCCAGGAAGAGCGGGTAGCGATACTTCCAGCGGAGAACCGGCTCGTGCTTGATGGAGTGTTCAGATTGCAGCGCGGCCTGGATCTCGGCCAGTTCGGCCTTGGGATCGGGAGCGCCAATCTGGTGGAGAACAGCGAGGGCCTCGTCAATCTCGTTGCGCGAAACCGACCAGCGCGGCGAAAGCGGAATGCGGAAGAGAAGAACCAGGAAGATGGCGGCCGGGATGGCGCCAACGCCCACCATTGCGCGCCATTCCGAATCGCCCAGGTTGGCCAGGTGCACGAGATAGTTGGTGATGAAGCCGAACAGGATTCCGGTGACCACGTTGATCTGGAAGGCGCCCACCAGGCGGCCTCGCCATTGCGCGGGCGAAAGCTCTGCGATGTAAACCGGTCCGAGCACAGAGCAGGAGCCGACGGCAAATCCGCCCAGGAAGCGGGCCACCAGCAGGAGGGGCCACGAGCCGGAAGTAACGGCGGCAATAATCGCAAGGACATAAAGCGCGGCGGCATAGCGGAGGGCAGTTCGCGTTCCCAGCCGCTGACCGATTACGCCAGCCACGAAGCAACCGATAATGGCGCCCACGGGAGAGGCGGCCATGGTAACGCCCCGGCTGACCGAGCTCAAGTGATAGATCCGGGCGATGGTGTCAATGAATCCGGAGATCACTACGGTGTCGAATCCATAGAGCAGGCCGCCGAGCGCGCCTGTAAGAGTTGCTTTCAAGAGTTTCGAATTGGGTCGCATGAGAATTCCTTGCTTTGATATCCGAACCATCCTACAGAGTGACCCGCATAAAGGTAAACCAGAAAATGGGAACGATTCCACAGGGCCCGTGACTAAAGGCGCTGCGGAGCGGGAATAGAGGGCCTGGCCTCAGGGTCATCGAGGAGATTCTCCCATGTCGCCAGGCCATCGCGCTTGAGAAAGAGGCGCTTGCCCTCCGATAGCGCAATACACCGGTTTGGCTTGGAAGCCAATTCCTCCGGTCAGGCCCCGGTACGAGGCGCCGCCGACATCACCGCCAGAATCCGGCAGCGCCGTTTGCCGCCCGCGCTCCAGGCCAGCGCCATCTCACTCTCCATGTAGGCGCAATCGCCGGCTTCGAGCACCTCGTGCAATCCGCCGGCATCCAACTGCAACTTGCCTTCCAGCACATAGACCAGCGCGCTGGTCTCGAAATAGGATTCCGTGCTGGAGGAGGCGCCGTTGGGTGGAAACTCGATCATCTGCGCCGCCAGCCGCATTCCGGCTTCCGGCGCATTCAACGGAGTCACCTTGATCGAATCCAGCGCGCGGCCAGTACCCTGCAGATAGGCTTTGCGCGTAATCGAGAGCGTGTGCCGGGACGGCTCGCTGAAGAAATAGCTCATGCCCACGCCATAAACCCGGCTGATGGTAGCCAAAGTGGGCAGGGTGGGGATCATGCGGTCCGTTTCCAGCTTTGAAAGCAAAGCCGTGGAGAGCCCGGTTTCGGCCGCAAGACGGGAAAGGGTCAATCGTTTCTGCGTACGCAGCGAGCGCAGTTTCATCCCAATGCAATAGGGTTCCAGCGACCACTGTGCGTAGGAAACAGTCTTTGCCATCGTTCACTCCGGTTTGGCTTTTGAAATGCCTATCTTAGCCTGTTGCGCGGCGTCCTTGGTTCTGGCGCGGATTTTCTGCGGCTTTTTCGCATTTATTCCTTCACGCGCCCAGAGGGCTGCGGTTACCATCGCTGCAAGGACAAGCCGACAAGCCGCATCCTGATCATTGCTTCACGGGTTTCACTTTCTCCGGAGGAGTCAAGCCATGACCAAGCGCTTCCCTGCCCAGTTGTTTGCCTACATTGTTCCATGCACATTGCTCGCGATTCTGCTTTCGACCGCCCTGCGCGCCGACACCGTAGTGCTGACCAACGGCGACCGGCTCACCGGAACCGCGGTCAAGCTGGATGGCGGCAAGCTCACCTTCAAAACCGCTTACGCCGACGCAATCGCCATCGCCTGGGATCAGGTGGCCAGCCTGACCACAAGCAAGCCCATGGTGCTGCCCATGCCGAAGGGCGCCTTGAGCATCACGGCGATCGAGCGCACGCCAGCGGGACTGGTGCTGACGACCGCGTCCGGTCCCTCCACCATCGATGCCGCCGCGGTCACAGTTCTGCGGTCGCCCGCCGATCAGAAGGCCTACGAAGACAGCCTGCATCCCGGCTGGGCGCACGCCTGGGCGGGAGCTTTCAACCTGAGCCTGGCTCTGTCGCGCGGCAACTCGGACACAGCCACTTTCGGCACCGGCCTGGCCATGGCCCGGCAAACGCGTACAGACAAAACCTCGCTCTACGCCAGCAGCCTGTATAGCCACGATGGCCACGTCCAGCTGACCACCGCCAACAGTACCAGCGGCGGCTTGCGCTACGACCACAATCTCAATCCCCGGCTCTTCGCCTTCGGCACCGGCGATTTCTCCTCCGACGCGCTCCAGGACCTGGATCTTCGCTCAATCATCGGAGGCGGATTCGGCTGGCACCCGGTCAAGTCGCCGCGGCAAACCCTGGACATCCTCGGCGGCCTCGTCTGGACTCGGGAAACCTATTCGCCCGGCCCCACCAACAGCTTTGCCGCCCTCGACCTGGGCGAACAATACACCCGGAAACTGGGTGCGGCCAGCCTGTTCACCGAACAAATGTATTTCTATCCCGACATGAGCCAGCCCGGCCAGTACCAGTTCTCCTTCAACTCGACGTTCAGCTCGAAGCTCGGCAAGATGTTCAACTGGCAGACCACCTTCAGCGACCGGTACACCTCGTTTCCGCCCGCCGGCACGCTGAAGAACGACGTGATTCTGACCACGGGCCTGGGCATCACGCTGGCGCGGCATTGAGAGGGTTTCGCGCTGGAAGGGGTCGGTTGCCCCATGTGCCGGGAGAAGTGAGAACAACACTGAAAATGGGTGCCCCATCCTTCCGCGTTCTTTGCGGAAGGGTGGGAGGGCACAGACCTCTCCTCTCGGGCCTTCTGATCGGTAACACCGCCGGATTCGTTGTAGAATTCTCCTGCCATGCCGAAGGGGCTTGTTCGCTACCAGAAATGCGGCGTATTCCACTTTCTCACCTTCAGTTGCTATCGAAGGATGCCGCTGTTGGCGAGGGATACGGCTTACCAAGTTTTCGAGCGTGAGCTTGAGGCGGTGCGCCGAAGGTATGGATTCGTGGTTGCAGGCTATGTACTCATGCCCGAGCATGTTCACCTATTGGTGGGCGAGCCCGGCGTTTCGTCGCTTGCAACTGTATTGCAGGTGTTGAAGCAGAACACATCGAGAAAGTTGAAAAGCCCCGGCCAGGCTCAATTCTGGCAACGGCGCTACTACGACTTCAACGTGCATTCCGAGTTGAAGCGCGTGGAAAAGCTGAGGTACATGCACCGAAATCCGGTTCGGCGCGGGCTGGGGTCGAAACCGGAAGACTGGCTCTGGTCCAGCTTCCTGCATTGCGCGATGGGCAAAATGGGTACGGTCGAGATCGAGTCGGAAGGTACGGCGCGCAGACGAGAAGCAAACCCAACCCTGGCGAGCGGGCTGTCGTGGTCTCCCACCCTTCCGCGATGAAACTGCGGAAGGATGGGGCACCCATTTCAGGGGCGGGAAAGGGTGGGCCACCCGCCAACTAGGCGCTGCGTACTACGCTAGAAAGCAGGGGACTATCCTTGCAGATCGAGGAAACATGGCTCAATATCTGTGCGATGACATCGTGAAGACGAAGAACACCCAAAAAATCGGAACAATCGTAACCGTGCGCGAAGACGAAGATAAGGACCGCTATCTCGTGGAATTTGATAGAGACTCTGCAACGCGCACATTCTTCGATGAAGATGAGCTACAGCTAGTGTCCAGGCCCGTCAATGAAGCGGCACCCGGCATATACCCCGACAGGCCGATTACCGAGTGATTGTGTTTTCTTTCACGCCGGGCTCTGAACTGCAAGCTGGGAGTCTGGCCCAGTGTGTCCGCCTTTTGAGGCGCGCGCTGTAACGTGGAGTATGACTGGTTTGACCTGTATTTCACTTTTTGGAGTCTTGGCGATGAAGAAAGTTTGGATGAAACCCTACGCTTGTAGCTTGACTCTAGCGGCAATGCTTCTTGGCGTTCCAATAGTGGGAAGAGCGCAATCCACGCAGCAACGGATCGACCACCTTAACCACTGTACAGCTTTGATAAAGCAATCCATGGCGCTGGAAGATGACGGTCAATCCGTCGAGGAAATGATCGCCTACAAAAAGGGCACCCTGACATTCGGCTCTGAAGACATGAAATCAGCCATGCTACGGAAAGTTCAAGCACTGGAGAGCGAGAATTCAGTCTATGATCTGGATTCGTTGAGGAAATCACTGCTTACGAAAGCCTTGAACGTTGTTAGAGAAGAGGAAGGTGAGTGTACAGACCTCGATCATGACAAGACCAGACCTCAGAGACTCGAAGAAATCGGGCATCTATTGACCAACCTGGACCAAGCGGAAGACGCGATTCCTATTTTAAGACGGTGCATGGAGCTAGACCCAGACTTCGCGCCATGTCCTATGCAGATGGGAGTGGCATTTCTCGATCTCGGTCGAAAACCAGAGGCTAAAGAGGCGTTCAAAAAAACGGTAGAAATAGGTGGATTCAGCGAATGGAACGCTCACGCCATCAAAAATGCAAAAGACTATTTGGGAATGATGAACCAAGAAGAAAGAGACCGTGGGCAGGTTCCGGTCAACGAGGAAGCCAAACCTACGCAACATTCTTTTGGTACGGGGTTTTTCGTCAGCAGCGATGGAGAAATACTTACAAACAATCACGTCGTGGCAGGCTGCCGCAATCTCACGACCAAAGGGGGGCTGCCAGTGCAGGTCATCAGTAGAAACCCGGCTTCCGATCTGGCCCTCGTAAAGGCGGAGATTAAGCCAGACCAAATAGCAGTTTTCAGAGGCGGCACTTCGCCAAGAGTAGGTGATACCGTTGTGACCTTCGGCTTCCCATTGCCAGGGGTACTCTCTTCCGAGGGGAACGTATCCACCGGCATTCTCAGTGCCACGACCGGACTGCAAAACGATATTCGGTTTGTGCAGATCAGCGCGCCTGTGCAGCCCGGCAACAGCGGTGGGCCTGTGTTCGACACGAGCGGCCATGTGGTTGGGGTGGTCGTTGCCAAACTCGACGCCTTGCGAGTTGCACAATTCACCGGGGATGTTCCGCAGAACGTGAACTTTGCGGTCCACTGGTCAGAGGTTCGTGTGCTACTGGACGAACAGGGCGTCAGATACAAGAAACTACCTTCCCAACAGGCGATCAGTACGAGAGCGATAGCCAAGATCGGGGCAGAAGTCTCGGTCACTTTGGACTGTACTCAGTAGACCTAGGGCCACCGAGCGGCGGCAGAGAAAATAGAGCACCGGCTTAGAAGGCCGGGGCTCTAATCGCCCGGGGGAAGGCGCATAGGGTTCTGTCTCGCTAGCGCGTGGACGATGCGTCGAAGATACCTCATTCAGGGGTTGGCGAACCAGGGCTTGGAACTGCCGAAGATCCAGTGGATTGAGACGTGAATTCCGAATCGTCGAATCCCAACTCCCTGCGAATAGCCAGCGTCAGATCGGAGCCATACTTCTTGAGTTGGGGGTAGACACTGTCAAAGTACTTCGTATCACCATCTACAATTTTTACTGCAATCTGCTTAAAGAGTTTCTCCGTTTTGACAAATGCAATTTGTGTCTCCTTACCGCTCACGATACACAGGACGAGTTGTGCGCGCTGCAAGCTGTAGGAAGCTTTGTTCACTGCATCGAGAGCGTCTGTTTCGTTCTTGCTGAGCGCTATGAGGTAGGATGCTTCCGCATCCATGGGGACGCCGCTTTTTGTCGCACAGATAGCATTGAGCCGCATGATCGCTGCAAGAAAATCCGCAATTGAGCGACCGCCTTCTAAGAGGACTTCACGTTTAAATTCCCACTCCCTCTGCCTATCCCAGACTTCTTTTGAGATTCGAGCTTCAATTAACTTTGTGGCTTCTGTTGTAGCCTTTTGTTCGGTGAGTAGTTTCTCGAAATCTTCATGCGTCGCGAGATTCTCGCCCTTTTTCTTCAGGTAGGCCCCGATGTACGCGCCAATGCCCGCGCTCAAGAGCGAGACAAGGCTAACAGCCCGTGGTGAAAGTCCCGATACCTGTGTACAAAAGAAGTGAGGAATCCACAGGATAGATTCGTAAAATCAAGGTATGGCGATGGGCACGCGCAAGGGCCGTGAGCGGCAAGAGGATTTGTGGGTGGCGTATGCGGATATGGCTGTGGGGCCGGGTCACCCATTTTATTTTCGTCTCAACGAAGTGCTTGACGGCGAGGGATTCGACGCCTTCGCCGAGAAGCTTTGCGCACCGTTTTATGCCGAGAAAATGGGACGTCCTGGGCTGACTCCAGGGATCTATTTTAGGTCGCTGATGATCGGATACTTCGAGGGCATCGAGTCTGAACGGGGCATCGCCTGGAGATTGAAAGACTCGTTGAGCCTGCGGGGCTTTCTGGGCATCGCGCTGGATGAAGATACGCCCGATCACTCCACGATTTCGCGTACGCGCCGGTTGATCGACGTGGAGACGCACAGCCAAGTGTTTGCCTGGGTGCTTGGTTTGCTTGCCGACCGCGGATTGTTGCAGGGCAAACGAATGGGCATTGATGCGACCACGCTGGAGGCCAGCGCGGCGATGCGCTCGATCGTGCGCCGCGACACGGGCGAGAGTTATGAGGAGTTTCTGACTGGTTTGGCCAAGGCGTCGGGCATTGAGACCCCGACGCGCGAAGACTTGGCGCGGCTGGACCGCAAGCGCAAGAAGCGCACCTCGAACAAGGAGTGGAAGAGCCCAACGGACCAGGATTCCCGTATAGCGAAGATGAAAGACGGCAGCACGCATCTGGCGCACAAGGCCGAACATGCTGTCGATCTGGACACGGGCGCGGTGGTGGCCGTCACGTTGCAGGCCGCTGACTTGGGCGATACGACGACCGTCACCGAGACGCTGGCCGATGCGGGCATGGCGGTGGCGGAGTTAGTCGAGCGGGAAGCGGAGTTACACCATGAAGCGGAACCCAAGGTCAACGTCGATGGGATTGAAGAGTTAGTCGCGGACAAGGGCTATCATAGCGGCGCGGCTCTCGAGCAGGTGAAAGAACTCGAGGTTCGTACTTACATTCCGGAAAAGAAGCAGGCGGGCAAGCGACACTGGAAAGGCAAGCAGGGCCAGCAGCAAGCGGTATATCAAAATCGTCAACGGGTGCGGCGCGACTATGGCAAGGGCTTGCTGAGACGACGGGGCGAACTGGTCGAACGGACCTTTGCTCATTGCTACGAAACCGGCGGAATGCGACGCTGCACCTTGCACGGACGGGAGAATATTCTCAAACGCCTGTTGATTCATGTCGGCGCATTCAACATCAGCCTGGTTCTGCGCAAGATGTTGGGAGCCGGGAAGCCGCGAGAACTGAAGAACCGGGCGGCAAGCCTCGTTTTGCGCCTTATTGGGAGCCTCTTCAACTTATTCCGGCCCAACAGTGCGGTTGAATCCAGTACCCGGCTTGTTCATGCTCATCTGGGTCGAAACCGCTCCATCAGGCTTCGCTGCCAGCCGGCTTGGAAAATCGCCAGTTGCACCACAGGCTGTTAGCGGCCATCCACGCGCTCGCCAGCTTCATCGCAGAGCGATGCCCCGAATATCTGGACTGGTGTGCTCAACTGCGCACGGTCAAGTCCAAGCGTTCGGCTCCCATACCAGTCTGCTACCTCGAGAAGCCGGAGATCGATGCTCTGCTTGATGCTCCCAACCCGGCCACAAGACTCGGCAATCGGGATCGCGCCCTGCTGCTTTTTATGTACAACTCGGGAGCAAGGGCTGATGAAGCGGCCAAACTGTGCATCGATGATCTTAACCTGCATAGCGGCGCAGACAGTACGCTTTCCTCCGTGTGTCTTCACGGCAAGGGAGGAAAAAGTCGCATCTGTCCGCTCTGGGCCTCGACGACCGCGATCCTGAAAAACCTCGTCGCCGGGCGGATCGGCGAAGAACCTGTGTTCCTCAGTCGTCGCTCGGAGCCACTGACACGATTCGGCATCCATGAGATCGTAACGCGCTATGCGAAAGCCGCGATGAGCCGCGCCCCGGACATGCGCAAGAAACGGATCGGCCCGCATACGATCCGCCACACGACAGCCACTCATCTTCTCCGCGCCGGCGTTGACATCAACACCATCCGCGCCTGGCTCGGCCATGTCTCGATCAATACCACCAACATATATGCCGAAACCGACCTTCAGATGAAAGCCAAAGCTCTTGGCCTATGCGCGGTGGACAGTAAGCGATCAGCAAAGCACTGGCGCGACAACCCGGACCTCATGTCTTTCCTTGCCCACATCTAGCCCACACTTATGTGACGTTCAGCTCTGAAGGGGCCCTCTGTTTATGCCTGTACCCGAACTGAACGCCACATAACCGGGAACCCAACATAATCGCAGTATTTGTTCACCACCGTATCGATGATCACTCGGTCCGACACCAGGCTCTTATCGATGATTCGCGCGGGAAGAGTCGCCGCCATCACGCCTTGCTCGGGACAGGATTTGCAGGCCCGCTTTTCACGCTTCATCACCGCAACGAAATACCGCGCCGGCTCGACATCGAGCACTTCGCTCACTTCATATCCGATCACCGAGGTGTCGCGGCCGCAGTTGCCGCACACGCATTGCGCCGGCGTGCAGGCAATCACCCGTTCCACACGGGGAAGATTTGTGGGCAGAGTCTGACGTCCGGGATGCTTGCGTTTCTTTTGTTCCCCAACGGGCGGCGGGGCTTTGCGCTCGCTTTCGGCGACTACTTCCTGCTGACTGACGCCGGGCTCTTGCTCCAGCAGTTCCAGTTGTAGATTGCCTAGTTTCTCGCTGCTCGGTCCATATTTTTGGATACGCTGCAGACGAAGACGCTCTTCGAGAACTTGAATCTTCAATCGCGCGTACTCAAGCTCTTTCGTGGCCGCATTCAGTTGCTGTTTCAGTTGTGCGTTGATCTCAGCCAGGAAGGCTTCTGAGTGCGGGGGAAGCGTCGGTTGGGAAGGCGCACTCACAATGCCTTTTTGATAACATGATTTCCTGTGGATAAGTGTGCGAAATGTGCAGTGTTTATGCGGTTTTCAGTGACTCTGTTGATTCTTCCACCGGAGGCTTGCGATACCACTTCCGCCGCTTGGTCTCGGCCAGATCAATGCCGCCTAAAAGCAGCGCCAGTTCCTCGGGACTCAGCACGATTTTCTTCACCGTGCTGTCCGCCTCGGGCCACCGAAATCTCCCTCCGTCCAACTTTTTCGCGCACACCCAAAGCCCGCTTCCGTCATATACGAGAAGCTTCAGGCGATTGCGTCGAGCATTTGTGAAAACAAACACATGGCCGCTTGCTGGATCGCAGCCCAGATGATCGCGCACCAGCCCGTAGAGACCATTGAAATTCTTGCGCATGTCCGTCGCGCCGGCTGCAACATAGATCCGCGTCGCCGGTCCAAACCCGAACACCGTCTACACCCTGTCCAATAGGCTCAGCAGACGTTCCAATGTCCCCGCATCAAATCCGCGGCATACTTCGATCCGACGTCCGCTTCGCAGTTCAACGACCAGACCACCATCACGCCGGGCGACGCCGTCGACATCCCGCGCAGTGGAAGGAACCACTTCGACAGGAACAAAAGCACTGCCTCCCGCCTGCCGTCCACCATGCACGTGCTTACGATATTTATCCAGTGTCCCTACCGCCAAGCCACGCTGTTGGCAAAAGGCCGCACGCAACAATCCGCTCGATTCAAACTCGCCGACCAAGGCCTGGACCTCGGCAAAACTACGCCGCCGGTGAATCACTCCCACTTCACTCATTGCTCCAGTGCAACACTAAACGCGAAGCAAGAACAGGGTGCGTTGCTCAGACGGCTAGTGCGCCAGCACAAGCTGGCAGGAGATAGTCGATGAAAGTTCGATACGGAGAAGAAGTAGCGAATCACTCCGGCCCCGAGTCATGCGTGTGCGCTCGTGAGGACGCAGGCGAAGCGTTGACAGGGGAAACCGATAGGCCAGGTATTGAGCCGCGAAATCAGGGTCATCCGGGATGCCGACGCCGTTATCCGAAGCGGAAGGCAATATGACACAGGACGATAATCGCAAGACCTGTGTCGATCCCGCGCGGTCGGAGACCCTGCGCATGTCGGGAAGTTTCCTGCACAGAAGCTGGGAGATCTCATCTGCGCCCGAGCCGCAAGGCACGGGCGGGGTAGGGAAGGCTTCAAGCCATAATCCTGCCGCCCACGCAGATGAGAAGTCGGATACACCCATACGAGCTGAGAAGCCGCCGAACAAAGGGATGCTCCCTGCGGAGGTGGCAGAGCAAAGGGGTGTAGCCAAAGGGAACACCAACCAGACTCCCGCATCCCGGACTCAGAGCCGGATTCATGGTGCGTCGATGGGGCTGGAAGGTGTACGTGAAGCAGCCCGCCGTAACAAGCGGCTGCGATTCACAGCACTGCTCCATCACATCACGCCGGAGTTGCTGACCACGAGCTTCTACGCTCTGAAGCGGCAAGCCTCGGCAGGTGTGGATGGAGTGACGTGGAAAGAATACGAGGGCCTTCTTCCGGAGCGGATTCCCAGGCTGCATCGGGCGATCCACACCGGAGCTTATCGGGCGCTGCCATCGCGGCGGGTTTACATTCCCAAGGCAGACGGCAGGCAACGACCGCTGGGCATTGCCTCTATCGAGGACAAGATCGCGCAACAGGCCGTGAGTACGGTACTGAGTGCGATCTATGAAGAGGACTTCCTCGGCTTCTCCTACGGATTCCGCCAAGGCCGAAGCCAGCACGATGCGCTGGACGCATTGACCGAGGCGATCCGTTGGCATAAGGTGAACTGGATTTTGGATGCCGACATTCAATCGTTCTTGGATCGTGCTTCATACTGCCCCCTTATTCATGAAGTAGTTGCAAACAGGTGGGGTTGATCGTCTACGACTCTGATTCTTAATCCTTTGCGCCGACCACAGGTGACAAGCTTGGCTTGGAGTTCG